>JAEEGG010025741.1_pt1 | contig 11303 bp, 8 predicted proteins | sample 9134161 | NCBI WGS metagenome assembly JAEEGG01 (sample SAMN16246543, study PRJNA631951) | gut metagenome | biome: gut microbiome; feature: rumen; material: CR-attached | host: Bos | place: Iran: Karaj | collected 2018-10
TGGGAGCGAAGAACCTGCCCATCCGCAGGACGATCAACATCCTTCCGTTCAACTCGCTTGAGGGAGAGTTCGCGTCCGTCGTCGGGGAGAAGGGCGTCCTTGTGAAGTGCCGCTATCTTGAAGACCACGTCTGCTCCAGCCGCGATGCTGGAATGCGCATCAGCCTGCGCTGAGGAATAAATCGAAAGGAACAAGCCATGAACCAGTTGACGAAAGTATTTACGGCAGCCTGCATCGCCGCGCTTGCAGCGGCGCCGGCGTTCGCGCGCGTGGAGCGGTTCCGTCCGGCGGATGGAACGGGCATAGATGGTTCCGGAGGAAAGAAGCTTGCCGCGGACCTGACGATTCCAGACGGTGCGACGGAGAACATCCCGGTCGTCATCGTGTGCCACGGGTTCCGGTCCAGCAAGGGCGGCATACCGGGTCCCGAGCTGACGAGCCAGCTCATCCCGCATGGAATCGCGACGATGTGCTTCGACTTCAACGCGCACGGAGACAGCGAGGGCGAGTTCATCGACATGACTGTTCCGAACGAGATCGAGGACGCGATAAAGATCTACGAGTACATACGCGCCCGCCCCGAGTTCGGCAAGATCGCGATCGCAGGGCATTCCCAGGGCGGGGTCGTAGCGGCGATGGTGGCCGGGCAGCTGGGTGCCAAGAAGATCTCAGGGCTCGCGCTTTGGGCCGCGGCGGCCGTGCTGAAGGACGACGCGATAAGCGGGCACTGCATGATCTACCACTGCGACGCGTCGAATCCGCCGGTGGATGGTATCGACCTCGGCGACGGCAGGCGTCTCGGACGCGAGTTCATCCTGACGGCGCAGAAGCTTCCGATCTACGAGACGACCGCGAAGTACAAGGGCGGTGCGTGCGTGATTACAGGAGGCTCGGACGTCATCGTTCCGGTCAAGTACGGCAGGCGTTTCCACGGCGTGCTCGCCGGCAGCAGCTTCCATCTGCTTCCCGAGGAGGACCACAACTTCGGACACAACTACAAGTCCTCCATCGCCATCGGCGCGGAATATTTGATTCGCAGGCTCGCGCCGGGCAAGTAGCCGCCACTCCTGGTGGATAAAGTCATGTGCGGGGTGTGAGTTGTGAACGCGGGGCAAGATTTGGTATAATTACTGCACACGACATTCTTAATTCGCCAAGGACCTCAGTGGACAAAAAGAAGAATTTTTCGGCCGGCGCAGGCCAACAGGGACTCATCTTCAAGAGCCTCCATTCGATTCGCACGCGCTATTCGCTTGCGACGGCGTTCTTTGTCCTCCTCGCCGTCGCGGCCTTCTATGCATGCGGGCGCATAGTGCTCGTCCATCTCATGCGCGAGGCCGAGCAGCAGGTGAAGGAGATCGGCTACGACATCTCGCGCCTCGCCTACAGGCAGGCCGACAGGGTGCGGTGCGCGAACGCGCAGGCGGCGGAGGAGGTCGCCAAGGCCGTGGCCGCCGGCGCCGAGCCGGAGGAGATACTCTCCGCCCGCGCGGAGGACGGCGTCACTCTCGTCATCAAGCTCGACGCGTGGGGCCGGTTCATCTCCGGAGCGACCCGCGCCCGCGGCGCGGAGTCCGCAACGCCTGTCGAAGTGCAGTCCGTCGTGCCATACACCGAGCGCTTCGCCGCATGGGCCTCCTCTCTCGGCGGAACCGAGAACGACGAGTCCTCCGTCGGCATCGTGCAGATCAACGGCGCCGCGCACTACGTCTTCATGCACGCCTGCCCCGGAGGGTCGGTGAATGTCGTTGTCGGCGCGTCGTTCGACTCGTCCGCTTTCACCGGCGGGGTTAACGAGGGATTCGTCGGACTCGACGTGCGCATAGTCAACCGCAAGGCGGACATCAAGGTGGTTCCGCTGCCGAAAAACGCGTATGGAGACGGCGGGCAGCGCAACAACTTCGGCATCTCGCCAATGCTGTCGGAGGCGATGAACTTCTATTCCGGCGGGTTCTGGAGCCTCGGCACGAATCCGTTCGAGGCGGTGTTCGCCATCCGCGACATCGCCGGTAACGCCGTGTCGATGATCACGGTGTCGCTTCCGTCCTCGCTCTCGACCGTCACGCGCTCCGCTCTCGGAAGGCTCGCCTTCTCGGTCGCCTTCGTCGGCATCCTGCTCATTCTGCCGATCTTCTGGTTCCAGAGCTCCGTCCTCCTGAATCCGCTGACCAAGATGACGAGGGCAATACGCGAGCTCGGCGAAAACCACGAAAGCCAGGACTGTCCGTGCCTGAAATGGGAGGGCAAGGACGAGTTCGCCGTGCTCGCGGCGTCGGTGAACAGAATGCTAGAGACGGTTTCGTCGAGGGCGCTCGAAATCGCCCACATGGAGGCTCGCCACCGTGCCCTCATCGCAGGTGTGCCGGACGCGCTCGTCATCTTCGACAGGCGCGGCAGGCTTGTTTCCGTCACCAAGCAGCCGGAGGGGACGGAGCCTCTCGTCGGCTTCAAGCCGGGCGAGGCGGTCCAGACGGAGGTGTTCGGCGCGGGGGCGGCGGCCAGTTTCTCGCGAGCCGCCGAGTCCGCCTTCACGCGAGGCACCGTCGCCGCCTGCCATCTCGAGGTGCAGCGCCACGAGGGGGACGAGCCGGATGCTCAGCAGCGCCATTTCGAGGTGCGACTCGCGAAGATGGACGACGTGTTCGCGTTGGGGATAGTTCGCGACGTCACGGACAAGGTGATGGAGCACAAGATGCGCCTCGCAGCGGAGTCGAGGGCCCTCGACGGGCAGAAGCGCGAATCGCTCATGATACTCGCCGCCGGCATAGCCCACGACGTCAACAACGTGCTGGCGGTGATACAGGGCACGATGGACTCGCTTTCCGCCGAGAACAGGAACAGCCAGGAGGCGGAGGTCGTGCGGGATGCCGCGCGCCGCGGCGCGCGGATGATGAAAGAGCTCGTCGAGTTCGCGGGCGACAGCAAGGTGTCGCTTGTCAGGGTGTCGCCCAACTTCCTCGTGCGCGACGTCGAGTCGATACTTTCGCACATTGTCGCAAAGCACGTCGCAGTCGACTTCGTGCCAGGGGAGAACCTGCCGGACGTCGACGCGGACCCCAACAAGTTCTGGAAGGCACTCATGAACCTCGTGAAGAACGCCGGCGAGGCTCTCGGGGACAGGCCCGGGCACATCAGGCTCTCCACCGAGCAGTTCGAGATGACTACCGCCGCCGCCGTCAAGTTCGTGTCGGAGGCTGCGCTCCTCCCGGGGCGGGGCGTGCTCTTCAAGATCTCGGACGACGGGCCGGGAATCCAGCCGCAGCTCGTGTCGAAGCTGTTCGATCCGTATGTCTCGTCGAAGGGCGTCGGGCGCGGACTCGGCCTCGCGACCGTGCGTTCCATCGTCGAGACGCACGGCGGCGGAATCAGGGTCGAGAGCGAGCCCGGGAAGGGCACGACGTTCTCGATCTTCCTGCCGGTGAGCAGACTGGCCGCGTCCGAGAAGGTCGCAAAGAAGGAGCGGCTGGGTCCGCTGCCCGCCGAAGTCCTCGTCATTGACGACGACGAAGCCGTGCTTAAGATGCAGACGCTGCTTCTCAAGACATTGGGCGTCAAGGTGCACTCCGCGAAGAGCCGCGTCGACGCGCTCGCGATCGTGAGGCGCTACGGTGAAAGCCTCGGCGCGATACTCCTCGACGCGCACATCGAGGGAGTGGACGTCGTGAGGCTGTTCCAGGCCTTCCGCACCGCCTCTCCCGACATTCCGATCGTGCTCGTCTCCGGCACGCACCAGGAGGAGATCCAAAGACTGTTCCCGAACGGCGACTACGACGCGTTCCTCGCAAAGCCCTTTACTGTAGCGGAACTCAAAACGGTCCTTTCGTCGTTGAAGGGCGGCGGAGGAGCGTCATGAACACGGCATTGATTCTCGCGGCGGCGATCGTTGCGCAGCCGCTCGTGGACGCAGATGTCCTCGAGCCGAGCGTGCAGAACGAGGTCGACCACGCTCTCTTTCGCGCCCCGACGAACGAGGTCGCGCTCTCCGCGCAGTCCGTCGCCTTCGCCGCGCTATGGACCACGAACGGCGCGAGCGCGACGGACCGCGCGATAGCACTCGTATCGTCGCAGAGGGGCGACGGACGCTGGTTCCACGACGGAAAGGACGTCACGCCGTCCGCAGCGCGGCTCCTCCGCCGCGCCGCTGGATACGCCGAGCCTCCGCTCAGGCTTTCGATATTCTCCGACCACATCGAGGAGATAGAGAGGCAGGAGAAGATTCCGTTCGCCGAGGCCGCGGCGAAGGTGCGCGCGCTCGGAATAGACGGCGTGGCCCTGTCGTACGGAATCGCCCCCGAGAAGCTTGCGGAGCTCAGGAGGCAGGGTTTTGAGGTCGCCAGCGTGATCGGCTGGCCTGGGTTCGACAAGGGCTACGACGAGGCTCTGTGCGCGGGGTACGTCGAAAAGGCGTTTTCGAACGGATGCTCGCGGATTCTCATCGTGCCCGGCTTCTACGAGACTGCAAAGGAGGACGCGCAGGCGTTCTCCGCGATTGCAGGACGCACGGAGCGCTTCGCGAAGGCCGCGGCGGAACGCGGCGTCGTCGTTACCGTCGAGGACTTCGACAGCGAGAAGGCGCCGACGTGCGGCCTCGCGCGCACCAGGGCTTTTCTCGCCGCCGCGCCGTCCGTTTTCCTCACCTACGACACCGGCAACTTCAACAGCCCCGGGGAACGTCCCGAGAACGGACTTGAGCTTCTCGCCCGCGTCCGCGACTTCCATCTGAAGGACCGTCCCGCGTCCGATGCGTACGGTTCCTCGCCTGTGGGGGCGGGGACAGTCCCCGTCGCCGGGATAATAGGCGCGGCTCTTGACGCCGGTTACGGCGGATGGTTCACGATCGAGCACTACGGCGCGACGAACATGCTGGAGTTCGCCACTTCATCCGCGCGTTTCCTCCGCTCGCTTCGCTGATGACATGCTTGACCTCGTCCGCTGCGGCGAGAGGTGCGCGGAATATGGTAAAATATGTCGTGCCGCCCGATGTCGGCGGCAAAGGAGGCAAATGTCATGTCGTCAGTATTCGAGAAGATAATGTCGGACCGCGTGAAGTACACTTGCAACGTGAAGACGCTCGGCGAGTGCAAGCTGCCGTCGCCTGTCCGTCACAAGAAGTACGTCGCGGATGGCGAACGCGTGTTCGCGACGGAGAGCGAGACCTTCGCCAGGTACGCCGAGACAAGGCTAGGGCATCTGCCTACGTTCGAGAAGGCGGGGCCGAAGGAGCGCATCTTCCACGATCCGAGATGGACGCGCGTCGGCATCGTGACGGCCGGCGGACTCTGCCCCGGGCTCAACACGGTCATCAAGGGGCTTGTCGAAATCCTCAAGTTCGACTACGGCGTCACGAACATCTTTGGAATCCGCTACGGCTACGCGGGGCTCAATCCGAAGTACGGCTACGAGCCGAAGATGCTCGATCCCGACGCGGTGGACACGATCCACGAGGCTGGCGGCACGGTGCTCGGCTCGAGCCGCGGACAGCAGCCGTCCGACATCATGGTGGACACGCTCGTCAGGATGAACATCAACGTCCTCTTCTGCATCGGCGGCGACGGATCGCTGCGCTGCGCAAGCGACATAGCGGCCGAGGTCGAGCGCCGGAACCTTAAGATTTCCGTCGTGGGCATTCCGAAGACGATCGACAACGACCTCATGTTCGTCGGACGGAGCTTCGGCTTCGAAAGCGCCGTCGCCGAGGCGGCGGAGGTGATACGCAACGCGCACATGGAGGCGAAGGGCACGCCGCACGGCATAGGGCTCGTCAAGCTGATGGGACGCGACTCCGGATTCATCGCCGCGGCGGCGACGATCGCCAACCCCGTCGTCAACTTCTGCCTGGTACCCGAGATGAAGTTCGAGATGGAGGGTCCGAACGGACTCCTCGCCGCGCTCGAGCGCCGCTTCGCGGCCGGGAAGTCGCACGCCGTCATCGTCGTTGCGGAGGGCGCGGGGCAGGAGCTCCTCGAGGGCGCCGAGGAGCGCGATGCGAGCGGGAACATCCTCAAGAAGGACATCGGCGACTTCCTGAAGCGCCGGATCGCCGCCCACTTCAAGGCGAAGGGCCTCGACTCCAGCGTCAAGTACATCGACCCGAGCTACATCATCCGCAGCTGCCCCGCGCGCGGAACGGACGCAATACGCTGCTACGAGCTCGCGCGCGCGGCGGTGCACGCCGCCATGGCGGGACGCACCGACTGCGTCGTCGGAAACGTCGGCGAGAGCTGCTCGCTCGTGCCCATCGCACTCGCGACGATCGAGCGCCAGAAGCTCGACATCGACAGCCAGGCGTGGAGAAGCGTCCTCGACGCGACAGGCCAGGAGTTCTACTTCAACGGAGTCGCGCGAGACATCTTCGCCGGCGACGCCTTTGCTCCGTGACCGCGGATTTCCAGTGAACCTTCCGCCGCGCTGCGGCGTTTGACAGGGCATGAAAAGCGATCTAGTTGTCTTCTGCGCCGCAGTTTCCGGCGCGCTTGCGTGTTTCGGACAGGAGCCGTCGGCCGATGGCGCCGCTTCCACCAACTCCGTGGCCGACCTCGGCACTGTCGTGGTCGAGGGGTCTGCGCTTTCGAAGTACCGTCCCGAGACTGTAAGTTCGGGAACCTTCACCGACGTCCCGCCAGAGAAGCTGCCCTGCGTCGTCGACACTCTCACCGAGGACTTCATCCGCGAGCACAACCCCACGGACCTCAACGACCTCCTTCGCCACGTGCCCGGAATCGAGACGGGCGGAACCTCGCTTCTCGTGCGCCAGCCGGGGCTCTTCACCATCCGCGGCAAGGGCGGCACGGAGCCTGCGATCGACGGAATGTACTCCGTCGGACGCGGCCCCGGGCTTTTCATGGATCCGTTCCTCATGGAGCGCGTCGAGATCGTGAAGGGTCCGATAGCATCTCTCGCGGGCGGCTCGGGCGCGGCCTCGAACGCCAACGGCGCGGGAGGGTCTATCAACATGTACCTCAAGGGCGCGCACCTCAGGGGCGACGAGGTGAACCTCCAGGCGAACACCTCGGTCGGAAAGCACACCTTCCGCCAGCGCGGGATGGCCGACGCGAACGAGACGCTGCTCGACGGGAAGGGCGCGGTGCGCGTCGTGGGGACGGCGGACTACTACGAGCCAGCGTACATCCACGAGGGGTCGCAGAAGGGCGCGCGCGGACGCGAGTCGTTCTCCGTCGCTCCGAGCTTCGTGTTCAAGCCGAACGACGACGTCACGTTCGGACTCAAGACGATGTTCCAGTACGCGGACACGCCGAGCTACATCGGCGTCCCCGTGTGGCGCGGACGCCCCGGCGGAGGCTACCGCTGGTACGAGTCGTCGTGCCTGCCCGGGGACCGTCAGCACTACGAGGGAATGCTCGTCAACCCCTGGGTCGACTGGCAGGTGACGGAGAACTGGCTCCTCAAGTTCGGCGGCGCGTTCCAGTTCGCGTCCATGGACCAGCAGACGCGCGAGCCGTACGCCGGACGCGGCGCGGAGCTCCTGAACTACTACGACACGGGGCTCTGGAGCTCCGGACAGAAGTACATGACCTCCGGATTCTCTGAGTCGAAGTCGCTCCTGCGCACCTACAGCGCATACGGACGGTCGATATACGACAGCGAGTTCGACTTCGGCCTCAAAAACAGCTTCCTCACGCAGCTTGACACGCGCTACAGCGACGGATCCGTCTTCTCCGCGGCAAACGCCCGCCACGGCGTGACGCTGCAGGACTCCGTGTCGTGGGGCTGGGTCACGCTCCTCGGTGGAGTGAGGTACGACTACATCCACCTGAACGACGCGGCGGGAACCGCGGGGCAGGACGGACACGGCGTGTCGCCGCGCGGTGGAATCTCCGTCCAGCCGCTCGACTGGCTCGTGTTCTTCGGCAACCTCTCGCAGACGCGCACGCCGATGCTGAGCATGAAGGGCGCGGACGGAGATCCGCTGACGAAGCCCTGGTACGCGACGCAGGTCGAGGGAGGCGTGAGGATCAAGACCTTCGAGCGCCTGTGGCTCACCGCGTCCGCATACCGCATCGAGCAGGAGAACACGCCCTCGCAGATCGCCAACACGACGTACTACGAGCAGGAGGGGCGCAACACCTCGCGCGGCGCGGAGCTGTCGCTCTCGGGCGACATCACGGACGACTGGACGATGATGGCGATGTACGCGTACAACAAGTACACCGACCGCACGGTCGCGCCGAGCGAGAAGGGACGCGACTTCGAGCGCTACCCCGCCCACGCGGTGACGTTCTCGACTTCGTACCGCATCTCGTCCGGTCCGTTGGAGGACATCGTCCTCGGATGCGGCTTCAGGTTCCGCTCGATGAGCTATGCGTGCGTCCGCGGGGTTTATCAGGACAAAAACCTAAGATTTGATCCGTCCTACCTCTTCGACGTCAACGTCTCGATGCCGCTCTCGAAGTTCGGCGGACCCGAGAACTGGACTCTCACGCTCGGCGTCAGAAACCTCTTCGGGGAGAAGTACTTCGACACGGCGCGCCACTACTACGAGTGCCTTGTCGGGGAGCCGCGCACGTTCGAGATCGGGCTTCGCGCGAAGTTCTGACCTTAATTTCGTCCTCACCCCGCACTTGATTTCCGCCCCCAGGTAATGGTATAATTACAGCATGAAAATCAAAAAGCCTACGAAGGCGCCAGGCGCCGAAACAACAGGCGGGGCCGCAATCGCCGACAGGTTCAAGCTCGATCCCGTCGACAATTCCGCGAGCCGCGCTGGGACCGTCAGCAAGAAGTCTGCGACGACCGCGCTTATCTTCGGGCTGATCGCCCTTGCGGTCACGATTGCCCTTACGGTGACGATCTACCAGCACTGGAACTTCCTGATGCCGGTCTGAGGAGCGCCTCGCCATGAAGGATGTGATGCTGAGCACCCGGGCCAAAGCCGCGGTGAAGCTTGCGCTTGACGAAGACCTGGCCGACGCGGCGGACGCGCGCCGCACGAAGTGGTGCGACGCCACGAGCGAGGCGCTGGTCGACCCGAAGGCGGTCGCAACCGGCGAGATATACTCCAAGGGGACTGGCTGCGTGGTTGCCGGCGCGACGGTCGCTAAGGCCGTCATGAAGGCGGTGGATCCGAAGATCAAGGTCAATATCCTCAAGCCCGACGGCTCCGTAGTCAAGCCGGGCGAGCCGATCCTGACTTTCCGCGGGAAGGCGCGTTCGATCCTCGCTGCGGAGCGCACGGCGCTCAACTTCATGCAGCGCATGTGCGCTACGGCGACGCTTGCGAAGAAGTTCGTGGACGCGACGAAGCGCTACGGCACTCTCATCCTCGACACGCGAAAGACGACTCCCGGGCTCAGGGTGTTCGAGAAGTACGCCGTCACCTGCGGCGGCGGCACGAACCACCGATTCGGGATGTACGACCGCGTCCTCATGAAGGACAACCACCGCCGTCTTTGGAAGGGCGGCGATCCCGACGAACTCGACCAGGCCGTAGTCGCCGCACGCAAGAAGTTCCCGAAGCTCGCCGTGGAGGTGGAGGTCGAGAGCCTCAGGGAGTGCGCGAGCGCGCTCAAGGCGAAGCCCGAGTGGATCATGCTCGACAACATGAGCTGCGCCGACATGAAGAAGTGCGTGAAGATGTGCCGCGGCATCTCGAAGACCGAGGCGTCCGGCGGCATAACGCTCGAGCGCGCGAAGGAGGTCGCCGCAACAGGCGTCACCGCGATTTCGCTCGGCTGCCTCACCCATTCCGCCGGTTCGGTGGACCTTTCGCTCGAGTGGCGGACGTAACGGCGCCGGAGTCCGGTCCGGACGATGCAATTTCCATACAGTTACAGAGACAAAGACAATGAAAGACCTTAAGGAAGCCTACAAGACCATCGAGGCGGACCATTTCGCGCCCAAGATGGAGATTTCGTTCATCGACGGCGACAACCGCCAGACCTTCCAGTACGAGAAGGTGACGTGGAACATCGGCGGGGAGGAGAAGGGCCTGCGCTACGGCGAGAACCCCGGCCAGGAGGCCGCGCTCTACAGGCTCGTCAACGGCAACCTCGTTCTCGGCGACGTCGAGATGCTCCAGGCGGGGCAGTACCTCGCGTCCGTTCCGGAGCTTCTGCAGAGCGGCAAGCACCCCGGCAAGACGAACGTCACCGATACGGACAACGCGCTCAACATCCTCCGCTACCTGATGGAGAAGCCCACGGCCGTCATCGTCAAGCACAACAACCCGTGCGGCGTCGCGACCGGGTCCACGCTTGCGGAGGCGTACTTCCGCGCGAACAAGGCCGACCGCCTCGCTGCGTTCGGCGGCGCTATCGCGCTGAACCGCGAATGCGACATGGAGACGGCGAAGCTCATCGTCGAGAACTACGCCGAGGTCGTCGTGGCGCCTGACTTCAAGCCGGGCGTGATGGACCTCTTCGCCACTAAGAAGAACCTGCGCGTCTTCCGCATCAGGAACATGTCGCGCCTCACCGACTTCGTCGCGAAGCACGTCGTGGACTTCAAGTCCCTGATCGACGGAGGCATCGTCGCGCAGACGTCGTTCAGCGCTAACGCGAGGAAGCCCGAGGACTTCATGCCGGCGTACTGCAACCGCAAGATCACGAACAAGGAGACGGGCGAGGTCCGCTTCGAGGAGCACAAGATCGCTCGCCTCCCGTCCGCGAAGGAGTACGAGGACCTCGTGTTCGGCTGGCTCGTCGAGGCCGGCGTCACGTCCAACTCGGTCCTGTATGTGAAGGACGGCGCGACGGTCGGAATCGGCACGGGCGAGCAGGACCGCGTCGGCGTCGCGGAGATCGCGCGCGACAAGGCGTACACGAAGCACGCGGACTGGATTGCGTGGGAGAAGTACCAGAAGCCCTACAACGACCTCCGTCTCGTTTTCGGCGAGGAGGACGGCGCGAAGAAGCAGGCCGAGATCATGGAGCAGACGAAGGCCGAAAAGGGCGGACTTCCCGGCTGCGCAATGGTTTCCGACGCGTTCTTCCCGTTCCGCGACGGAGCGGAAGTCGGCATCCGCGAGGGCATCACTTCGATCGTCCAGCCGGGCGGAGCGATCCGCGACTGGGACGTCATTGACTGCTGCAACGACGCGGGCGTCGCGATGGTCTTCACCGGCCAGCGCTCGTTCAGGCACTGAGGCCTGGACTGCGCTTGCGTCGCTCCCCAAAAGGGTTATTGCGAGCCGGCTGGCAATCTGCTAGAATTGTGTTGTCTTTTTAGAACACGAAAAGGGAATACAATGAAAAGAGCAGTTTCCGCAGTATGTGCCCTCGCGGGCGTCGCAATAGCCGGGGCGTCCTTCGCAGCGAGCGAGGCGAAGATTTCGCTCCGTCCCGGAG
>JAEEGG010025744.1_pt1 | contig 11303 bp, 8 predicted proteins | sample 9134161 | NCBI WGS metagenome assembly JAEEGG01 (sample SAMN16246543, study PRJNA631951) | gut metagenome | biome: gut microbiome; feature: rumen; material: CR-attached | host: Bos | place: Iran: Karaj | collected 2018-10
CAATGCTATGCGCTTGCCTTCGAGCAAATCCCATACAGTATTGTTGAGCAAAATGCCATCGTGGTTGTCACCAGCAAGAGTCTTTGCTATGTCGAAACCACGCATTCCACCAAACTTCTTTTCCTTCTCGAAGAAGAAGAACTGGTGCGTCTGCATATTGAACTGTCCACCAATGGATGCATTATTGTCGATTACGAGATTTGGAATGCCAAGTTCGTTAAGTTTTTCACGGCATGCAAGTCCAGCAGGTCCTGCACCTATTATGGCAACTGTCGTCTTATGAATCTTTACTTCTTTCTGAGGATTAGCCTCTACTCCCGGGCAATATCCCTTTGGTATCTCGCGAACTTCCTTAACGCCATCAACTTTGGTGATGCATATACGGCGAATCTTGCCATCTACAAGCATTTCGCAAGCGCCACATTTGCCTATACCACATTCAAGACTGCGGTTGCGACCATCTAGGCTATGGCTGTGTACTGGAAATCCCGCCTGATGCAAAGCTGCTGCTATAGTTTTTCCACGCTGACCTTTAACTGTTTGTCCTTCGTACTGAAACTCCACAAGGTCTTCTGCGGGGATTTCAAGAATAGGATGCCTTTCAATTTTATACATAGTTCTCCTTTTTGTGTTTTTGAATTGACAAGCGCAAAAGTAAAAAAAACAAATATAATATGTTAATGTATTTTAACTTTTTTTGAAATGTACAATTCACAATCTAAACAACTGATTTTCAATCAAATCAATCGCAATAACATGTATTCTTAAATAACAGCTACAATCCGAGCAAATGCTTCATGCTTCCAATTATCTTCGCATGATCAAAAGCAAGCTCAGGAAGGCTATCAAGAGAAAACCATTCAAGTTCGGCAGCATCGTCATCGGCATGAGCATCTTCCGGATTATCACAAATTCCCCAAAAGGCAATTGTTATTGTCCTTCCTCGCGGATCACGACCAGGATCGCCAAAAACATCAAACTTAGTCAACTTAATGCCCGAAAGCGATGTTTCCTCACGCAATTCACGCACAGCCGACTCTTCAAGGGTTTCGTCCATCTCGATAAAACCGCCAGGTAACGCCCAACATCCCTTGCACGGTTCGTTGCGGCGCTTAATAAGCACTATGTTTTTCCTGTCGGCTGTCAGAACTACCATGTCAACCGTAACCATTGGTCTGGGATACTTATACTCGTACATAAACATTCCTCCTATTTCGTGTAAAATTCAATCATTCTAACAATTGCTCTCTGACAAACAGGGCAAAACGCATCGCACTGGAAATGATTCATCAAGCAATCCTGCATCGGACGATAAAAATCCTTGCTCATATAGCCAGCGCCCTCATAAACACCGACTTTGTCCTTGTATTCAGCTGTTGCTGGCGTAGGAATCGGAGTTCCAGGTTCAATCATGTCCTTCCATTTAACATCAAAGTTAACCAATGTCGTGACATTAGGATCGGCCGGTTCCAGTTTCTTGTTGTAAAAGTCGTTGTATTCCGCTCCGCCAACATATTCGTCACCAAGTCCAGCAAAACCATGCCCGAATTCATGCACGATGATTTTTCCTGCCATCTTGTTGGAATTAACTCCAGTGCAGTACCAATTGAAAATTCCACCGCCACCATATTTGGGACTATTGACCAGAATATAAATCTGGTCGTATGGTGCATTTGCGGCGACATCGCGAAGAGCCTTATTGTCGGTGGTCATAAGATAGCGCTCACTTCCAAGCGACCAGTACGAACAACTTACGACAGTATTCTTCCATATCCCCCTGCAAGGTTCGTCTACCCCCGACTCCTCCGATGGAGCAAGGACTGCATGAATATTAAAGTCATCCTTATGAGATGTATATGGCTCGTAGCCGAAAAATTCCTTTTTGAATTTTTCGCAGTCCTTCTTGAACAGCGACATCTGAGATGCAGTGTATCCATCAGGAACAATCACAATGTCAACCTTGTGGGCAGCATCACCGTTTCCTCCTTTGTGGACCTCGAAAACAGGATACCTGTGGCGATTGTCCTGCTTAATCAGACATTTGTCGAATGGATCAATACTGTAGCGGTATTTTTCAACATAATCACCAGTTTCATAAGACTTTGTACAGAATACGACTGTAACAGCCACCTTTGGATAAGGAAACACCACCGACTCCGAAAAACTTTTTTGTACCGACTTGGCTTCGTCAACCGTCTGCCACTCTCCGAACAATGTAGAATACGACTTGCTGTAAATCAGCGTACCCGATGCCTTGTCAATGACTTTTACCAAATATTTTCCGAAATTAGTTTCGTCTATCAGATTGACCTTTGAACCGCCCCAAAAAGGTTCGGCGATGATTTCATCAATATAATAGGTATCATCCGATGAATCACCAGCATGAAAATAATCGACACGCATGGTTCTGTCCTCAAAAAACTTGTCAAACTGTGCCGAAGCGAACAAAGGGACAAGCAACAACAATATTGCAATTAAATTTCTCATATACACTGATTTTTATATTCTTCAGTAAAAACAAACCTGACCGTTTTTTCATCCATTTCAATCCTAACGACCTGCATGAGCATAAGATTCACAAGCACATCCTCGACACTTCGCACAGACATTCCAGTAAAATGGACAATAAAGTCCTTTGTAACGAATCCGCTTATGCGAATTTCGTTAACAATAAGCTTCATGACATCATCGTAGAATAATTCCGATGGCACATAGCTTTTCGATTGTCGCCAATACCGAACAAGTTCGGGTGGCGCAAGCACATTCTTGTCGGCACAACGCACAAAAGCCCTCATGTCGCCACGCACATCAGGCGCATAATGCGGAAGTTTCTCGCTACGCGCAACAACAACCTCAAGCACATTTTTTCCATCAACAACATGATTGACAGTCGAATATTCCACAACTGGATAAGTATATAGCAATGCGGCGGTTTCTATCATGTAGCACTCTTCATCAGATTTTACGCCCGCTATCGAACCATTGTCACGAACTCCAATCAGCAACGAACCGCCATCGGTATTGGCGTATGCAGCCAATGAACGAGCAATCTTGCCCGAATCGGTTATGCTATGCTTAAAGTCGAGGTGCAAGCCCTCTCCTTCTGCTATGCGCTCTTGCAATTCGTGCCGCTGTAAATCCATACCACAAAATTTTGCAACAAAAATAACACTAGATTTACGATTTAGAACAAATCAATCACTCAATTTTTGAAATTAGCCATTCGGCAGTCACATCATTCATAAGTGTGAGCGCGAACAATTTCTTGCCCAGGTCTTTCAATGATGCACCAACATGATACACCTTATCATCTATAAGCAAAAACCTGTCATGTGCATTTTTGAAAATGACAACTTCAATTGGTTTATATTCAGCATTATGCTTTGCAATATCCAAATTCAATTGCTTCGAAATGCCTTGCGTATAAATCTTGGCGACCACATTATCCTTCCTTTTTGCCAGCATCAGCAGCACCGACTCATCTATGTAGTTGTCAATTAAAACCAACCTATGTTCCGCACTTTTTATCAATCCTATTATAAATACATACGCGTCAAATACTTGACCATTGAAAAATATGCCTTCCTTTTTATTCAAGTTTCTGCTTTCTATCACCGAAAATATCTTATCAAACTTTCTATCTGCTTCAACACGGCTCTGCTCCAAACTATCAATTCGTTTTATTATTGAGCCGTCACGCGAAATAGCATTTCTCATTTCGACAAATGCATCGATAATACGCACACTTACCACAACTGCAGTTTCGCTGCGAAGCACAGCCGAAAGCATAGCAACACCTTGTTCAGTGAATGCATACGGATTGGTCTTTGAAAACTTCAACTTAGAGAGGTGGTCACAATTTGTGACCACCTTATCTCTCTCATCATCAGTCAATTGAAATCTAAAACGCTCTGGAAATCGCTCAATATTACGCTTCACCTGCTGATTGAGAACCTTGGTTTCAACACCATAAAGTTCTGCAAGATGATAGTCAATCATCACCTGCTTGTTCCTTATTGTAAATATTAAATTTTCAACTTCATAAGAAGAAAAATCCGAAAGAATCAAATTTGCCATACGCACCTATTAATAATGTAAAAAAAATAATTTTTCCGCAAATATCGTCCTCGCTAAAACATTAAAGCGAATACAAACATTTACTTTCGTTTATTATTCGTTTACTGTCGTTTATACACGGATTAAGTATTGTATACCAAACAAATATGCTAAAACGCACAAACAAACTCATCTACATGCAAAAAGTTACTATCTTTGCAAATGGGACAGTAATGTTTGAATTGAAGAAATTTTTGTAATAATTTATTGTATATGAAAAACTTAACAAAACTAATGTTCATTATGCTTAGCGGAAGTTTAATCGTGTCATCGTGCACGGAAAAGAAAGAAGAAGCAAAGCCTGCCGAGGAACAGGAATTCCAATGGCAGATTGACCAGTTCGATGACATCAAGGTAATGCGCTACCAAGTGCCAGACTGGGATTCGTTATCTCTACAGCAAAAGCAGTTCATCTATTATTTAGCCGAAGCCACCTACTGGGGCCGCGACATCCTCTACGACCAGTTCTTCAAGTACAACCTTATGATTCGTAATACATTAGAGGGAATTTACACTACCTACGAAGGCGACAAGGAATGCGATGACTGGAAAAACTTCGAGATATATCTAAAAAAGGTATGGTTCGCAAACGGCATTCACCACCACTACTCCAACGACAAGTTCTCGCCAAAGTTTTCTGAGGAATATTTCAGGATGCTGCTCGAACAGTCGAAGGACGGCTACATTGCAATGAATGCAACCGAAGGCATGGACAAGAACGAATTCACCGACCTTCTCTGCGACATCATCTTCAACCCCGACAAATACCAGAGCAAGAACAACACAGCCGAAGGCGTTGACATTATCGCTCAGTCGTGCAATAACTTCTACGAAAACCTTACCGCAAAGGAAGTTGAAGACTTCTACAACAAAATGCAGGTTCCCGACACCGCAAGACCAATATCCAAAGGGTTGAATTCCAAGCTTATAAAGACAGCCGATAATGGAGAAATCGTTGAACGTATCTACAAAATTGGCGGAATGTACAGCGAAACAATCGAGAAGATTGTTGAAAACCTTGAAAAAGCAATCGAATTTGCAGAAAGCGACGTGCAGAAAGCAGAATTGCGCAAACTTATTGAATACTACACCACCGGTGACCTCACAACTTGGGACGAATACAATGTAATGTGGGCAGAAAATACAGATCCGCGCGTTGACTATGTAAACGGCTTCATCGAAAACTACGGCGACCCTCTGGGACTTAAGGCTACCTGGGAAGCAATTGTTGACTTCAAGGACATCGAAGCCACCAAGATGACCAAGCTTATAAGCGAAAACGCACAGTGGTTCGAGGACAACAGCCCGGTTGACAAGCGTTTCAAGAAGGAAAAGGTAAAGGGTGTTTCGGCTAAGGCCATCAACGTTGTTGCCCTCGGTGGCGACTGCTTCCCTGCTCCGCCAATCGGAATCAACCTGCCTAATGCCGACTGGATTCGCAAGGACCACGGCTCAAAGTCGGTTACTATTACTAACCTCACCTACGCCTACGACCAGGCAGCATTGCAGCGCGGTGGAAGCCTTGAGGAATTTGCAGCCAGCGAAGAGGAAATTGCAAGGGCTAAGAAGTACAGCTCTGTAACCGACAACCTCCACACCGACCTTCACGAATGCCTTGGACACGGCAGCGGTCAGCTTTTGCCCGACACCGACCCCAATGCGCTCAAGGAACATTCATCAACATTGGAAGAAGCTCGTGCCGACCTCTTTGGACTTTACTACCTTGCCGACGACAAGATGGTTGAACTCGGTTTGTTGCCCGACAACGAAGCCTACAAGGCAGAATACGACGGCTATATCCGCAACGGACTCATCACTCAGCTTACCAGAATATTGGAAGGCAAGAACATCGAGGAAGCCCACATGCGCAACCGTGCACTCATTTCGCGCTGGTGCTACGAAAACGGCAAGGCCGACAATGTGATTGAAATGTTCAAGAAGGACGGCAAGACCTTCGTTAAAATTAATGATTACAAAAAGTTGCGCGAATTGTTCGGAACTTTGCTTGCCGAAATTCAGCGTATCAAGTCGGAAGGCGACTATGCAGCAGGCGCAGCAATGGTAGAGAAATATGCCGTGAAGGTTGATCCCGAATTGCACAAGGAAGTGCTTGAACGTTACCGTGCATTGAATCTTGCACCATACGGAGGCTTTGTAAATCCGAAACTTACGCAGGTATTCGACGACAAAGGCAACTTGAAGGACATTGAAATCTCCTACCCCGACAATTTTGCAGAACAGATGCTTTGGCTAAGTAAGAACTATTCGATTAAGCCGAAGTTCTAAGCAACATTTATAGGTCAAAAACGTGGTTCGTCATCCTGAACTTGTTTCAGAATCTGGAACCACGTTTTTTTTTGCATCATTGTTTGTCAGATTTGCAACCTTTAGCTCGCTGCTTAATGCAGCAATCTGACAAAACCGAATATGAGCATTTGCAATGCGTTTCTCAACAACCTTTTGCCGTACCAACTATATTCAGTACCTTTGCAGCCTCAAAATTACTACAATGACAAAACTCATAATATTCGACCTCGACGGCACACTGCTCAACACCATCGGTGACCTGACAAACGCCTGCAACTACGTATTGCAGCAACACGGTTTTCCGCTTCACACACACGACGAATACCGCTATTTTATCGGTTCGGGAATCCGCAGGCTCATAAGGCTCGCCCTGCCCGAAGAATACCGCACCGACGACGATTTCTGCCGTCAGATATTAGATGAGTTCATCGTCCGCTACAATGCCCACCTGCATGAGGAAACCTGTCCCTACGAAGGCATAATTACACTGCTGAAACAACTGAATGCAAAAGGGATAAACATAGCAGTGGCATCTAACAAATATCAGGAAGGCGTCGATGCCGTTATAAAATTTTACTTCCCCGACATCAAGTTTGTAGCGACAATTGGCACCGGTCCAGAAGTCCCCACAAAACCCGACCCAACCATCGTAAACAAGATAATAGAATTGTGTCCCGTAGAAAAGTCCGAAATCCTATATCTCGGTGATTCCAACGTCGATATGCTAACAGCGAAAAATGCAGGGCTTACCGCCATCGGTGTACTTTGGGGATTTAGAACCAAGAAAGAGCTAATAGAATCGGGAGCGGACATTACAATTGAAAAGCCAGAAGAAATTTGGAATTATATCCAATAAAAAAATGGCGGTTGCAATGCAATCGCCATTTTTTATTACATAACGGAATACAATTATTGAATTGCTATCTGCCGTGTTGCAGGAGTCTTGTTGACAACTTCCTTCTTTGGCAAGTCGATGTTCAGGACACCGTGTTCCATTTTTGCGCCAATCTTTTCAATCTCAACATCTTCGGGGATTACAAAACTCTGCGAGTACGAAGCGTATGAGAACTCACGGCGCAACCAAGTTCCGTGCTTTTCGTCCTTGTCGTTTTTCTCCTCTTTCTTGTCGTTCTTCTCCAATGAGATTACGAGCTCGTAGTTCTCGTTGATACTCAACTTAAAGTCATCCTTTGTCATGCCCGGTGCGGCAATCTGGATATCGTAATTCTTTTCGGTTTCCTTGATGTTTACCGCAGGTGTTGCGAACTGCCTGCTGACAGGAACGCCCATAAAATCATCGGTGAAGAAGTCTTCGAAAATTGACGGAAGCCATGCATTCTGGTTTCTTCTTGAATTTCTAACTGATGGTAACATAATTAAAACCTCCAATAATTTAGTTCTTTTACTTTTGTTCCGCCTGCCACTTTTGCAGGTTCGATTGCGTATATAGCAAAGGATATACCAATGCCCAAAATGCACACAAAACACTGACACTAAGTCAGTTATAACAGACATTATTGCAGATTACCACCATTTCTAACGACAAAATGACACATATACAATCGTATAGGTACTTAGCTGTTTCAGGTTTCTTGTTCAACGATTCAATAGGTTGATGATTTGAATATTTAATGATTCAATGATTTACATTCGGCGCAATGCTTTGCGGTGCCGTAATCATAGGTATGTCGAATGATTTTATAAAAAATAATGCAAAAAAAATTTGCTAATTTGAATATATTATTTATTTTTGTCCGTGTAAATTTAATAGGTGTATAATATGAAAAGGATATTGTTCTTTGCAATCATCTCCATAGTGGGAATGTTGGCGATTAGTGGTTGCGACAAGCAGAAAACATACGATGTTGTTTTTGATGCAAACGGTGGCACTGGCGAAATGCAAACACAAATATTTGTCGAAGGAAAATCTCAGGCAATAGAAGGCAATTCATTTGTCAATAAAGGTCGCAGATTTAAGGGATGGAATACATTGCCAGACGGCAGTAGTATAAGTTATACTGATGGTCAGGTCATAACATTGGTTTCTGACATTACGCTCTATGCACAGTGGACAAGCAAAGAAACTGAGCAGACTGCACCCGAAGTAACAGAGCCGACAACACCCGAAGTAACAGAGCAGGCAGGACCAATTGATCTTAATGGTCACGAATATGTTGACCTTGGCTTGCCAAGCGGTACGAAATGGGCAACCTGCAATGTTGGGGCCACTAATCCCGAAGATTATGGCTATTATTTGGCATGGGGCGAAACTAAACCTAAAAATACATATAGTTGGAGCAATTATCGTTATGCTAATGGTGGCCTTTTTACATTAACCAAATATTGCAACAATCCTGCAAACGGATATAATGGTTTTACAGACAATTTGACAACTCTTGAAGCATGTGATGATGCCGCCACCGCCAACTGGGGCGATTGCTGGCGAATGCCGACATATAGTGAATTGCAGGAATTGGTAGATGTCTGTACAAGTGAATGGACAACCTTAAATGGTGTACGTGGCCGTATGTTCACTGGACCTAATGGCAATAGAATTTTTCTGCCGGCAACTCTTTGGTATAATTTTGGTTACGAAGAAACGAATTATGGTGGTGAATATGATTATGGAGGATGTTACTGGACAAGTTCACTTACGTTGCCTGAATCGCATTGTGGTTTGTTTCTCTCAATTCATTCAGAACGTTGCGAAGATTGTTTTAACAATGGAGTGGGTCGTTACATGGGATTGTTTGTTCGTCCTGTTATAGCAAGATAATATTGACTTTTGAATGAAATATTACGGCAGTCGGCAATGGTTGGCTGCTGTTTTTTTTCCTGTTTTGGTCATACAGCTCTTTGACTTGCTAGCTCAATGGCTTGCAGGCTAAAAGTCTTACAGTCTGACAGTCTTGCAGTCTAACTATCTTGCAGTCTTACAGTCTAACGGTCTTGCAGTCTTATTGCTTTTTTTGTTTGGCTGTTGGACTGCGCTTCTGTTAGCCTATCAGCCCCCTTTTGCATCTTGTCAGATAAATCGTAAATCCTCATTCGTAAATCGTAAATAAATTGTATTTTTGCACCACTAAAAAATTGTACAATGACAAAGAAGTTTTCCGAGTATAAACAACTCGACTTATTCGAAATCAACAACGAAATGAAGGATGTATGGGCATCTGAGGATACATTTCACAAAAGCATAGAAACCCGCGAAGGCTGCAAGCCTTTCATCTTCTTCGAGGGACCGCCATCGGCAAACGGAATGCCTGGCATACACCACGTTATGGCTCGTACAATCAAGGATGTAGTCTGCCGTTACAAAACCTTGACAGGTCACAAGGTTGACCGCAAGGCTGGTTGGGATACCCACGGTCTGCCAGTGGAACTTGGCGTAGAAAAGACCTTAGGCATCACCAAGGAGGACATCGGCAAGAAGATTTCTGTAAAGGACTACAACGACACCTGCCGTCGCGAAGTTATGAAATACACAAGTCACTGGACCGACCTTACCGAGCGCGTCGGCTACTGGGTTGACCTCGAAAATCCGTACATTACATACGACAACCGCTACATCGAAACTTTGTGGTGGCTGCTCAAGCAGTTGTACAACAAGAACTTGCTATACAAGGGTTACACAATTCAGCCGTATTCGCCGGCTGCAGGTACTGGACTTAGCACCCACGAACTTAACCAGCCGGGTTGCTACCGCGATGTGAAGGACACTACCGTCACCGCTCAGTTCGCAATCGTTGACCCAAAGCCCGAAATGACTGGCTGGGGAAAACCTTATTTCATCGCTTGGACAACCACGCCGTGGACTTTGCCATCAAACACAGCACTCTGCGTTGGCCGCAAGATTGAATATGTTGCAGTTCGTACCTATAATATGTATACTGGCGAGCCTGTTACAGTCGTAATGGCAAAGGAAAGGGTAGGTGCTTACCTGAATCCGCAGGGCGCAGAACTTCCGCTCGAGGAATACAAGCACGGCGACAAGGTTATTCCTTACAGAATCGTTGCTGAATATACAGGCGAAGACCTTCTTGATATGCACTACGAGCAGATTTTCCCATGGGTTAAGCCTGCCGATGGTGCTTTCCGCGTAATTCCTGGCGACTATGTTACCACCGAGGACGGTACCGGTATCGTACATATTGCTCCGACTTTCGGTGCCGACGATAACAAGGTTGCAAAGGCAGCAGGAATTCCTCCTCTGGTAATGATTATCAACAGCAAGGGCGATTTCCGTCCGATGGTTGACCGGACAGGAAAGTTCTTCCTTATGAGCGACCTCGACCCCGAATTCGTCAAGAACAACATAAACAAGGATTTGTATTCCAAGTACGAGGGTTGCTTCGTTAAGAACGCATACGATCCCAAGTACAATCAGGATGGAAAATATGATGCCGAAGCTGCAGCAAAGGACGAGGACTTGAACATTCGTCTCTGCATCGAGATGAAGCAGGACGGCAAGGCTTTCAAGATTGAAAAGCACTTGCACAACTATCCGCACTGCTGGCGTACCGACAAGCCTGTATTGTACTATCCTCTTGATTCATGGTTCATTAAGTCAACCGCTATGCGCGACCGCATGATAGAACTTAACAAAACAATCAACTGGAAACCGCAGAGCACTGGCGAAGGCCGTTTCGGAAAATGGCTCGAAAACCTTGTTGACTGGAACCTCAGCCGTTCGCGCTACTGGGGAACTCCGCTTCCAATTTGGAGCACCGAGGACGCAAGCGAACGCAAGTGCATAGGTTCTGTCGAGGAACTTTACGCCGAAATGGACAAGTCAATCGCCAAGGGATATATGAAGGAATATCCGTGGAAGAACTTCGAGGTTGGCAAATACACCAAGGAAAACTACGAAAACCTTGACT
>JAEEGG010025745.1_pt1 | contig 11302 bp, 9 predicted proteins | sample 9134161 | NCBI WGS metagenome assembly JAEEGG01 (sample SAMN16246543, study PRJNA631951) | gut metagenome | biome: gut microbiome; feature: rumen; material: CR-attached | host: Bos | place: Iran: Karaj | collected 2018-10
GTTCAGATCTATGCCGGCTGCTGGCTCAAGGGTTGTCCCACGGGAAAAACCGGAAAGGAGTATGAAGACTACGACGGCGTAGCCATCGAGTGCCAGCACGCACCGGATTCCCCCAACAAAGCGGAATACCCCTCCACGGTCTTACGTCCGGGAGAGGTATATGAAGAAGCCATCATCTGGGCGTTTGACGCCTAATCTTTATTCCAGCAGCTTGTCCATGAGCTGAACGAGCTCGGCGCGGAAACCGTCGGGGTCGTAGGTGCGGGCACCGTTGACCAGTTCACGGGCCATTTCCACCGTGGAGTCTCCGCGGAAACGGGACCCGGCGAGAAGTTGCGCGAATGTTGCGACACCGGCGGCAAAGTAGAAGTTTTCGGAGGGATTCCCGTCCGCGTCCCAGAGAATGTCCTGCTGCAGGGAACGGCTTGTCGCGTTCTTGATGGCTTGCTTGTAACGCGTTTCGAAGGTGGCGACGGTGGGGGCGGGACCGCCTTCCGGCACCTGAATATCATTGAGGATTACCTCATAGAGGGCAGTCACCGTCTGGCCGGCGCCGATTTCTCCGGCGTCCTTCTTCTCGTCCTTAAACTCTTCGCCACTGATGATGCGGTTGGTGTATCCGATGAGGCGGTAACTTTCCACCGTTTCCGGATTGAAGCGAACCTGGCATTTGGTGTCGTTTGCGACCGTCCAGAAGTGGCTGCGCTCGTTGACGAAGACCTTGATCATTTCCCGTTCGCTGTCGATATAGGTGTAGGTTCCGTTACCTTTGTTGGAGATGGCCTCCATGCGGCCGTCCTGGTAGTTTCCCACGCCGAATCCCATGATGCTCAGGTAGATGCCTTTCTTGAGATAGTACTGCACCATTTCCACCAGCGCCGAGGTGGAGGAGACACCCACGTTGAAGTCTCCGTCGGTGCACATGATGATACGGTTGTTGCCTCCTTCGATATAGTGGGCCGACGCTTCCTCGTATGCCATCTTCATGGCTTCTCCACCATTGGTGGTACCGCTGGCCTGCAGTGAACGGATGGCAGCCTTGATGGCGCTGCGGCCTTCCGAAACGAGAGTGGACTCAAGGAGCATCTTCACCTTGCCGGAATAAGTGATGATGGCAATCCGGTCGTCCGGCCGCAGGCAATCGACCATGCTGCACAGCCCGGTTTTCACCAGATCGATGCGGTCCGAGCCAGACATTGAGCCGGAGACGTCAACCAGAAGGATAAAGTTGGCTGCAGGAATTTCGTTTTCGGGGAGGGACTTTCCCTTCAGGCCCAGCCGGAGGAGCCGATGCTCAGGCGCCCAGGGGCAGGGGCCGATTTCTGCGTTGATTCCCAGCGTCTCGCCCTCCGCGGGCTCCGGATAACCGAAGGTGAAATAATTGAGGTATTCTTCAATGCGGACCAGGTTGGGAGGGCAGGCAGACCCTATTTCATTTATGCTGCGGCGCATGATGGCATAAGACGCGCCGTCGGCATCAACGGAAAAGGACGATTCCGGCATCAGAGACGTTTTTACAAAACCGGACTCAAATACGCCGGGCATCGGCGTCGGGATATACAGGTCCTCTGAACCGGGGTAAGGAGGGAAAGCGTCGAAATCGCCAATACGGCGCGGCGGCAACGAACAGGAATATACCAACAAGCCGGCAACCAGAAGCAGTGAACAGATTCTTTTCATAAGTCAATATTTTTGTGTGTCCGGAAAGAAAAACCCGTCAATCGGCAAATCTTGCGCGAAGTGGAAATATTTTTCTAAATTCGTGCAAGGTTTCCCGCGCGCGGGATTATAGTATTGTCATGAATCGAATCATCGGAATCCTCATATTGGCGGTCTGCCTGCTTCCCGGATGCACAAAGAGCGTCAGGAATGCAGAATCCTTGGATCCCTTCTCGCGACAATATACCGCGATCGCAACCGTAAAACGGGACGCCGCCTCCCGGGTATTCATTCAATTGGATGAAGAAACCATCCTGTATCCCGACAACTATCCGGATCCTTTTGTCCGGGAGTGCCGTATCGTGTGCGCGTTCTCCTGGAAAACGGGAACCCAGCGCTGCTGGATGGAATGGATGGATTACATTGAAGAGGGGACCGTACAGGGCGGAGATTTGCCGGAAGGAGATCCCATTGAACCAGAGCACGACTGGATGACATCCGTGGAAGACGCTTATCTGACCCTGCATTACTCCGCTTTCTGGGGTGACGGCCGGGTGGCGCACAGCCTGATTCTCGTCACCGGTGAGAATCCGGAGGATCCTTATGAGGTGCGTCTGGTGCATCTGTGTAACGGAGATCCGGCCATTGAAAAGGGCGACGCCCTGGTGTATTTTGATTTGAGCAGCCTTCCTCCTACGGGAGAGGGCGGAGAAATACTTACTTTAAAATGGAAAAACAGTGCCGGAGGGTTCGATAGCAGGAGTTACCTTTTCAAGAGCCGGCAGTGAACTGACGGAAAGGGAGCTGCTGGAAGCGCTCCGCCGTAAAGATTCCCGGGGAACGCGCGTGTTCTACGATCGTTATGCGGGATATCTGACGGCGGTGGCCCTGCGTTATGTCCCGGACCGGTCGGCTGTCAAGGACATCCTGCAGGAGTCTTTTCTTCGCATCTTCGACGCTGTGGACCGTTTTGAATACCGGGGAGAAGGCAGTCTGCGTTCGTGGGCCTGCCGCATTGTGGTCAACGGCGCGCTCAAGAGTCTTCGCGGCCAGGGAAAGCTCCAGTATGTGGAGGACTTGCCGGATGTCCCGGAAGAAGAGGACGTTCCGGTACAGCAAGTGCCCGCCGCCGTGCTTCAGCGCCTGATCCAGGACCTGCCGGACGGCTACCGTACCGTATTTAACCTTTACGTTTTCGAAAAGAAATCCCACCGGGAAATCGCCGGGCTGCTGGGAATCAAGGAGGACTCGTCGGCCTCCCAGTTCTTCCGCGCCCGCGCCTTGCTTGCCCGGCAAATAAAAACTTATTTGAAGGAACATGAAAGATAATTGGACAGACAAACTTCCGTCCCTGATGGAGGGATACCAGGAAGTGCCGCCGGAAGGGCTGTGGGACGCAGTCCAGGCCGGTGTTGCCAGCCCTATCGTACCCTGGTGGCCCTGGGCTGCCGGGCTTGCCGCTGCTGCCGCCGCCGTCGTGCTGGCCGTGTTCCTCTGGAGGCCGATGCCGTCGGCCATCCCTGCCGATGCCCCCTTCGGCCTTCTCACCGTCCCCGCAGAGAGACTGGCCGATGTTACCCCCGCCAAACCGGAGCCTCGTGCACCAAAAGGCCCCATTTCGTGCTCGAACCCTGCCGAAACGGAGACTCGTGCACCAGAAGGCCCCATTTCGTGCTCGAACCCCTCCGAAATGACCCCTCGTGCACCAGAAGGCCCTGTTTCGTGCTCGAACCCCTCCGAACCCTCTCAGCCCGAGCCGGTCGCGGAGCCGCAGCCCTGGCCCGAACAACCCCAGCCCTGGCCCGAACCTGAACAATCGGCCCGAAAGCCCCGCCGAAAGACCGGCCGTGTAGAGATCACCGTCACCTCCGGCGGCATGCTCCTGGCCCAGGCTCCCGGAACCGTCACCAAGAGCTATGGCGTAGCCTATAATCCCGGCATGGGGAATGCCGCGCCGATGGTCAAGAGCGACATCACCACCCGGATGCTCAGCCGCAACCGGGAGACCACCACCGAATCCCAGCACAGACGCCTGCCCCGTATCTCCCTGGGTGTGAGTTATGAATTTATCCCCCGCTGGAGCGTGGGTACGGGTATCACCTACAGCTCCCTCCGTTCGGACTACACCGCCCTGTCCGGCACCACCGAAACCCGCACGGTGCGTCACCTGCACTATCTGGGCGTTCCGCTGAACATCCAGTACCGGGCGTTGGAATGGAAGGGATTCTCCCTGTATCTCAGTGGCGGCCCCATGTTGGAAAGCGCCGTGGGAGCCAGCGTGGAAACCAACTCCTACGTGAGCGGGAAACTGGCCTCAGAACAGAGTGAAAACATTTCCTGCAAGGACTGGTTCTGGTCCCTCAATGCCGGCGCAGGCCTCCAGTTCAAGATTACGCGCAAGGGCGCACTCTACGTGCAGCCCGGCCTCAGCTGGCACATGCCCGGCGGAGACCACATCGAATCCAGCTACACAGCCCGTCCCCTCTCCTTCGAGATGGACTTCGGCGCCCGCTGGACGTTCTAAAGGATTATTCTACGAAGACACTGTCGGCCCGGTCGGTGTAGAGGATACCGTCCAGGTGGTCGCACTCGTGCTGGAAGATGATGGCCGAATAGCCGTCCACCTGCTCGGAGACAGGCGTTCCTTCCGGGGTGAGGTAGGAGATGTGCGCGGTGCTGCTGCGGGGGACGATGCCCCGCATCCCCGGCAGGGAAAGACAGCCCTCGGGACCGTGTACGATGGGTCCGGTGAGGGAGTCAATATGGATGTTGACATAAGCCTCGAACGGACGGCCGGGCTTGTCATAGCGCATGACACAGACGATGCGGCGGTTGATGCCTACCTGCGGAGCCGCGATGCCCACCCCGTCCTGGGACGGATCGGTGACGGTCTTCAACATCTTGGCGATGAGGGTCTGCAGCTCTGCCGAGCGCAACTCATCGGCACCCAGGTCGATACTGCTGGCGCGGAGGATGGCGCTGTCCACGGGCATGGTGCAGACATACATCACGGAGTCGCTCTGGCTGATGACGGCCTTCTCCCGGGCCGTCCAGCCGCCCCGGTTGCCGCAACTTGCGGCCAAAACCAGCAGACAAATGATTCTCAGTAACTTCTTCATGCAGCAAAGATAGGTATTTTTGCGAGGCCGTCGCATCGGACTACGCGAATTTCCGGGGTTGATGTGTTACTCATTCCAATGAAACGAAACACTGCGAAACATTTTTTAACTGTGTATTAATGAGATATGATCGTTTTATCCAAAAGAGGATATATATTTGCACAAACAAAGCTTAACCACTGTTATGAAACATTGTTCTGTAATCATGCACTCATGTGCGCTTGTACTTGCAGTCGCCTGCAGTCGGTATGAACCCTCCCAGGAAATCCTTGATGACGGTCCATCCTCTTCATTTGTCAGTATGAGTCAGGCGGAGTCAGAAGTTCTCAAACTACTCGCATCTATAGATATAGAAACAAAAGGGTGCTCTTCAAATAGGCGGATTGTGGAGAGATTCTCTCTAGGTGGCCCTGATACAAAAACGGGTTTAATGGAAGATCCATTGATTTACGTTTTTAATTTCAATGATGAAAAAGGATTCGCGATTGCTTCTGGTGACAATAGAATGCCACCGGTGTTCTGCCTAACTGAGAAGGGTAGTCTGTCGGACACAGCATGTCTCCCAGAAGGTGCAATCGCCATGCTATCAAGAATCGACACGGATTATAGAATGATTCTAGGGCTCCCTGTCTCCGATTTTAATGGAAACACCATCACACAGGAGCAGTATGGTCAATATGCCGGCCTTAATAATATAAGAGAGGGGGATCCGGTTCCAGAAACAGAGACTGTATACACAAACTGGCAAACAGAAGAAATAATAGGAACAAGTTTAAAGTGTAAATGGGATCAGACCTCTCCCTTTAACCAATTTTGTAAAACAACAGAGGGAAAGGAGGCATATGTCGGTTGTGTTCCTGTTGCGGTAGGACAAGTTATGTATTATTGGGGGAAGAGTTGTACATATGTTGGGTATTCTTATGACTGGAATTTAATAAAAAGAATTATTGCCTCTTATATACCATCGTACCCACATCCTTTGGATGAAGCATGGGATCAGGTTCAACATCTTCTGTTTGACTTGGGACGAAGAGAAAACCTTAATGTTGAATACGGAGAAGTAGATAACTCAGATGGAAGTTTTGCTTCAAGTAATAACATCGAAAGAACTTTTTTGAATTTTGGATATTCAGACGGCGGGACAGAATGTGAATACAATTTATCCGTCTTAAAGAATGAGCTTTTGATGGGGCCTGTATTGGGTTCGGGATATTCAAAAAAGGTAGAAAAGGTGTTTTTGGGGATAGTCTTTAGTACCGAATACGACGACGGACATTCCTGGGTATATGATCAGTGTAAAGGACAATATAGGATTCGAAAAGTAATTGACAAAAATACAAGAGAAGTGCTTCGATCATCAAAGGAAGTTAGAATGCTGGTAAGATGTAATTGGGGATGGGGTGGCATATCTGATGGCTTCTATCTGTCTGGCTCGTTTAATACAAGCGACGATAAGGGATTAATTACAAAGACTACTGAGCTTAGTTCGGAAGAACCGGGTTTCTATCAATACGTTCTTAAGATGCGCATAGGTATTCGTCCATAGATATGGTAAACAACAATAGATTATTTGAGGGGTTGTTTCTTCTCTCACTTCTTGTATGCGGATGCAAGGAGGTGACGTATTCTAGGGATACAGAAATAACAGAGGCACAAAGGAATGCATCCAATGTCCTCCTAATTGGTGAAGGAATAGTGGATATACTTTCAGATGTACTCTATATCAACAAATGTATTTCGGACTATCCCACCTGTGAACTGAACGAGCATTTGAGAGACTTGTATTTCCCCGACGCGGTCATTGAATCCGCGAATCAATCAATAATGGTTGACAGGCAGAGAGGAATGCAGTTTCTGATTAGTACAGGTGGGACAGCGCTGGACAGTGAGGATGTCTCCTGGACCATTGTGGCAAGTATTGTGAAACCCTGGGGCAATTATTCTCCGGAGTGTTTTGAGTTTGTTGTTTCCCGAAATACCCATTCATATGCTCTAACTGGTAACGGATTGTTTAATCGCTTGTTTCAGAAAGGATACTATTATACTGAGTTTGAATTATCTTTCACAACAGGTGTGATCCTCATCCCTTATTATGACCCTGTTGAATGGACGTCTGTTATTGACCGGGAAGTTCCTGTATTTACTTTTGATGGCAGCATCTCATCTTTCTTTGGTGACAATGGAAAGATTGGAGAGGATGGACTGAGATACGACATGACGTTGCATGGCTTAAAGGGCTACGATCATAAGGAATACGTCGGGAGCGACCCCATCTACGATGGTACGACGTATTTTGAGTCCGGGGCCATCAACTGTCTTGTCAGTACGAAAGAGTACACGAACAAGAACCTGATAATTAATGTTAAGAACGAAAGGAATTGGCAATTGACGTTTGATGGCGAAACGGAATCCTACCGCCCTAACACTATGCCCATCAGATTCTGATTCCGCACCAGACTACGCGAATTTCCGGATGGAAACCCGGTAAAAAGTGCTATCTTTGTGCGTTTATGAAACGCGTACTGGTCATAGCGTATTACTGGCCGCCGTCCGGAGGATCGGGCGTGCAGCGCTGGGTGAAATTCTGCAAGTATCTGCCTGCCGAGGGCTGGGAACCTGTGGTGTTTGCCCCGCTCAATGCCGATTATCCTTCCCTGGATCCTTCGTTCGAGAAGGAACTGCCGGAGAATCTGGAAGTGCTTCGGGGAAAGATATGGGAACCCTATGCCGCCTACCGGAAACTTACCGGTGCCAGGAGCACCCAGGTGACGGAAATATCCTCCGGGAAAAAGACCTGGAAGCAACGGCTTTCCCTGTGGATCCGCGCCAATCTGTTTGTGCCGGACCCTCGCGTGGGCTGGGTGAAGCCCTCCGTGAAAACGCTGCTCAGGTACCTCAAGGAGCACCCCGTGGACGCCATCGTGACCACCGGACCGCCCCATTCTGTGCACCTGATCGGCCAGAAACTTCATAAAGCCACGGGCATTCCGTGGATTCCGGATTTCCGCGATCCGTGGAGCCGGATGTACTACCTGAAGTATCTTCCCATGACGGCAGGGACCTGGGCCAAACTCCGCGCCCAGGAACAGGCGGTGCTGGACGACTGCAATACCGTCCTTGCCTGCACGCCGCTGGTCCAGGAGGAATTCCAGGCCCAGACGAAAACCCCCGTTGCCTGCATCACCAACGGTTTTGATGAAGAGGATTTCACTGGTCCGGCCCCCGAAGGGGACGGCCGCTTCAATATCACGCACACCGGCCTTTTCGCGGCCGATGGCAACCCGTTTACCCTCTGGAAGGTTCTGAAGGAACTCGCCGCCGAAGACCCCTGGTTCAAGGAGTCCCTCCGCCTGCGCCTTGTAGGAAAAGTGGATCGGGAGGTGCTGGACGCCATGGCCGATGCCGGCCTGCAAGCCAACGTAGTGGCGCTCGGCCCGTGCGACCACGCCACCGCCGTTCGGGAACAACGCAGCGCGACGCTGCTGCTGCTGCCGCTCAGAAACGACGCGCAGTACAGACCCATCCTGCCCGGCAAGCTCTTCGAATACCTGGCGGCCCGCCGTCCGGTGCTTGGAATAGGCCAGGCCGATGGTGCCATGGCCCGCGTCCTGCACGATGCCCAGGCCGGTGTTACGGCCGAATGGGACGATGCCGCGGCCATGAAGGCATTCATCGCCGCCGCCTGGAAACAGTTCTGCGAGGGTTCCGTCCCGGCTACGGCCGGGGATATCGGCCCTTATACCCGCCGCGCGACAACCCATGCGCTTGCGGCACTGCTTGACTCTGTCATCCTGAGCGTGGACTCTGTCATCCTGAGCGAAGCGAAGGATCTCAAAGAATAATGAAAATGAAAGACATTTGGAAGAAAATAGCCCTTGTGGCCGGCGTCGTGGCACTGTTCCTGGCGCTCAGCTATGGCTTTGTGCCGCAGGTGCTGGACGGAAAGATCGTGAACCAGAGCGATATCTCCGGCTACGTGGGCATGTCCCACGAAATGAATGAGTGGAACAAGGCCCACCCCGACAACCCCACCTACTGGACGGATTCCATGTTCGGCGGCATGCCCACCACCACCATTTCCACCCAGAACAGCGGCGACTACACCCAGTGGATCTATGATACGCTCCTTACCGGGAAGCGTCCGGCGACGTATCTGTTCATCGCGCTGCTGGGTGCCTTCCTGCTGTTTCTGGCCATGGGCGTGAGCATTCCTGTCGCCGTCGGCGGCGCCATTGCCGTGGCATTCTGCAGTTACAACTTCCAGATTATCCAGGTGGGGCACAACACCAAGATGCAGGCCATCGCCTTCATGCCCTGGGTCCTGGCCGCACTGATCTATACGTACCGGAGCGCTACCGGCAGGGGGAAGGCCCTCTGCGGAGCATTTGCCCGGACAGGGTCGCGAAGCGACGCTCCGCAGGGGGCCTTCTCCCTGCCGGGAACCCTGCTGGGAGCCGTTCTCTTCGGGCTGGCGCTGAGCATGCAGATTAAGGCCAATCATCAGCAGATTACTTACTACCTGGCCATCATGGTGCTGCTGTACGGCATCACCGAACTTGTACATGCTGTTAAAACGAAAGACTGGAAGCCGTTCCTGTTGGCATCGGCCCTGCTGCTCGTGATGGGCGGCGCGGGCATCGCCACCAATGTGAACAAGCTCCTTCCCCTGGCCAAATATACGCCCCACACCATGCGCGGCGGCTCCGAACTCTCCAAAGACGGCGCTTCCGCCAAGGGCCTGGACCTGGATTACGCAACGTCCTGGAGCTACGGTTGGGAGGAACTCCCCAACCTCATGATTCCGGACTTCAACGGCGGCGCATCATCGGGTGCCGTGAACCCCGACAAGAGCGAGACCATCAAACTCCTCAAGCGCGCCGGCCAGAAGAATCTAAGGGAAACCGCCAAAAGCCTGCCGCTCTACTGGGGCCCGCAGCCGTTCACGGCCGGTCCCATGTATATGGGCGCCATCACGATTTTCCTCTTCGTGCTGGGCCTCGGCCTTTATAAAGGGCGGGAGAAATGGTGGCTGGTGGCAGCTACCCTTATCGCCGTGCTCATGGCGGTGGGAAGCCATTTCATGGTGTTCACCAAACTGTGCTACGACTACCTGCCCCTGTACAACAAGTTCCGCACGGTGTCCATGGCACTGGTGGTGCTGCAGGTGGCCCTGCCGCTGCTGGGCTTCGTAACCCTGGACCGCATTACCAAAGAAGAATACGACCGTAAGCGCTTCATGAAGGCCTTCTGGTGGGCTCTCGGCATCACCGGCGGCTTCAGCCTCATAGCCTGGCTGGCCCCCGGCCTCTTCGGCTCCTTCTCCGGAGCCTCCGACGCGCAGATGCAGGATGTGCTGGTAGATGCGCTGGTCAAAGACCGTATCGCCCTCTTCAAGGCCGATGCCGGTGTTTCCCTGCTGCTGATCCTGGCCTCGGCCGGCCTTCTTTTCTGGGCATACATGCCCAAGGGACGCAAGCAGCTGGCCGCCGTCGCCATCTGCGTCCTGTCGCTGGTGAACCTCTTCGCCGTGGGAAAGCGCTATCTCAACGCCGACCATTTCACCACCCCGAAGGACTTCAACAAGCCCTTCGCCGAGCGCCCCGTGGACAAGATGATCAAGGCCGATGAAGACCCGCAGTACCGTGTCCTGGACCTCACTGTGAACGTGTTCAATTCATCTATCCCCAGCTATCATCACAAGAGCGTGGGAGGTTATTCCCCTGCCAAGCTGCAGCGTTACCAGGATCTTATCGAGCATTACCTGTCGGCAGAAATCAACGCCTTGTACAAACAGCTGGGAGAGGCTGAAGATATCATGGATGCCGCAGACTGGATGGCTTCCGGAACGCCGGTCCTGAATGCCTTGAATACCCGTTACGTCATTCTGGACGGGAACTATCCGCCGCTGGTGAATGAAGGCGCTTTCGGTGCCGCCTGGTTCGTGGACTCTGTCGTTGAGGCCGCAACCCCCGACGAGGAGATTGCCCTGCTGGGCAGCGTGGATATGAAGCACCAGGCGGTCATAGACAGCCGGTCGGTGCCGGCTGTGACGGGTTCCGTCATCCCCGGCTCGAGCGGGGATCACATCGTCATGACCTCCTACGCCCCCAACGAACTGCATTACCGGTACAGCGCCGCCTCCGACCGGCTGGCCGTCTTCAGCGAAATCTACTACCCCGACGGCTGGCATGCCACGGTGGACGGACAGCCCGTAGACCTCGTCCGGGCCGACTGGACCCTCCGTGCCGCGCTCCTGCCCGCCGGTGAGCATGAGCTGGTGATGACCTTCCTGCCGTCGAGCTACCGCATCGGCGCGCGGGTATCGGCCCTCGCCTCTATCGGCCTGCTGCTCCTGCTCTTGCTGGCCGTTTTAGCTAATGGCTTGAAAATGAGAAAGAAGTAAAATCTCCTGTCTGCCGAAATGCAGAGAGGAAATCTTATAAACGATTAATAATTAACAAGTTAATAAAAACGCTTTGAACAATAACGAGATTTTGCAGTGGCTGCAGGAAGTGCAGCACCCC
>JAEEGG010025749.1_pt1 | contig 11301 bp, 5 predicted proteins | sample 9134161 | NCBI WGS metagenome assembly JAEEGG01 (sample SAMN16246543, study PRJNA631951) | gut metagenome | biome: gut microbiome; feature: rumen; material: CR-attached | host: Bos | place: Iran: Karaj | collected 2018-10
CCGTCATGTACCTCAACGAGGAACGGCTGATGATGGAGCGCAAACTTGTCGAGTATCGTTGGCTCAACTATGAGTATCTCCGGGATGCCGGATTGATGGGCGCGGACAACGTCGAGGCGCTCAATTACCTCCAGGAACGGGGGCATAACGACTTTTTCGTCGCCATCAGCCTTCCTTACTACAAAGCAGCCGTCGATCCCGTCGTGCGGAAGACCTGGCAGGACTATATCGACAGACTGGTCGATACGATCTATTCCGTCAACAAGCCTAAGACCCGTAGGATCGAACTCGAGAGGATCAAGTGACGATGCGAGCCGTGTTATATTTCCGCACCCTGGGCGTCCTGGGCCTGATGGCGCTCCTGTCCTTCCCTTGCCTGGGCGGGATCCGGTATCGTGATTTCACGGTCCGGGACGGACTGTCCGAGAGTAGCGTCAAATGTTTGACGACGGATTCCCGGGGACGGATATGGATGGGAAGTTGGAACGGGATCAGCATTTTTGACGGACATTCATTTTCTTATGTGATGTCCTCCCCGCTGGATGACCAGACGCTGACGCACAATGTGATCAACCGGATGGTGGAGCATCCGGACGGGTCCATGTGGGTCACGACCGAACTCGGCATCAACCGGGTGGATCCCGATACCCGGAAATGCAAGCGTTTCTTCCTCGGATATGGGGGCGGACGGCCCCAGTCCGGGCGTTTTGTCCTGGACATCTCTCCTTCCGGAGACGTGTTCTGCTGCTCTTCCCTGCGCGGATTCGCCCTCTGGGATCCGGAATCAGACCGGATGCTGCCCATCAATGTGCTGGGGCCCGGAAGTGGTGAGCTGCTGGCCCTGTTCTGCGGGGAAGATGGAGAGCTTTTCATCCAGAACGCGGATCGGGAAGTGTATAGGATGAACTATCGGAAAGAAGATAATTCCTTGCAGGTTTTCAACGTCGAACGGATTTTGGGCGGACACGGTATCCAATACCTATGGAAGCTGGAAGACGGGAGCTTGCTGGCCATCGGGATCGGGGAAGCGTTCCGGATTGGGAAAGGCGGGCGGACATACGGTCCCGTCCAAATCCCGGAAGGAAGCATCTTTTCCTGCTCCATGGACCTGAGTGATTCGACGGTCCGGCTGATCATCGATGAGAAGCAAATGGTTTCCCTCGACTTCGACAGCATGCAAGCCCAGCCCGTCGACCTGACGGATGCGGACAATATGCTGGCCGTACTGGTCAGCGCCCAAGGCCTGTGGGTTTCGATGGACGGGATCGGGGTCCGGATGTATTTCGACAATGGAACCGATTTCCGGAATCTGCCGACCTCAGCCCTGTTCGATGGCCACGGGGGAAATATGTTGGATGTCGCTGAGGGGAGGAATCACGATCTGGTGGTCAGTTCTATGGGAAACGGCCTGGCGTCTTACAATTATGTTTCAGGCGCCATCCGGCGCATCGAGTCTCCCGGGCTGGAAAGGGTTTTCTGCCTGGAGGAAGATGGGGCGGGCAACATCTTGGCAGGGGGAGAGCACAGCCTGTTCCTCCTGTCGGGGGGCGGTGACGGACGTTATTCGGTCCGGAGACTCGCCGACATCGGCGCCAAGATCTTTTGTGTCACCCCCGACCCGCAACGGCAGTGCATCTGGGTCGGCACCATCATCGGCGGTCTGTTCAAGATTGACTGTCCCGGTTCCTGGGGCAGCTATCGGGTGAGCGCGCCGGAGGCGGTTTTCCCGGAAGACAGCGATCTCTGCCGGGATATCATGTCCGTCCTGACGGATGCGGACGGCTCCCTTTGGATCGGGACGCTCGGCGATGGCATATACCGCTATGACCCGTCCCTTCCGGAAGGGGAAAACGTCGTCCGTTTCAATACCGATGCCGGCTACAAGATAACGAACAACGATATCCTGCATTTGACCTGGAGCGCGGATTCGACCGTCCTGGCCGGGACCGGATACGGTCTGATGGAGATCCGGCCGCAAAGTGGACACTTCTCCCTCAAAGCCTGGACCACGGCGGACGGACTCGCCGACAATTCTATCCACAGCATCTTGGAAGACGCCCAGGGCCGGATCTGGGTCGCTACCAGCCGGGGTTTGTCCAGGATCGACCGGGGTACGCGGGAGGTGCTGAATTTCAACAGCGAGTACGTGCTGAGCACTTATGAGTTTTGCAATCACTCCTGCCTCGTCCTCTCCGACGGCCGCCTTTTCTTCGGCGGCATCGGGGGAGGCTGTCTCTTCCGCCCGGAAGAGATTACGACCCGCGATTTCTCGCCCGAGATTCATTTCGACAGTTTCCTTCTGCGAGGCGAGGCGCTGGAAGGATTCCATCCGGAAAACCCGGTCAACCTGGCCTACAAGGAGAATTATTTCACGATCGGCTTCAACGCAATCGAGTATATCAACAACGAGAACTGCGAGTATGAATACCGCCTCCTTGGCTTCGAGGATGAATGGAACCATGCCGGGACCGGCCACTTCGCCACATATACCAATGTGCCCACGGGTCAGTACCGTTTCCAGGTCCGGAGCACCAACGGCGACAAGGCGGTCTGTGATAACATCGCCACCCTGGAAATCAACATCGGCCGCCCCTGGTGGAAGAGCGTGTGGGCTTATCTCCTGTATGCCCTGGCGCTGGCGGGAATGGGCTTTTCCGTCATCCGGATCCTTCAGAACCGGATCCGGAGAAAGAACGAGAGGGACCGATACGAAGCCAAACTGGACTTCTTCACGAGCGTCGCCCATGAATTCGGCACCCCGCTGACCCTGATTTCCAGTTCATCGGAGCGCCTGGCGGGCATCACGAGCGGGAAAGAACCGGATAAGTATCTGAAAATCATCAGTTCCAATGCCGAACGGATGCAGAAGCTCATTTCGGAAGTGATGGAATTCCGCAAGATCGATTCCGGCGGATACAAGCCTAGCTTCCGTTCCGGTGATATCCGGCAGCTGCTGGAAAGCATCCTCTTCAATTTCTCCGATATCAACGAACGGAACAGGATCACGCTGCACGCCGATCTGCCTGAGGAGGCGATCCGGGTCGTGACCGATCAGGAGGCCGTCGAGAAGATCCTGACCAATCTGGTTTCCAACGCCTATAAGTATACGCCGTTCATGGGTCAGATTTCCATTGTCCTCCGCCCGGAAGAGAACGGTTTCCGTTTCCGGATCCGCAACAGCGGAAAGGCGATACGGAAGGCTGACCTGGACAAGGTCTTCGACCGTTTCACGATTCTCGACACCTTGGAGAAGCAGTCTTCCGAAGGACGGGTACGCCGCAACGGGCTCGGGATGGCCCTGGTCAAGAGTCTGACCGACCTGCTGCACGGCAGCATCACGGTGGACAGCCGCGTGGACTCCTATGTCTTGTTTGACTTGTTCATTCCGGGCGCGCCCGAAGGAGCGGATATTGTCGAAGCTGAAGAGACAGAAGAGCCGGACCGGCCTGAAAAGAAACAGTTGCCGACGGACATCCGTCCCCTGATCCTGGCCGTCGATGACGAGGCCTCCATCCGCAAGATCCTGCTGGAAATCCTGTCCGCGGACTACCGGATCGTGACGGCAGCCAGTGTTGCTGAAGCCCGGGAACAGATCATGCGCGACAAGCCGGACATCATCCTCTCGGATATCAATATGCCGGGGGAGGACGGCTTGGAATTCCTCTTAGAGCTGAAAAAGAACGAACTTACGCGCAACATCCCGTTCATCTTCATCGCCTTCCACAGCGAAGCGGACAATGAGACCCGCGCCTACGAACTCGGTTGCGACAGATTCCTGTACAAACCGTTCAAGCCCCGTCTCCTGAAAGCGATCATCAGGCATCTGCTCGGGTCCCGGGAGGACCTGAAGGCCTACTATACCTCAATGAATTCGCGGATGGACAGCTTCAATGGCCGCTTGATGGACGTCGAGGACAAGGGTTTCATGAAGCGCTTCGTCAGCATCGTGGAGGAGAATTTGACGAATCCGGACCTGACCCTCGATTTCGTCGCGGACAAGATGGCGATGAGCAAGGTCAAATTGTACAACAAGACGAAAGAACTCGCCGGGATGGCTCCCGGCGAGTTCATGCAGTCGGTTAAACTGGATTATGCCGCGAATCTGCTGAAGACGACACGCCTGACGATCCAGGAGATCCTGTATTCATCCGGATTCAACAACAAATCCTACTTCTACCGCGAATTCAAAAAGATCTTCGGCATGACGCCTAAGGAGTTCAGAGCCCGGAATTCCGGAACCTGAGCTGCCCCCATCCGTGTGCCGGTTCGGCGGCCAGCCACAAATCCAGGACGCCGCCTTCAGTCAGCTCTTCCCGGCTGATCTGTGACCAGCCGTAACGCTGCCCGTTCAGCGCGGCATCCCGGATGTAACAGTGCTCCGGGGCGTTGCCGTGCGTCCGGATGACGAAGAGGTCTCCCTTGCAGTAGCGCCGGTCCAAATGGATCCGGACCTCGTCGAAAATCGGAGAAGTGATGTCATAGCAAGGCGTGTCTCCCTCCAGGCCGGTGACGCTGAACAGGCCGATGGACATCAGCGCGCTGATGCCGCCCATCTGTCCCTGGTCCTCGTCGTGTCCGCCATAGCCCTTGTCCGGAGTGATGCCCGAGTAAGCCTGCCGCTGGACGCGACGGACCCAGTATTGCGTGAGCCATGGCGCCCCCGCATACGAGAACAAATGTGCGTTGGAACAACCTGGCTGGTTGGCGTAGCTGACATACCCGTTGCTGTAGGAGGCGATGAAGTCGTCCTTCGCCGCCAGCTCGAAAGCCCGGTTCAGGGTGCTGACAAAGGCAGTATCCCCACCCATCAGCGCCGAGAGCCGTTCCAGGTCGTGGGACACTGACCAGGTCGCCTGCCAGGCATTGGCTTCGACCCATCCGGCTCCGCTGAGCGGGTCTTGGTGCAGGAGTTTCCCTTCCTTGTCGCGGGGCATCAGCAGACCGGTTCCGGCATCATACAGGGCTGTCCAGCCATGGGAACGCTTCCGGAAGGTCCTTTCATCGGACTTCTTGCCCAGACGGCCGGCCATCTGGGCAAGGCCCCAATCCTGGAAAGCCCACTCGAGTGTTTTCCCGGCATTGCCAGGACACCAGCCGTGACGGATGTAGAAGCGGAGGTCGTCGTCGTTCTCGAAGCTCATCATTCCGCCGGGCAGATGGTTCTGCCTGAGCAGCCGGAACGCTTCCTTCGGATCGGAGCGGGTCATCACGCCCTGCATATAGGCACTCACCACCAGGCTGGTGGAAGGGCACCCCGTCATAATGAACGAATACCCGCCGGCGCATCCCCCGCGGGGCAGGAGATAACCGTTCCGGGCGTATTGCAGGACACAGGCGCTGAAATCGTCCAGGATCTCCGGCCAGGCCAGTCCCCAGAGCGTATTCAGGTTCCACTGGGTCAGCCAGATGGCGTCGAAGCCGTACATGTTGTGGACCGGTTTGCCGTCCTTCATCGGAAGCTGCCGGACCTTCAAGGGATTGTTGGACCGTTTTTCCACATAAGGCGCACCGGTATAATCGGGATAAGTTCCGGCCAGGTCGTTGATCTTGTGGCGCCCGAGCAGCACATGCCAGAGATCGGTATAGAACTTGGTCTTCTGCGCAGCCGTGCCGCCCTCCACCTCGATTTTGCCGAGGGCTGCGTCCCAAGCTGCGGCGGCCTGGGAGCAGGTCCCGTCGAAGTCGAAGCCGGGGAGTTCTCCGGCCAGGTTGGCCAGGGCGTTCTCCTCACTTGTATAAGACAGGGCGATCTTCATCAGGACGGTACCGTCCCGGTCGGGCGTCAGGGTAAGGAGTGTCCGTCCGCCCTCCGTCTTTGTCGTGAACGGGGCATCGGTCTCGACGGCATAGAAGAGCCGGACCTGGTCCGGTCCTCCCCAGAAACGGTCTGTCGTCGAGAAATTCCCGGTCAGGCAATGTGAGTTCCGGGGATGAAACAGTCCGTCCACCATCGAGCAGTTGCCCAACGGCCCCTCGGTATCGAGGATGACATGGGCTTCCGAAGCCTCTCCGAAACGGAAACGGTAAAAGACGACCCGGTCTGTCGCCGTATACTCGACCCAGGTCTGATACCTGTTCAGGAAGAGGCGGTGATAACCGGGGCGGATGATTTCGCTTTCATGATGGAAAGTGGATTTCCAACCCTCCTGTCCGGCAGACAGGTCGGGTTCTCCCGTCACCGGCATGATATCAGGACCGGAAATCATCCAGTCGTTGATTTGGGAGAAGCCGAGGATTTCGTTGAAATTGTAGTTGTAGCCTCCTCCACCTTGGTTTTTGTTGCGGGTGAAAGCGTGGGCGGCTACCATCCCCATCGGTAATCCGCCGGGTGTGCAGTAGAACCAACGGCCGCAAGTAGTCTCGATATACGGGTCTACCCATTCCGAGAACCGTGTCCCGGGACCGCCGGCGGCAAAGACCTCGATCTCGGACAGGCCGATATCTTTTCCGGCCCCGTCCCCGGCCTGGAAGCCGAGCCAGCGGATCTTTTTGGCGGGGAAACGGATCTCGCGGGGCGAACCGTCGTTGGGGATGCAGGTCACGCTGAGGGAAGTGCCGTCGCTGAAGGAAAGCGTTCCTCCGGCGAGGTGCTCCGCCAGCGTCGTCCGGTCGTACAGGACGACACGGTCTACGCTCACTTCCTCGTCCCATTCGAGCAAGGCCCAGGGAAGGTGCATGACCCCCCAGGAGGTGACGGAACCCTGGCAAGCCCATTCGCCGCGGCCATCCTGGAGGAAGACCCCGTCGTTGAGGCGTTCTCCTCCATGCGCGTCGTCCAGGGCATCCGAAACCGTCACTTTCGCCTGTGACGCGAGGTTAGGCAGCGTGGCGCCCGCTACTTGCGCAAAGGCAAATACGGACGCCACCGTTGCAATAATAGAAGACAAACGGATCTTCATGAACTGCTATTTGATCTTGTTGTCACTCTGGGGGACTTGGAAATCCTTAGGCTGGCCCGTGACCGGATCGGTATCCCGGCACACGACCGACTTATCCTTGTTGACGAAATAGACATCCAGGCTGGTGATCTCTGCCGACTCGGGAAGGTTGAGCATTTCCTTGGGATAGATGTAACGGAAGTAGCTATTCTCCTCCTGCCGGATCAGCAAAGTCTTGGCGGACACATCCGTAAGCTCTTTCGTGGAACCGTCGGCGAGGGTCGCTTTCAGACAGTAGTAGATCTCGGCCTCACCTTTCAGGTTCAGGGAGACTCCGTCCACTTCGGTCTTGAGGTTGAGGGAGAAGATATCTCCGTACCGGACATCGGCCGGAGTCGTCGAGAAGAAGTGGAAGACGGTGTAGTCGTCATTGCCGGAACCACCGCTGACGGTCATGACCTTGGCCAGGGAATTCTTCTGGTAACGGGAATCGTCACCATCGTCGAAACCGCGGTTGTAGGAGCACCATCCGGCGCCGAAGAAGAACTTGATGTTCTTCGGGCCCGTCTTCATCTTGACCTTGACCGTCGCGTGGATGTGTTCCGTGGAGAGTTTGTCATTGATAGTGAAAGCCGTTGCGGACTTCCAGGCCGTCCACTGGACGGTACCCGTGTTGCCGAGGGCTCCCAGCTTGTTCTGGAAAGCGTCGGACCAGTTCATTCCGGAAGAGAACTCTTTCTCGTCAGCCGGGATCAGGATCATTTTCTCATCCTTGACATCGGCGCCGCCCTGGGTGGTGTAACCATCCGTGGTGAGATATAATTCGGCGTTGCTGCCGAGATCCCAGGACTTCGGGGTCAGGATACCGATGACCATGGGCGTATTGGCAAGGTCGGAACCGGGCTCGCAATGAACCTTGACGAGTACCTCGATCTCCGAATTCACCTTGATATCGCCCTCCGGGAAGATGATGTCGTCCGTGTACATGCAGGAGAACACCGCCAAGGCCGTTACGATAAGGGCTAAGACTGATTTTCTATTTGATTTCATGTCCTTGAAGCTTTAGATTATTTGAACCAGAACTCATAGGAGATGTCCGAGCAGTCCAGTTGGAAAGGGACGACGAACTGCCCCAGCCTGTAACGGGCAAGGATTTCTCCGGAGGACAAGCGGATTGCCGTCGGGAAGACGCTGTTGTCAAGCGAGCAGGCCTGCTTGCCGGAAGGGAGTTGGAATCCGTAAGGATTGAAAGGGATGTCACCGGTATTGACTTCGCAATAAGCGTATTTCCCATTCTCCACATAGACGGTCAGGGAATAGGAGTCGAACCAGTCAAAATAGCTCTTGATATCGATGCCGCTCGTGTTCAGCGGGTCGATCTGCAGCACCTTGCTGAGTTTGTAGGTGTAAGTATAGCTTCCCTCGTTCTCCGTCGGAGCGACGGTGTTGCCTGGAACCAGGTTGACGCAGGACGTCAGAGCCAGGGTCACTGCGCAAAGCCACAATACTGTTTTTTTCATATCTGTCGTTATTTTATTTCAGTATGGAATCAATGTCTACCCAAAAGAATCTGGGCCGGTAAGTCGATACGTCCTTTGCCTGCTGGGCGAAGTCGGATGTGTTCATGTCGTAGGAGACCAGGATCATGCCGTCCTTGACGAATTGAGGATGGGCCATCGCATTGTAGCACATCAGGTTCGAGTCTTTGAAAGGCGGCACGACATAGATCGTCTTCTTGTTCCCCCAGGGACCGGTGGGCGAGGCCGAGGTGAAGGTGTAGATCTCATTGACCCACAGCTTCTTATTCTCAGTCAGGAGCACATATTTGTCTTTCAGGGGGAATACGTTGAACTGGGACGAGACCGAGACGCTGGAGAGTCCGGAGAGACCCACCGCGGCAGAGGAGTCATTCGTCCAGGACGACCCGTTCCAGTATTCCCAGGATCCGTAAAGGTTGGCAACCGTCGCTCTCGCGCAGTAGACTTCCGTCTTGGCGTCGAGATCGTTGGTGACATCCACCTGGGCATAGATGTAGATGTAGTCTCCGTCGTTGAACGCAGCCGCGCCGTAATGGATCTCCTTGTCCGATTTGAAAAGGATTGGCGCGTCTTTCACCAACTTGAGGTCGGGGAGGCTGTATTGCAGGAGACGGCTGCAGTCGTAGGCGAATCCCCACATGCCTTCCCCTTTCATATACATCAGGGACTGGAAGATATACAGGCTGTTTCCCGCCACGAAACCGTCCAGCGGCCAATACCATTTGTCCTCGAAAGGATGCTCCGGATGAACCGCTGCCGAAGAATTGGTGCCGGGTCCCCTGAAATCATAGATGGGACTGGCTTTCCCGGTAGCCGGGTCGTAGACGATATACGTGTTCCGGTACATATGGGCACTGGCAGGGCGGCTCCCGTTGGTCACGTCGCAGACGAACGAATCTCCGATGAGGAAGATGCTTCGTCCGTCGGGAAGGGCGACCGAATACATCCCGTCACCGGCACACACGCTGCCGTGATCCGGCATGACCTGGGCGAGCATCCCCGCATCCAGACCGTCGATGTTGACGTGGATGGTCAGTTCCTCGATGACCTCGGAGCCTTTCATCAGCGCGATATTGCACTTGACCGGTTCGTTGTAACGTGCGAAATGCGTGATTTCGCATCCGCTGGAGGATGCCGGGACCGTAAAACCGATTCCGAGATCCTTCACTTCGATCCGGTACGTATCGAACTTTTTCTTGGAAAGCAGCTCCCAGTCCAGGCGGACCGTGTCCGCATGGGAGGTGACGTTCACCTTGAGCGCCGCTTCCCCGTCATTGTCGAAAGGATTGTCGACCGGACCGGACGGAGTCGTGCACATGCAAGCCGCCAGCGCCACGAGGGGGATCAGGAACGTATAGAATGTCAGATGCTTCATTATTTCTTCAGATTGTTATTCAACAGTCTGTCATGGGCAGGATAAGGGAAGAGCAGATCCGCTTCACTGAAGGCGGAATCGTGGTTGGGGGCCTGGTAACCGATCATGTTGACGATCTGGTCACCTTCGAACTTGTAGGCTTTGCGGGTGCGGATCATGTCATACCAGGACTGGCTTTCGCAGCAGAACTCCCAGAAACGCTCCCTGTACACATCCTCGAAAGAGATGGACGAGGGTCTGATCTCGGCCGGCATTGCCCGGTGACGGACCTGGTAATAGGCATCGATGGCGGATGCGTCGGACGTCGTGCCGCCGTCTGCCATCGCCTTCGCTTCGGCCATCGTAAGCAGGACATCGGCATAGCGGAGGAGCGGATAATCTTCGCCGGACTTGCCGGAACTGACCGCGCTGGCATCGAAATACTTGTAGAAGTAAGGCCGGCTGAAAGTCACGTCTCCGGAACCGTCCAGGGCTGCGTAATGGGTGTAGAAGAAGCCTTGTCCGTCCGCTTTCCGCAGGTCGGCGTCGTCATACGAATTGTAATAGACCAGCGTCGGGATCACGCAGCCGCCGTAGGCATTGTTCTCGTCGATCGCACTGGAAGGGACCGGGAAAGGAAGGCAGGAAACGTGCATTCCGCTGCCGGCGTGGTCCGCCTCGTGCTGGCTGGAGAGCATGAATTCGCCGCGGTTCTCGTTGGCGGGGTTGCGAAGGTCGGCATAGGTTCCGAAGAGGGAGTAGGCCTTCTGGTTGACCAGGGCCTTGGCCTCGTCGTAAGCCTTTGCGTAGTTTTCCGTCTTGTTGAGCGGGAAGCCGGCCATCGTCAGATATACCTTGGCAAGCAGGCCGGAGGCGACGCCTTTGCTGATATAGCCGTCGGTGCGGGACCAGGACGCCAGAAGCGATTTGGCCTGGGTAAGGTCGGAAACGATGCCTTCATAGACATCTTCCTGGGAAGCAGGGGATACCTGGGCTTCGGAAAGGTCTTTGGTCTGTTCCGTCAGGTGCGGGACCGGACCGAAAAGACGGACGAGCTGGAAATAATACCAGGCGCGGAGGCAGTAGACTTGTCCGAGGAGGTCATTCTTGATGGCGGGATCGACCGCCGCTTCGGAATTGGAGATTCCGGTGATGACGCTGTTGCAGTTGTTGATGGCGGAATAGGCGCCCTGCCAGATGAAACCGATGTAGATGTTGGTTTCCTTGACGGGAAGCTTGCTTCCGAGGTCTTCATCCGAACCGGGCTGGGTTCGGTCGATGTTGCCGGTCAGCAGTTCCAGCATGTGCCAGGGAGAGACGCCGACGCCGACACCACCGGTGAAGATGTTGGTCAGACCGGAATAACAGCCGTTGACGGCAGCTTCCATCTGGTCCTGCGTGGTGAAGAAGTCATCCGGCGACAGGAACGTCTTTGGATGTTCCGTGAGGAAATCCGAGCAAGAAAGCAATACGGTCGAGAGCACCGTGGCGCCGAGTATCCTGAATAGTATCTTTTTCATGTCTTGTCTGG
>JAEEGG010025753.1_pt1 | contig 11300 bp, 10 predicted proteins | sample 9134161 | NCBI WGS metagenome assembly JAEEGG01 (sample SAMN16246543, study PRJNA631951) | gut metagenome | biome: gut microbiome; feature: rumen; material: CR-attached | host: Bos | place: Iran: Karaj | collected 2018-10
GCCATACGTTCTGCCCCATCCGCAGGTGATAAGTATGATGGGTCTTGCGCGTCGTCTCGCCTTCGTAGATATAATCCGTGTTGCAGATGATAGCCATCACGACGCCATTGGCGGGTGCTTCAGGCATGAGCATCGACACCTCGACATCATGGCGACGACGGCTCTCGAAGGGCTGACCATAGTAGATCTTACCTGAGACCGAGCGATAGCAGAGCATGCACATCATGTTGGACGTGAACGGACGGAAGATGACACTCACGACGTCGCCTGCGCGACCGCTGGTATGCAACACCACCTGATTGGCGCCACTCCAACCGGGCGTCGTCCTCCACTCAGGCCGCCACCAACCCAAGCTGTCGGGGTTGGCAATGGCCGTCATCTTGGCATAAGGCGTGGCCCTCCATGCTGTCGGCTCCCACCAAGTAGCCATGTTGATGGAGCGAGCCTCAGAGACCACATTCAGCTGCCAGTTGGCATCAAGCAATTGCTCGCAGGCCTTGGACCACATCCCCACGTCAATCATCGCCTGACGGGCGCGGTACTCGAGGATGAGATGGCGCATCTGTTTGTCGCCGAGGCCGGGTATCTTCTTGCCACCTTCGGTACACCCTTCAGCCATGCCTTGCAGCACGCGTTTCTTGCAGTAGCGCCATATCCAGGGGATGCTGCCCTTGCCGAGAATCTCGCTGCAGAAGTGGGGGAAGAGTTCGCCGTACTGGACGCCTCCAAGCATGTTGCGCCAAGTACAGATCTGCTGACCGCCGTTGTACATGTTCACGCCCTCGGCCGATGGCCCTCCAAAACTGTCGTCTTGCAGCCATCCGCTGTAGCACTCGATGGGCATGAAGGGCGCAATCATGTTGCCGGCGCTGAGCCATCCCATGCTCTCGGGGGCTTTTCCGCTCTTGGCCAGCTCGGCCTCGCCTTGCAGCCAGGTGTTGCCGCCCTCATGGAACCAAGCGCTCTCCTTGCAGCCCTCCAGGTCGGCAAAGGTGGCGTGGATGCCCTCGTGCACACAGGCGTTCTGCTGCGCTATGCGGTCGTTGTAGGTGCAGTGGGGGTCGAAGCTGTAGATGGGATAATAGCTGAGGAACACCATCGGCCACGAGCTGCCGTTGTAGTGGGTGGCGCTCTGCCATCCACCCGTGGCCGTGTTGGGGGTGCCGGCATCGAAGCTCAGGCCGCTGCCGTAGCCGTATACCTGACTGTAGTAGCCGTTGCGGGCGCGCTTGTCGGGCGGCCATCCAAACACGTCGCGGAAGTAGGCGAAGTCCTCGTCCATCTTCTTGGCCAGCAGCACCATCGATGTGTCGCTGATGAGCGGGTTGGCATTGGGTCCCACGGCCACGCTCCACCACTCGCCGTGCTTCTCGCGAGCCACGTTCACATTCTCTGGCAGACGGCCTTTGGTGGGTGCCGGCAGGGTGGGGTACTCGCTGCGGAAGTCGTAGTTGAGCGTGGGCGAGTAGGTGGGCCAAACGTATTTCTCGGAGGGGTCGTAGAGCGTGAACGAGAAGTAGGTCACTGCGCCGCAGGGCCGTTCGTAACTTACGACGTATTCGCCAGGCACGGTGACGGCGACGGTTCTCGTCTGAGCCGTTCCGCCTCCCGGCAGTGTCCACGCCCACAGGCCTTCTTCAGCTTCCACACCGTCGGGCAGCTGCAGGGTAGGGGAGAGCACCATGCCCTCTTCCCATGCCATCACGCTGGTGCCGCCGATGATGGCGGGCGTGCACTCGTCGCCCTCGAAGCCGAAGATGCGCAGCTCGCGTATGCCGCAAGCCTTCTGCTGGCTGCGCACATAGATGCGTATGCGGTTGGAGGTGATGTCTACCGCCGTGGTGCTGGTGTTCTTGTCGTCGGCCTCGGCCAGCGTGGGGCCTTGCTGCCATTGATGGCCGTCCCACCATGCGGCGTAGGCCTCCTGCGGCAACTCTGTTTGTTCGCTTGGCGCGGCCCAGTAGGCGCGCACCTCGGTGAAGCTGTTCTTGCGCTGCCATTGCAGCTCCACCCATTCCCATTGGCCAAGACTGGAGCTGGCGCTGGTGCTCCAGTAGTTGCTGGCCGACATGCGGTTGTCGTTCACCAGCGATGCCACGTCGCCGTTTACCGAGGCGCTGACCTTGGCGGCCTTCGGACTGAGGTTGGCTTGGCCAAAAGCGGCTGTTGCGAAGCTTGCCATCAGGCAAATCAGGCATGCTTGGATAGTTCTTTTTAATGCCATAGTTTCAAAGGTTGTCAATTAGTAGTTATCTGATGGCAAAAGTACGATTTTTTTTGCGCATGCCCAAGAAAAAAGAGCGGAAAATGGTGGTTGAAATGCAAAAAGACGTCAGTTTTCCCCCTATATCGACCCTTCAGGGTCGATGGTTCTCTCATTCCGATTGTCCAGAGGGTACTGCGTGCCCTCGGCATACATTGGGGGGGCGGTTGACATTTGGCATTACGCCGACGAAATGGTCGGCGCACTACGGCATACGTATTCGCACGAAAGCAGCCCCCAGCTCTTCCAGATGGGAAAGAGCTGGGGGCTGCCAATGGTTGTAGATGTCAACAAATGGATGCTCGCGACCTATTTTTCGGACGACAGCAGCCACTTGCCGTCTTTCTTCAGCATCTTCATCTTGTTGTCCTCGCTGGTTTGGTTCTCGTAGGTCACTTTCACGGTGATGGTGGCCGTGCCGTTCTCCTCGTCGATGTCCTCGTCAACGAATTCATAGCTCTTCATGCCGCCCTTGTCGTCGAGCTGCTGACCCATTTTCTCCAGCATCTGTGCCATGACCTCCTTCTGCTTGTCGTTGGCATCGGTGAGGTCCATATAGCCCTTCCAGTCTTTCTTCGACAGGCACTTCACGGCAGCCTCGGCCACGCCGCGCGGGGTGTTCTCGTGGCTGCTGCCACAACTGGTCATCATGGCCATCATCATCAGGCACATGGTGAACATTACAACAATCTTTTTCATCTTCTTAGTTTTTTAGGGGTTAATAATTAAAATTGTGCTATTGATTTCAGGAAATCACTCTCGTAGATGTCGCTGGGGAAGAGGCAGTCTTGCTGCATGGTGGGCAGGTTGATGTGGTGCCCCCGTCCCTCGGCCAGGTCGACGCCTGCTTGTTTGAAAGCGAAGGCCACCAGCTCGGTGCAGTAGAAGCGCGTGGTGTCGGCATCGTCGTAGTTGTGGTCGAAGAGGGTGTGGCGCTGATAGGCATTCCATGCCACTTGGGCGGCGCGGGCAGCTATGGCCGAGTCGGCGGGTCGGCACACCTCGCCCAAGGTGGCCAGCTGCGATGAGAAGAAATGCTCGGGGCGGTCGGCCTTCACGCGGTCGGGGTCGCCCTCGAAGTCGGGCTCGCCAGGCACGGCGTGCACGATGAGTGGCGTGCCGCACGAGTCGACGACGATGCCCGTGTGCGAGTAGTTGCCTTCGGCATCGGCATGCAGCACCACCTGACTGGTAAAGCCCTCGCCACGGCGAAACACCACGTCGCCCGTCCGCAGTTGCACGCTGTCGGGCAACAGACATCGGGAAGTGTTCACTCTTATGGAAGTGTCGCCATGTCCACAGCCCACAACAGCCAACAGCAGAGCCGTCAGCAACAGGTGTGTCAGGGTGTGGACGTTCATCGGTCTATGGCTGTGGTTGTCCAAAATCGGTGAAGAGCAGTTGCACCAGTGTCTGCCCCACGGCGCGCAGCGTGTTGCGGTCGATGTGCTGCATGTCGTCGCTCACGGTGTGCCATGTGGGGCCGAAGCTGCTCTCCTCGCATTCGGGATAGTAGGGGATGATGTCGATGCATGGAATCTTCGCCACCTCGTTCACGGGGCCGTGGTCGTCGGTGATGCCGCTGCCGTCTTCCTTGGGGAAGTAGCTGCTGTAGCCCGCCGCCTCGGCGGCGCGCCACACGCGGTCGACCACGTGGGGGGCGTAGTAGAGCGAATAGCCCTCGCGGTAGAAGCGTGCGTGCTGTCCGCCCACCATGTCGAGCAGGATGCCATAGCGTGCCTTGTAGCCGGGCTTGTGGGGGTTGGCGGCCCAGTGCTGTGCGCCCAGTGCCCATGAGTCGGGATGGCCGTCGTCGCCCCAGTCTTCAGCGTCGAAGCAGATGAAGTCCACGCCGATGTTGATGGGGAAGACGGTGGTGGGCGTCTCGGTGGTGATGATGTCGGTATTTTCGGCCAGCAGCCGTGCCACTTCGAGCATCACGGCCACGCCGCTGGCACCGTCGTTGGCGGCCATCACGGGGCGGCGGTGGTTGTCGGGGTTGGGGTCGTTGTCGGCCCAGGGACGGCTGTCCCAGTGGGCGCAGAGCATGATGCGGTCGCTGAGGTCGGGGCGATAGCTGGCGATGATGTTGTTCGAGAGCAGGGGCGTGCCGTCGAAGCCCTTCAGCGTGGCGCGCTGCTCGGTGACGGTCATGCCGTAGCGCTCAAACTGGCTCACTATCCACTGTGCGCAACGCTCGTGGGCATTGCTGTTCATGGTGCGTGGCCCGAAGTCGCACTGCGCTTGGCAGAAGGCGAAGGCCGAGTCGGCCGAGAAGGCGGGACCCGCCGGCTGCTCATGGCTGGTGGGGGTCGTGGTCGTTGTGGTGTTCTTCTGCGAGCTGCCGCAGGCAGTCATGAGTAGAGTCACGGTGATGATGGTGATGATTCGTGTCATAATGTCAAGGGTGTTGCTTTCTTGGGGCGTTGCAGCGGCATCGCTGGCTCTGGCGCCGGCTTCCATGCCTGCACCTGGCTCATCACGCGCAGGAAGTTGCCGCCCCAAATCTTCTGTATGTCGTCGTTGCTGAAGCGTCGGGCCAGCAGCTGGCGCGTGAACAGGGTGAGCTCGCTGGCATCGGCCAGTCCGCGCACGCCGCCATCGCCGTCGAAGTCGGTGCCCAGTCCCACGTGGTCGATGCCCATCACGCTGATGGCATGCTCCAGATGCTCCATGGCGTCGAGGATGGTGGCCTTCTCGTTGAGTCGCAGGAATCCGGGATAGAGCGTTATCTGGCACACACCGCCCTTCTTGGCCAGTGCCCGCATCTGCTCGTCGGTGAGGTTGCGGGGGTGGTCGCAGAGGGCGCGGCACGACGAGTGGCTGCACACGATGGGTGTCTGGCTCACTTCGAGTGCGTTGTAGAAGCTGCTCTCGGCGGCGTGGCTCAGGTCGACCATCACGCCGAGGCGGTTCATCTGCCGGATGACCTGCTCGCCCAGCGGGCTGAGCCCTCCGTGGGTCTGCGTGCCCTTGGCCGAGTCGCACAGGTCGTTGTCGCCGTTGTGGCAGAGGGTGATATACACCACGCCGCGCTTGACGAAGTGGTCTACGCAGAGCACCTTGCCCTCCAATGCCAGTCCGTTCTCGATACCGAGCATGATGCTTTTGCGCCCGGCGAGCTTGTTCTGCCACAGCTCTTCGGGTGTGCGCGCCAAGGCCAGTCGTGGGTTGCCGTCCACGATGCCTTCTATGCGGTCGAAAATGGCGTTGGCATAGTCGAAGGGCGAGAAGTGGGCTGCGTTCATCATGGGCAACAGCTGCTGCTGGGCCTCATCGGCCTGGGGAATGTAGGCCACCATGATGGTGGCGTCGAGGCGGCCCTCGGTCATCTTCGGCAGGTCAACGAGGATGCGCTCGTCGCGCATGGTGAAGTCGATGCCCTTTGGGAAGAGCATGGGCGTGTCGCAGTGGGTGTCGAGCGTCAGCGTGTGGTCGTGCACCTGTTGCGCCTGGCGATAGGCCTGCGCTTGCTCCACCAGCCATTGGAAGAGGGGTGCACCCTCTTGGCCCATGCACTCGGGATGCCACTGCACGGCCATCACGGGTTTCAGCTCGTTGCTCTCCACAGCCTCGATGATGCCGTCGGCGGCGTTCGCCGTGACGCGCAACCGTCGGCCGGGGTCGTTCACGGCCTGGTGGTGGAAGGAGTTGACGTAGAGCGCCTGCTGCTCCTGATAGATGTGATATAAGGTGGAGTCGGCCAGCACGTTGACCGAGTGCGTGGCCACATGGCGGTCGGCATCCTGCGAATGCTTGATGGCCTTGGCGTGGGTCTCGGTGGCGATGTCTTGCGTCACCTTTCCGCCCAGTGCCACGGCCAGCGTCTGCATGCCTCGACAGATGCCGAGGATGGGCATCTGGCGGTTGAAAGCCAACCGTGTGATGAGCAATTCGGGCAGGTCGCGCTCGGCGTTGATGCCTCCCAGTGCGGGCTGTGGCTCTTCGCCCATGAAGAGGGGGTTGATGTCGGCTCCGCCGCTGAGCAGCAGACCGTCGATGGCGTTGAGTGTGGCCAGGATGTCGCTGCTGTCGGCCAGTGGCGGGATGATGACAGGTGTGCCGCCCGCTTGTGCCACCTGCTTATAATAGCCTTCGGCCAGCTTGGCGTTTTGCTCGCCATAGTTGGCCGTGATGCCGATGATGGGCTTGCGCCCGTTGTCGCTGCTGAAGCTGCCCTTGCGGTAGATGTGGGCCAGCTGTGCCGTCAGGTCGTACTGGTTCATGGCTCGTTGGCTTCTTTAAACTCTACGGGAATCTCGCGTTTGAAGTTCTGCTCTAACGAGATCATCGTCTCGGTGGCCGTCACTCCGGGAATCTCCTGCAACTGTCCGTTGAGCAGTTGCATCAGTTGCTCGCTGTCGCGTGCGTAGAGTTTCACCATCATGGTGTAGGGGCCAGTGGTGAAATGGCACTCCACCACTTCGGGGATGTGCTGCAGTCGGCGGGCCACATCTTTATACATGGAGCCGCGCTCCAGGGTGATGCCCACGTAGGTGCACGTGTTGTAGCCCAGCGCTTTGGGGTTGACATCAAACCCGCTGCCCGTGATGACGTCGCCGTCGATGAGTCGTTGCACGCGCTGGTGGATGGCAGCTCTCGACACGCCGCACTCAGCCGCCACGTCTTTGAAGGCTATTCGTGCGTTTTTAGACAGAATGCTGAGAATTTTCTTGTCGAGATTATCTATTTTTTCCATTCTTTAGCTGTTAGTTTGCAATTTGTCAGCAAAAGTAATGAAAAAATATGTAACAGACAACATTTTGCGCATGTTTTTTGTGAAAACATGCGCAAAATGTTATGATAGGTCAGCAAAAAGGATGCGTTGGGGCTACTTTTCGATGTTCACTAATTCCACATCGAAGATGAGTGTGCTGTAGGGTGGGATGTTGCCAGCCTGTCGCTCGCCGTAGCCCAGCTCCTGCGGGATGAACAGTCGCCACTTCGAGCCTACGGGCATCATGGTGAGCGCCTCGGTCCATCCACGAATCACCTGGTCGGGGCGGAAGGAGGCGGGCTCGGTGCCGTGCTTGCTCGATGCGTCGAAGACGGTGCCGTCGATGAGGCGGCCCTCATAGTGCACCCGCACTTTGTCGGTCTTCTGTGGCACCTGTCCGTCGCCTTGGCGCAGCACTTGATATTGCAGTCCGCTGGGGGTGGTGATGACACCCTCTTTCTTGGCGTTCTCGGCCAGGAAGTCGCGCCCGGCCTTGGTGAGCCGCTCGGTCTTGGCCCGCTGGTTATACTGTTGCTTCTGTCTCATCAGCTCCTCGGCCTGCTGTGGCTTCATCACGGTGGTGTCGTTGGTGAGGGCGTCGGTGAATCCTCGGAAGAGCACCTCCTCGATGATGCTGTCGGGGGTGTTGGTGAAGTCCTGCTTGATGCGCACCAGCATGCTGCTGCGCACCTGTCCGGCAATCTGCCGTCCGGCACGCAGCGCCACCTCGCGTGGGTCGTTGGTGGCGGTCACGGCCTCTTTGAATCCGCGCACGAAATCGGCCATGTAGGCCGTGTCTACATGGTACTGCTGTTTCACGAAGTCGAGCAGACCGCCCGTCATCGACCATCCGGCCACATAGCTCAGCGAGTCGCTGCCGCTGGCCAGCACCACGGGTGCCGGGGCCTCCACGGTGGGCTGGGCCTTCGCTTTCTTTTTCTTCTTGTCGGCCAGCGTGGCATTAAAAGAAGCACCCGCCACCAGGGCGGCGAGTGCTATGACGAATGTCTTCTTCATGGTATGTGTGGCTTACTGAACGATGTCGAGCAGTTCAACCTTGAAGATGAGGGTGCTGTAGGGCTTGATCTTCTCCTGCTCCTCGGGGCCGTAGGCTAGGTTTTGGGGAATGTAGACCTCGTAGGTGGAGCCTACGGGCATCAGCTGCAGCACCTCGGTCCAACCCTCGATGACCTGTGTCAGTCCGAAGGTGGCAGCCTGGTTGCGCTCATAGCTGCTGTCGAACACCTTGCCGTCGATGGTCTTGCCCTCGTAGTTCACCTTCACGTAGTTCTTGGTAGTGGGCTTCTCACCGTCGCCTTCCTTGATGACCTTGTACTGCAGGCCGCTGGCGGTGGTCTTCACGCCGTCTTTCTTGGCATTGTCGGCCAGGAACTTCTCGTTCTGGGCCTTGTAGGCAGCATACTTCTCAGCGTTGTCCTTGTCGGCTTTCTCCCAGCGCTCGGCCTTGCGCTTCTTCATCTCTTCCTGCTGCTTGGCCATCTGCAGCTCCTGCTGAATAGAGGAGAAACGCTTCTGGATTTCCTCCACCTGCTCGTCGGTGAGCTTGGCGTCCTTTCCGGTGAGCACCTCGGTGAAGGCGGCCATCAGGTTGTTCTTCGACAGGTTCTTCGTGCTGTCGTCGCCAAAGAACGAGCGCATCATGTTGGGCATGATTTGCGAGCTCAACTGGTTGCCGATTTGCAGACCAGCGAAGTAGGCAGCCTGCTTCTTGTCGTCGGCGGCGTTGACAGCTTCCTGCACACCCTTGACGAAGTCGTTGATGTAGGCTGAGTCGACGCCAAACTGCTGCTCCAGCAGGTTGTACTGCTTCAGCTCCTTGGCCAGCGACACACCGGCGGCATAGCTCAGTGAGTCGACATCGCTGCTGAGGTTGGCATTGGGGGTTCCGGTGCCGCACGAAGCCAGCGTGGCGGCGGCGATGGCCATGGCGGCCATGTAATTCATTTTCTTCATGATGATTGTTTTGTTTGTTTATAATAATTGTTGATTAGATTACTTCAATCAGTTCCACGTCGAAGATGAGCGCGGCATAGGGGGGGATGAGCTGTCCCGCACCACCTTCGCCGTAGGCCAGGCGATAGGGGATGAAGAAGCGGTATTTGCCGCCCTCCTGCATCAGCTGCAGACCCTCGGTCCATCCGGCGATGACCTGCTGCAGACCGAACACGGCGGGCTCGCCGCGCTGAACGCTCGAGTCGAACACGGTGCCGTCGATGAGGAAGCCCTCGTAGTGGCACTTCACCTGGTCCTTGGCCGTGGGGCGCTTGCCGTTGCCCTCGCGCAGCACCTGATACTGCAGACCGCTGGCGGTGGTGATGACGCCCTCCTTCTTGGCGTTCTCGGCCAGATAGCGCTCGCCCTCAGCCTTTGCGGCCTTGCCCTTCTCGGCTTGTTCGGCACGCATCTTCTGCTCTTGGCGCTGGAAGAACTCGTTCACTATCTGCTGGGCCTCGCGGTGCGACACCTTCAGTTCGCTGCCTTTGAGCACGTCGGCCACCGACTGTGCGAAATCGTCAACATTGAGGAATTTGCCGGCGCCCATCTGTGCCAGCTGTTGCCCGATGCCCAGTCCCAGGGCATAGCTCAATTTGTCCATGATGTCTTTCTCTATATAATAAATAATGTGTCTATGCTTAAAAGAGCGTGCAAAATTAGCAATTATTTCCGACATAAGTATGCTCCAAGTCCGAAAAATGTCTTTTTGTATGTTTTTTTATAAAAAATTAAATGTCTGCCGCTCTTTGTTTGGGATGGGTTATATGCTTGCAAGGAAGAAATATTCTAAGGAGGAAAGGAGTAAAGGAATTGGTACATCGCTCCTTCTTCCACACCTCCTTTGCCTCCCAAAACTCCTTAGACATATTCCTAAGAGAAAGGTGGCATAACAGCCCGAGCGGACCTTATTGGAAAAAGTCGCGCTCCAAATTTTTTGTGGGGCATGTCACATTGAAATTTGTCTGTATTTTTTCCTTTTTCCTGCCTTTGTTTCATGGAAAAAGTGTAACTTTGCAGCATCTTTGTGATAGAACAATTCATTCAACAAATACTTATTAACCTATGAAAAAGATTTTACTGTCATTCATGTTGCTCCTTGCAGCAACAGCCATGAGCGCCCAGACAATAGTGAAGGGCGACATGACCGGCGAAGGCGACCTCACCGTCGCCGACGTGACCCTGCTGGTGGACGCCATTGTGACCAATGCGCCGAAGCAAATCATTAGCGGTGGCGGCGGCGATGCCTACGCCGTGGACAATTCATTGGTGGTGGGCAAATGGTCGGGTGGTAGTACGACGTTCAATCTGAACGCCGACGGCACGACCAACTATACTGGCGCATCCACCTACAAGTTCCGTCCCTATCAAGGCACCTTGATGTTCTACAATGCCTATGGTAAGGCCGTCAAGACGATAGTGCTGAACGTGGTGGCGAAAGGTTATTTGTTGGCCGTGGATTATGCCACGGGCACCTACACCGCCTACTACGATACAAGTGATGGCCATGAGTTCGTCGACCTCGGCCTTCCCAGCGGCACGCTGTGGGCCACTTGCAACATCGGTGCCAACAGTCCCGAGGACTATGGCGACTACTTCGCCTGGGGCGAGACGGAAACGAAATCCACGTACGACTGGAGCACCTACAAGTGGTGCAATGGCTCTTACGATACAATGACCAAGTACTGCACCATCAGCAGCTGCGGCTATAATGGCTTTACTGACAACACGACCGAACTCGACCTGCAGGACGATGCCGCCTACGTAAATTGGGGCCCATATTGGCGCATGCCGAGCAAAGCGCAATTCGACGAGCTCATCAACAGCAACTACACCACCACCACTTGGACTACCCAGAACGGTGTGTATGGTCGCTTAATCACGAGCACGAAGGAAGGCTATATGGGCAATTGCGTTTTCCTTCCCGCAGCAGGGTACCGCAACGATAGTTCGCTCAACGGTGCGGGCCCGATCGGCATCTACTGGTCGCGCACGCTCGGCGAGAGCTACCCGGGCCGCGCGTGGGGCCTGTACTTCCTTTCGAGCTTCATCGATGCGCGCGACGACCCCCGTTACTACGGTCACTCCGTGCGCCCTGTGCGTGTCTCAGAATGAGCATCCTCCCCAAGCGCGCAGTCATGTTGTGGGGCGGAGCCTCCGGCGGGGCGCGAAACGGGCCGTAAGGCCGCGCCCCAGCAGAGGCTCAGCGCCACAACATGACCCAACATAAAATGCAGATTTGATACGGCAAATATCAAGAAATTCAAGTTTCGCAAGTAGGGTGTTCAATTTGATGTTCCTTAGAAT
>JAEEGG010025754.1_pt1 | contig 11300 bp, 8 predicted proteins | sample 9134161 | NCBI WGS metagenome assembly JAEEGG01 (sample SAMN16246543, study PRJNA631951) | gut metagenome | biome: gut microbiome; feature: rumen; material: CR-attached | host: Bos | place: Iran: Karaj | collected 2018-10
GCCATGATGCAGCTCTATGCACAATACGGTGTGTCGCCCCTGAGCGGCTGTCTGCCCATGCTCATTCAGATGCCTATCTGGATTGCCATGTTCAACTTTGTGCCTAATGCCATCCAGCTGCGCCGCGAGTCGTTCCTCTGGATTGACGACCTGTCAACCTACGACCCCATCGTGGAATGGGGCTTCAACATCTGGGGCATAGGCGACCACCTCTCGCTCACCTGCCTGCTGTTCTGCGGTGCCAACATTCTTTATTCTTACATGACCATGCGCCAGCAGCGCGACCAGATGGTGGGGGCGCAGGCAGAGCAGATGAAGATGATGCAGTGGATGATGTACCTCATGCCACTCATGTTCTTCTTCATGTTCAACGACTATTCGGCAGGTCTGAACTTCTACTACTTCGTCTCACTGTTCTTCTCAGCTGCCATCATGTGGACCCTGCGCAAGACTACAAACGACGAGAAGTTGCTCGCCATCCTTGAAGCCCGCTATGAGGAAAACAAGAAGAATCCGAAGAGAGCCAGCGGACTCGCCGCACGCCTTGAGGCCATGCAGAAGCAGGCTGAGGAGCTGCAGCGCCAGAGGAAGAACGGCTACAAGAAGTAAGATGATAAAAAACAAAGCATAGGATAACATGAAAATAGGATTCGACAACGAAAAATACCTCAAGATACAGTCGGAGCACATCCGGGAGCGCATAGCAAAGTTCGACGGTAAGCTCTATCTTGAACTTGGCGGCAAACTGTTCGACGACCATCACGCCTCACGCGTACTCCCAGGCTTCAAGCCCGACTCGAAACTGCGCATGTTTGCCCAGTTGCGCGACCAGATGGAGATTGTCATCGTGGTCAGCGCTGAGGACATAGAGAAGAACAAGGTGAGAGCCGATCTTGGCATCACATACGACGAAGACGTGCTGCGCCTGCGCGATGAATTCATGAGCCGCGACTTTATGGTGGGTTCAGTCGTCATCACCCACTACAACGGTCAGCACGCTGCCGACCTCTTCCGTCACCGCCTGGAGCGCATGGGCATCAAGTCGTACATCCACTACCTGATAGACGGTTATCCCCACAACGTTGAGCTGATAGCCAGCGATGAGGGATTCGGCAAGAACGACTACGTTGAGACGTCGCGCGAGCTGGTCATCGTGACAGCACCCGGTCCTGGCAGCGGCAAGATGGCAGTGTGCCTGAGCCAGCTCTACAACGAGAACAAGCGGGGCACACGTGCCGGCTATGCAAAGTTCGAGACGTTCCCCGTATGGAACCTGCCGCTGAAGCATCCGGTCAACATTGCATACGAGGCTGCTACAGCCGACCTCAACGATGTGAACATGATAGACCCGTTCCATCTGGAGGCCTACGACAAGATAGCCGTCAACTACAATCGCGACATCGAGATTTTCCCCGTGCTGAACGCACTCTTCGAAGGCATCTACGGAGAGAACCCCTACAAATCGCCCACCGACATGGGAGTGAACATGGTGGGATTCTGCATCTCCGACGATGAGGTGTGCTGTCAGGCCAGCCGCGACGAGATCATACGCCGCTACTACGAGGCCACGAATAAGTTGGCCGACGGCATGGACTGCGAACGCGAAGTGAACAAGATTCTGCTGCTCTTCAATCAGGCCAAAATCACTACTGCCTATCGCCGCGTGACTGTAGCCGCTGCTGCCAAACAGGAACTGAGCGGACATACAGCAGCAGCCATCGAACTTTCCGATGGCACCATCATCACCTCAAAATCTTCTCCCCTGCTGGGTTGCTCAGCCGCTCTTCTGCTCAATGCCATGAAGCATCTGGCAGGCATCGCCCATGAAGAGAAACTGATTCCGCAAAGCATGATTGAACCCATCCAGAAGACAAAAATCGAATATCTTGGAGGACGCAACCCCCGCCTGCACACCGACGAGGTGCTGGTGGCACTCTCCGTGCTGTCGCAGCACGATGAGCGCTCAGGACAATGGGACACGGAACTGGCCGACAAATGCCGTAGGGCACTTGCACAGCTGCCCCAGCTGCGCGGATGTCAGGTCCACTCCACAGTCATGCTCAGCGAGGTGGACCGCAAGATATTCAAGAAGTTAGGCTGCGGCCTGACTTGCGACCCCGTAAGAAAAAAATAAGGTCTATGAAAAAACATCTGTTATCATTTTTCCTGTTAGTCCTTTGCGGACTTACGGGCATCACAACCACTCAAGCACAGAACGAAGTGAAGATTGGGAAACAACACATTACCGTGAGCGAAGGCCGCATGACGCCCGAAGCCCTCTGGGCCATGGGGCGCATCAGCAGCTATGCCGCCTCACCCGACGGACAGCACATCGTCTATCAGGTGGGCTACTACAGCGTGAAGTACAACAAGAGCCACCACGTGCTCTACATGATGAATGCCGACGGCTCCGGCAAGAAGCTCCTGACCGAGAGCAGTAAGAACGAGACCGACGCACAGTGGCTGGACAACGAGACCATCGCTTTCCTCACAGGGGGCGAGGTGTGGTCGATGAAGACTGACGGAACGGCACGCAAGCAGTTGTCGCAAACTAAAGGCGAGGTGGAGGGCTATAAGTTCTCGCCCGACGGCACGAAGGTCATCCTCCTGAAGTCTATCCCCTATCACGGCAGTATCAAGGAGAATCCCAGCGACCTGCCCAAGGCCACGGGCCGACTGGTCACCGACCTGATGTATCGGCACTGGGACCACTACGTGGAAACCATTCAGCACCCCTTCATAGCCGAAGTGACTGCCGATGGCATTGCCACTACAGCCATCGACATCCTGGAGGGTGAGCCTTTCGAATGTCCGATGGAGCCATTCGGCGGTATAGAGCAGCTAGATTGGAGCAAAGACTCGAAGCAGATAGCCTACACCTGTCGCAAGAAGACGGGAGTGGCCTACTCCATCTCTACCGACTCTGACATCTATTTATATAACATTGGTACGCGCGAGACAAAGAATCTCTGCAAGCCTGCCAACTACAAGGCTCCTGCAGTTGATCCCACCAAGACACTGAAGACACAATCGGTGAACAGCGAGGAGAATCTGAAGAATCTGCCCGGCTACGATCAGAACCCGAAGTTCTCGCCCGATGGCAAGTATGTGGCTTGGCTCTCCATGAGCCGCGACGGCTACGAGAGCGACCGCCAGCGCCTCTGCTGCTACAATCTCGCAACAGGCGAACACCAGTTCCTCACCGAGTCGTTCGATTCGCACGTCGATGACTTCTGCTGGAGCGACAACACCAAAGATGCTCAGATCTACTTCATTGGCGTGTGGCACGCTACAGAGAATCTCTACTCCATCAACTGGAAAGGCGAGGTGAAGCAGCTAACGAACACATGGGCTGACTTCGGCTCAATACAGATGATGAACAATGGCAAGCAGCTGCTGGCCGAGCGCCACAGCTACACGGCACCTGCCGACCTCTATCTGGTGACACCTAACTCAAAAAAGCCGGAGAAGACCATCGTTTCACAGATCACAGAAGAGAACAAGCACATCCTGGACCAACTGGGCAAACCATCCGTGCAGCAGCGTTGGGTGAAGACCACCGACGGTCATGAGATGCTGACATGGATCATACTGCCACCAAACTTCGATGAGACAAAGAAGTACCCCACACTGCTGTTCTGCGAGGGAGGACCTCAGAGTCCCGTTTCTCAGTTCTGGAGCTATCGCTGGAACTTCTTCATCATGGCTTCACAGGGCTACATCATCGTAGCGCCAAACCGTCACGGTCTGCCAGGATTCGGACAAGAGTGGCTGGAGGAGATCAGCGGCGACTGGACCGGACAGTGCATGAAGGACTACATGTCGGCCATCGACGATGCCACCACCCTGCCCTACGTTGACAAAGACCGACTGGGCTGTGTGGGAGCCTCGTTTGGCGGATTCTCGGTTTACTATCTGGCTGGCCATCATGAGGGCCGTTTCAAGTGCTTCATCGCTCACGACGGAGCTTTCAACTTGGAGGCTATGTACACGGAGACTGAGGAGAACTGGTTCTCTAACTGGGAGTACGACGATGCCTATTGGAACAAGGATCAGACTGCCAATGCACGCCGCACCTATGCCAACTCTCCCCATCGTTTCGTTGACAAGTGGGACACCCCCATCCTCTGTATCCATGGCGAGAAAGACTATCGCATCAATGCCACTCAAGGCATGTCGGCTTTCAATGCTGCCCGTATGCGCGGCATAGAAGCACAGCTGCTCATCTTCCCCGACGAGAACCACTGGGTGCTGAAACCTCAGAACGGCATTCTGTGGCAGCGCACCTACTTCAACTGGCTGGAGAGATGGCTGAAGTAAATTGAAAATTGAAGATTGAAAATTGAAAATTGAAAAATAATATTTATGACACAAGCAATTCAAAAAACCCTTCGTGACTCTGCCGCTATGCGGTGGACTGCTCTGCTCCTGCTGGCGCTCGCCATGTTCTGCAGCTACATCTTCATGGACATCCTGTCACCCATCAAGGACCTGATGCAGACGGAGCGCGGATGGGACTCAACAGCCTTTGGCACCATGCAGGGTGCTGAGGTGTTCCTCAACGTGTTCGCATTCTTCCTCATCTTCGCCGGCATCATCCTCGACAAGATGGGTGTTCGCTTCACCGCAGTGCTCTCAGCTGCAGTCATGCTCATTGGTGCTTGCATCAAGTGGTATGCCGTGAGCGATTCCTTCATAGGCACCGAACTGGAGGCATGGTTCAACACCCACCTCAACTACGTGCCACTGTTTCAGGAACTGGGCGTAGCACCCTTCTATGAGGGCATGCCCGCCTCGGCCAAGTTTGCCGCCTGCGGCTTCATGATTTTCGGCTGCGGCTGCGAGATGGCAGGCATCACCGTGAGCCGTGGTATCGTGAAGTGGTTCAAGGGTCGCGAGATGGCACTGGCTATGGGTTCCGAGATGGCACTGGCCCGTCTGGGTGTAGCCACCTGCATGATTTTCTCGCCCTTCTTTGCCCGTCTGGGTGGCGAGATCAGCGTGAGCCGTTCTGTGGCTTTCGGCGTGGTGCTCATGTGCATCGCCCTCATCATGACCATCGTCTATTTCGTGATGGATCAGAAGCTCGACAGCCAGACTGGTGAAGCCGAGGAAAAGGACGATCCATTCAAGATCAGCGACTTGGGCAAGATTCTGACCGACAGCGGGTTCTGGATTGTAGCGCTGCTCTGTGTGCTCTACTACTCGGCCATCTTCCCCTTCCAGAAGTATGCCGTAAACATGCTGCAGTGCAACCTGACGCTCACTGCTCCTGCTGCCGACTCGTTCTGGGCCAGCGAGAGTGTGACCATCGTTCAGTACATCATCATGCTCATCGTGGCAGCTACAGGCTTCGCCAGCAACTTCCAGAAAGACAAGTCGCGCCGTTACGGTCTGCTTTGTCTCTCCATCCTGGCGCTCATCACCTATTGCTATATGGGCTTCATGCGTCAGACGGCTGAGAGCATCTTCGCTGTGTTCCCCCTGCTGGCTGTGCTCATCACCCCCATCCTCGGCAACTATCTCGACAATCATGGCAAGGCCGTATCGATGCTGGTGCTCGGTTCGCTGCTGCTCATCGGCTGTCACCTCACGTTTGCCTTCATCCTTCCTTTGTTCAAGGGCAGTGCTGTGGGTGGTGTCGTCATTGCATACGCCACTATTCTGGTGCTCGGCGCCTCATTCTCACTGGTGCCTGCATCACTTTGGCCCTCAGTGCCCAAGCTGGTCGATGCCAAGGTCATCGGCTCAGCCTATGCCCTCATCTTCTTGATTCAGAACATTGGACTGTGGCTGTTCCCGCTCCTCATCGGCAAAGTGCTCGACAGCACCAATCCCGAAGGTGTCAGCGCTACCGAGCTCGACTACACCGCTCCGCTGGTGATGCTCGCCTGCCTCGGTGTGGCAGCACTGCTGCTCGGCTTCGTGCTGAAGGGCATCGACAAGAAGAAGGGTCTCGGACTGGAAGAGCCTAACATCAAATCGTGAACAGTATTCCCACTACAAATGAAAAACGCCACTCACAAGCCGTGAGTGACGTTTTTTCACTATTCATATACGTATTCTTCTCCAAATCCATCGAGGCACCCTGCGCCAAAGGGCAGTCAGGATTCTGTATTTCCAGTCAATCACCCTGACGTGACGTTTCTTCTTGATGGAAGCCACGATCTCCTTCGCCACCCGTTCAGGGCGTAGCATCATGGGATAGTGGAAATCGCCCGACAGCAGAGCCGTATCCACAAAGCCGGGACGAATGTCGGTGAACGCAATGTGCAGTCCACGTTGATGTGCCTGCTGTTCCAACGCCTGAAGATACACGTTCTGCAGGGCTTTCGTAGCTGAATAAGCCGGAGCAGGCCCCAGTCCCTTCGTTCCTGCTATGGAGGTGATGGCAGCAATATGCCCCCTGCCCTGCGATGCGAAATAGCGATAAGCCTCGCCTATCATACGCGTGAACCCCACGGCATTTGTCTGCATGGTTTGCAGTTCGGGGTCCTCAGCCAGCTCACGGTTCTGCTTGCCTATGCCCGAGGCATGGAAGTAGAGATCCATGCCGCCCAAGCGGTCTATCAGCTGGCGCAACTGCTGCGGAGCCTCAATGCTGGTCACATCGAGCGCCTGCACCTCTATCCTTCGGGCTGTTTCCTTTCCGCTGCCCTGTTCACACTCCCCTTTCAGCTCCAGCAGCCGGTCTTCCCTTCGGGCTGCTATGCCCACGCTCCAACCGTCTTTCAGCAACAGGAGTGCCACCTCGCGGCCTATGCCCGACGAGGCGCCAACCACCACTGCTCGCTTCATCTGTTCTTCCATTACACGGAGTGTGATTAATGATTACCTATTGTTTCAGCCAGCCACTCCTCGCGCTCCATATCGTCAATGAGCTGTTCGGCCAGCACCTCCACCAGTTCAACAGGCACCTTCATCCGAGGATCATCGCTATGCGGATCGATTGATTCCAGGAAGTGAGGCACCTCACCTTTGTATATTTCCTTCATGCGCTGATTGTCGGCATCGTCGCCCGAACAAGAGAAAGTGATATTAGCCACACGGTCGCACATCTTCATGAAAGGAGCGTATGGCGTGGCGCGAATACCCGCATAATACTTCTCACCGGCACGCTCGGCCCTGTTACGTCCCTTGTCGTTGGTCAGCGCATAGACAATCTCGGTAGCCATCAGCGCCTGATCAGCGTTCATGAACTGAGCTGCCACTTTCTTAACGTCGTTATACGTCAGTCGGGCATCCTCAATGCTGTCATGATAATATCCGCCAAACATCATCGGCACCACATCTTCCTCCTGCACGCACACCAAGTGCCCATATTCACGAGCCAGGGTCACCACCATGTCGAGATGGTAGCCGTAGGGCAGGTCAGCGCCATACGTCTGATTCACACTCTGATGCAAGTCATGAGCCGACTGCCGTATCCTCTCTATCAGTTCAGCATGCCGTTGCAAGGCATCTATAAAGTCTTTCTTTTCCATATCGAACCGCAAAGATAGGAAGAAAAAATGAAATCGGCAGCATCTTCCATCATTTTTTCACGACATGCAGCTCAAAACTGCCATTACAGATTGGGCGAAATCTGGGCAATCCAAGCCTCGATGCGCGTATCGGTCTTATCGTCCTCGTTAATATCGTCGAGAGGCAATCCGATAAATTTCCCGTCGATCACCGCCTCAGAGTCATCGTAGGTGTAACCGTCGGTCTCCACGCTTCCAATGAAGTGAGCTCCGCTGTTCTTAATGCCATTGTAGAGTTCACCCATGCCGCCCACGAAGGTGTCGCTATAAGAGGAGCAATCACCGCAGCCGAACAAGGCAACAGTCTTCCCCTTGAGATCGGCACTTTGCAGAATCTTCAGTCCGTCATACCAGTCATCCTGCATCTCACCAGCGCCCCATGTTGAGGTTCCGAGAATCAGATTCTGATGAGCGCTGACGATGTCAGCCGTCAATTCTTGCACATTCAAGGCATCACATCCCAGTTTCGAGGCTATTTTCTCTGCGATAGTCTCACAGGTTCCTGTTGAGGAACCATAAATCACGATTGTTGTGTTCATGTTGTTGTTGTTTTTAAAAAAATAAAATTATGATGATTACAAGTATCCTTTCAGTATCAGTTCTTGTTGATGCACTTTCCATCGCAATGCCCCTTGCACTCGCACTTACGCTTGCAGTATCGCTCGCACTGAGCGCAAATGTCATAGCCAAGCATGGCACCGAGGATAAAGTCTTCCTCGGGTGTGAGCTGATTTAGCGGACGAGTCACGATGAGTCTGACAGCCTCAAGACATTCCCGTCGTCCGAAGTAAACATTTATGTTCTGCTGTCCTGCGGGTTGTAGTATGTACGGAATGCCCTGGCTCTCCAGCCTTGACACTGCCTGCTCACCATATCTCTTATTACAAGTGAACAGCACCATCTGGCGCACTCCCTTGTGCAACTCATAGATGTGATTCATCAGCACCTTCATCTCTGTTGGGATTGTTGTTGAAGCTCTCATTTTTCTCTGTTGTGTTTATCAGGTGCAAAAGTAAGGCGAAAAATCAAAGTATGCAATACCTAAAATCGAGTGTTTTAAGTATTGCACACTTTCGGAAACCAGCAAAAGCAGATTAACAAGAAGTAGGTAATGCCCACTAATCAGAGCGCTTTGCTAATAAGATATCACCACCCTGGAGGCAGCACGATATTCGCTACTCCATGCGCATCGGCAAAGAGGGGGGAGATTTCTTCATTTCTGAAGCCAGCAATACCACAGCCAATGCGAGTGACAAGAAACGTCAGTTCGGGATGCTCCTTTGCAAAACGAATGAACTCATCTACATACGGGCGAATGGTCTCCACCCCACCCTGCATCGTCGGGATGCCGTAGCTACGCCCTTGCAGTCCTACGCCCTGCCCCATGATGGCTCCAAACTTGCGGTAAGCCAAGTAAGCGGCTCCACCGCCATGCATTCCTTCAAGATTACTACCGAACACGAATATTTCGCCCGGCTGAAGTTCTGTGATATACTCTGGTGTTGTTCTCATAGATTTATAGTTTTTGACACCGCAAAGATAAGATTTATTTCAAAAACTGCACACACTTTCTACATTATTTATTTATGTTACTGCAGATAGTCGATTAATCTTGCAAAACATCTGTTTCCATCTGCTTCCATCTGCTTTACAACCAAGCACCTGAAAGTCAAGACATTACAGACGGAAACAGATGAAACAGATGTTTTGCAAACTTTTTTCAGTAGTATATAGCATGCCACCTCATGAGGTCTGCACCACCCTTTTACCATCTTGAATCATTCACAGCATGACGCAGGCAAGATCACATTGAGTTTTAGGCTATATCATGCCACGATATAGGCAATATCATCCCGCGATTTAGCCTATATCATGTTACGATTTAGGCTATATCATGTTACGATTTAGGCTATATCATGCCATGATTTAGCCTGAATTATTCTTGGAAATAATCTATGCCTACGGCGTAACATGAATAGCCATGAATAACCACGAATGTTTCATAAATATTAATGATTAATTGATGATCATTCATGATTATTCGTGTTATGCCGTAGGCAAAGAAGATATACCATGAATGTTATAATGTTCATGAATAATTCAGGTTAGTCAACATCAAAATACCCGAAATAGCATCGTCTCACTGATTCTCTCTGATAGTTTTTTTAATAAAAAATGATTAAATATTTGACAAATACAACATGAAATTATGATATTTTTTTGGTCGGTATATAAATTATAGCTACTTTTGCACAGTTGTATCTGCCTGTGTGCCTAAGCGAGGCACCACGCCGCAAGGCAGCAGATTCAGATTTTCGCTGGAAAAAAAACGGGAAGCGTTATGCTTTATCTTGTAACTTGAAACCTGAGAAATTTCAAAATTCACACAAGACGGCATAGTGGGTTCCACGCGTAAGCGTGGGGGTGTATCACTATATTCTTTGTGGATAGGTTTTCTCAGGACCTCAAGTTAGAGATGTAGGGCGTACAGTCCTACGCTCTTTTCTTGTATGTGCCTGTATAAATAATAATAAGGTGTAAAACAGATGAGGGCGACTGGCGGAATCAGGTAGCTGAAAACTTTATATACTATTTACATCTAACAATTATTACAAAAAAATGAAAACAAAATTACTAATCAAATCTTTCCTCGTGGCAGTAGGACTGTGCATGGGGGTGAATGGGTCGTGGGCAGATGGTACCAAGCGCATGCTCAATTCACAAAATTACGAGTCGGCCATTTCATCAGATTGGACAAGCCCAAATGGTAATGTATCTTTGAAAACAGGTCATGCGGTCTACGGGAACTATTCGCAAGTAGACGTTTCTGGCAATGGTAACCGTAGTTGCTACAAGTCAGTCTCTTTTGCATACACGCCAAATGGCTATACTTCTCCTGCAATGACAGATGCTGGCTACGTAGTTGAATTTGATTTGCGGATGGCTGGCGGTCGACAAAATGGTAGATCAGAAGCTCAGTTTATAGTTCCAACTACAGGACCAAATCTTGCAACAAATGCCGCATATACTGGAACAGACTATATTTTTGCACTTTCTCAACCGACAAATACTACTGGTGCTTTAGAGACAACATGGTATGTTAATGATTTAACGAATGCGTCGAATAGTTTTACTCTCACAGATAATTGGTATCATTATACTCTTGTTGTAACAGCTACATCTGTGGAATACACCATCACAAAAGTTGGTGATGCAGAGCCAACGAAAACTGGATCAAAAACTGTTACCTCTCTACCATCCATCAAAGGATTCTTTGGTCTGACCGGTCGTACATATGGTTACCTCGCTTTCGACAATCTTGAAATCTACGACTATACAGCAACAGTTTCCGTGACTCAGCCTACCTTTGCCTTCAAGAAGGTAGACGGTGTGAAGCGTGTCTATACACTGACCAACCCCAATGGCGCAGGAACCCTGTACTACACTACTGCCCCTGCTGCTGAGGCTCCTGCAGTTGGAGACGCAGCTTATTCGTCTACAACTAACACAAGTTTTGACGTGGAATACAGCGCAAGCGGTACATACTATGCTTACGTTCTACACACAAACGGTGAGACTGCCTCTTCCATCTCTTCGCAAGCCATAACAGCAGGCGCATTGACACTTAACACACCAGTATTTACAATTATTGACATGGTAGAAGCCGAAGATGGCTATTACTATCCTAAAGTGTCTTTTGCTTCTAACAACTCTGCACTGGAGGGCTCGCCCACCGCAACTTTGAGCATTTCGTCTCCTTACACCTTTACAGGAGTG
>JAEEGG010025755.1_pt1 | contig 11300 bp, 5 predicted proteins | sample 9134161 | NCBI WGS metagenome assembly JAEEGG01 (sample SAMN16246543, study PRJNA631951) | gut metagenome | biome: gut microbiome; feature: rumen; material: CR-attached | host: Bos | place: Iran: Karaj | collected 2018-10
TACAATGCCTAAGTCCTCTGACATTGATTTAAAAGGCAATTTTATTCACCCACAACGTCTTTCACTTCCCAAGTAGCGGCCGCGATTTCAGTGATAGTGAATCTGACCGCCATGATTACTATCTGGCCTGCAAAGGGAGTCAGGTCGGCTGTCGAGGCGATGAAGGTCCAATCGCTTCCGGCGGGCCATGCGCTCAGTTGGAGCTCGGTCCATTCGATGCCGTCGACGGTATCTTCGTATTCGGTGGTGACCATCACTGACAGCACGCCCGTGGGAGCGGCATAATTGACGGCCTGGTCGAATTTCAGCGTGGCGGCGTTCACATTGGACAGATCGATGGCGGGTGACACCAGCCAGCTTTCGGTCTCGTAGGCTTGACCGACGTAAGCGCTGGCCTTCATGCAGGAGTAGTTCGGTGCATGGGCCCACACGTAGGTCAGTTCACTCGGCATGAGCACATCCTCGATGACGAAGTCACCTTGTCCAGAGGCGAAGCTCTCGGAGAAGATTTCATTGCCTGGGGTGGGCGGAACGGCGCCTTCCAGCACAAAGTCGTTCTCGGTGCCATTGCTGTCGCGCAGACCAGCTTTGTTGAAGTATTTGCGGAGTTTGCCGTTGACGGCAAGCATCTTTCCAAGGTTGTCGGGATTATCGAGGAGGTTCACTTGGAGACGCAAGGGCTTGCCTGCAGGCAGGTTGACGATGATGCAGAGGTCGATCTCGCGGCAGTCGGGGTCATCGGCAATGACCACATTGGTCGGACTGTCGAAGGGAGCGCCCCAGTTGATGTCGTCGTTGCTTGACACGGAGGTTGTTCCGTTTTTCACAGAGCCAACGATATAGCCGTGGACCCAGGCGATGGGTTCTGCGCTCTGCTGGCCGATGCCGGCGGCAACATTATAGGGATCGTCGGCTGTGCCGCTACCTTCGGGAGTACCCGGGGTAGGCGGTTCGGGAGGAGTCACGCCAGTGCCTTCTTGGATGGCGATGCTTTGGATCTCGATGGTGCCGGCCTTGGTGTTGTTGGAGAGATATTTCACTGCAAAGGTCACCGTTTGGCCCACATAATCGGTCAGTGCGATCTCAGTGGTTGCGAAGTCGTTCCAGTTGCTGCCTTGGGTGAAGGTTGCGTTCACGCGGTTCCAAGAGGCGGCGCTAGGTGCATCGCCCCAGTTGTAGTTGGTAGAAGCCCAGATGGAGATATCTTCATTGATATCGGCGAAGTAGCGTCCGATATAGACCATGGTCATCTTGGCGTCGGTGACACCGGTGATGGCCACGGGCGAGGAGATCAGCCAGTCTTCGTTGGCGTTGTTGACGCCTCCGACATAGCCCGTCATCTTAGCTGTGCTGAAGTCGATAACCCAGCTCTCGGCGCCAGCGACATCGTAAGTCATGTAGGAGCCGAACTCTGTTGCGAATGATTGGACGTAAGGCATGCTCTGCACGTCGCCGCCAGGTCCAGGAGGAGTGGGAGGAGTGACACCACCGCCATTGCCTTCCTCGATGAGGATGCTTTGGATCTCGATGGTGCCGGCCTTGGCCTCGCTGGAGAGGTACTTCACAGCCACACGCACTTCCTGACCCGCGAATTGCGAGAGGTCGATCTCAGCGGTGAGGAAGTCGGTCCAGTTGGAGCCTTCGCTCAGGTTGGCGTCCACTTGTGTCCAGTTGACCAGATTAGGATCGCCAGAGGTGTACTCGCTGGAGACCTGGATGGTGATGTCGTTCTTCAGGTTGGAGAAATAGCGGGCGATATATTTCATCGTCATGTTGACTTCGCTGACGCCTTCAAGCGACACGGGAGCGGAGATCAGCCAGTCCTCATTGGCATTGTTGACGCCATCCACATAACCCGTCATCTTGGCGGTCTGGTAATCGATCACCCAAGACTCGGAACCTGAAACGTCATAGGTGGTATAGGTTCCGAAGGAGGAGGCGAAGTCCTGATAATAAGGCAGGGCTGAGCTGCCGCCACCAGGGTTGTATCCATCGAATTCAAGCTCGCTGGCGGAACGGATGAGAAGTTGCCAAGTGGAGCCATACACGCTGGCGATGCACACCAAGTTTCCTACTCCTTGGGGCAACGAGTCGTTGGCGAAGTTGGCATAGTTGCTGGTGCGCACGATGGCCGTCTTGGAGAAGTCGGAAGGATCCACCAGGGTGCGGTTGCCGTAGGTGGTAGGATCGGCAAAGGTGTTCTTTTCCGTGAACATCACATTGTTGAGTTTCACCAAACCTGCCAGGTGGTTACCGGCAACGATGTCGGCGATGGTGGTCTCAACGGGCTCAATGTCCTTGTTGTTGGCCAAGATGACGATATGGCCGTCAGCTTCGAAGTTCGAGAGTTGGGGAAGCCCGTTGTACACGGTGTAAGTGACATCTTTCAGATACACACGGATTGAGTCGCCGATACGCACACCCGAGGTAGCGTTCAAATACAATTCGAGGGCTTTGCCCGAGGCACGATCCTGAAGGAAAGCGGCCTTGTAAAGGTTACCTGAACGTTCGTCAGCGGTAACGATGCCATACACTGAGGCATCCTCGTTGAACACCGTACCCGACTCCTTGTTCAGAATTTCTTCGATGGTGTAAACCGTTCCAATTGGAAGCACCTGGATGGGCGGTTCCGGATAATCTTTCTTGCACGACGTGAACACAACGCCTAACAAGGCAAGAAGAATAAAACTTTGTTTCAAAACTTTTCTCATACTTTTATATATTTATTTTAACTTTTATCTTATATCTCTTATCTTTTATCTTTTGTTAATCACTTTCTAACCGTCAAGCTGATAAAGAAGTTGGTTCCGTACATATAAGAGAATTTGGACGGGAACATCTCTGGGTCGTTGGCGTTGAAACGGAGTTGGTCATAGCCATAGAGCACGGTGCTCTTGTTGTTGAGCACGTTGTTGACGCTGGCGGTGAACAGGAAGTAATAGCCTTTGTACCTACGCGAGAAGCCGCCGTAGAAATCGAGGGTGAAGGCCGGTTTCATGGGATTTTGGGCCAGCACATCTTCGATACGGATGTCGCCCTGGGCGTAGTGCATCATGCCGAATTCGGTATGGTTATAGGGGTTCACGTCGAAGTACATGTTGGTCATGTAGTTGCCGTTGAGGCTGACCCACCAGTTCTTCGGGTCGTTGTATTTGATACCCAGTGAAGCCACGGTCTCGGGGCCATTTGAAACATGATAGTTCTTCAGATAGGCCACTTGGTCGACGATATAGGCTTCTGTGTTGTTGTCGTCATAGACGGAGAACACCGGGTTGTTGTCATACACATGGATGCCATTGGCGGCGGCAGCCTGAAGGGTGATGGTAGGTGTCACGTTGTATTCGACACCCAGTTCCATGCCGATGCTTTTCTGTTTGATGTCGGTCATGATGAAGTTGACGAACTCGCTCTTGTAGGTATTGCTTCCCTCGGCGCTACCGATGAACACGTTCTCACAATAGAAGCTACGGTTCCAGATGAGGTTCTGGTATGCGGTGTAGTAACCTGTCAAACGCATTTTGAAGATGGGAGAGCGGTAGAGGTAGCTCAGGTCGAATGCGCTGATGCGTTCGCTTTTGAGGTTGTCCGACACGAGGGTATGGCGGGTACGGGGTGAGACGTAGATGTCGCGGAACTGCGGGGCTTGCAGCATATAGGCTGCATTAGCCACGATATGATTACGCCCGTTGATGGCGTATGTGACACCGGCTTTGACGCCAGGATCGAGGAAGTTATGCTTGACATCGTCGCCGTATGAGTTGTCGGCGAAGGCGCCGCTACGGAACAGGCCTGTACGCCAGATTTGGGTAAACGAGAGTTGCGCACCGAGGTACATGTCCCAGTTACCTGTCAGGTAGTCGACCTGGCCCCAGAGGCGGCCGTAGTTGCGGTTGGCGTAGTAGTTATAGTTGATGATGTCACCGACGTAAGCCACGTGGTTGGGGTTGTTGAGGTCGGTTTGGCACTCGTCGGTTTCCAGGTTCTCGGCATACTTATTAATATCATAATAGTAATCGCCGCCGAGGAGGTCGTTGACCATCTCATAATAATGTGTTCTGGAATAGTTCAGTGCGAGGCCGCCAGCCATAATGAGGTTGGGGCGGAACTCGTGTTTGAAGAAGGAGGCGGCGCCAGCCTGTTGTTTGTCGTAATGACGTTCGGAGAGGATATACTTTGAGGCTTTTCCAGTGATGGTGTTGCCTTGGGTTCCGTTGGCGTTCTCGACGGTGAAGAGGTGGTTGCGGTTGGCGTTATAGAGGCCGTCCCAGTCGATTTGTGTGACTGAGGGGTCGCGGTCGAGCCAAGCTTGCATCTGAGCCTCATATTCAGCGGTGCTGTGGGCGTGGCCTTGGAAGTAGCTCGGCATGTTGCGGTAATAGTCGGGACGCGGGTCGGGGGCCTCACCCCATTCGAGGGAGGATTGTCCTCCAGGACCGGCGAAGTAGAACGCTGTGGTGGTGAGTTGGGTGCGTTGGCTGGGGTTCCAGTACCAGGTCAGCTGTGTCATGGGCTGGTGGTAGCGGCTCACGCGGGAGTTGCGTTTCACCAACGAGCCGTCGGTAAGGGTTTGGTAGCCCCAGTTGGGGTTGTAGTAATTGGTTCCGGAGAGGTCGTAAGCCTCCTGCACCACGGGGGCAGAGCCGCCGCGTTGCGAGGGGGCGCCGAAGAAAGTGAGGTCGAGGCTGTGCTGATCGTTGAATTTCTTCTCAACGGAGAGGAAGTAGCTGGCTGCTTCGTAGAAGGTGCCTTCGGTATAGCCTTCGCCGGCATAGCGGCCGGAGCCCATCGCCATGATATACCATCCATTGCCAATCTCGCCAGTACCCACGGAGGCCATCACACGATGGTTGTAGGAGCGGTTGGAGAAGGCGTAACTCAGCGAGATCTGCTTGCGGTACTGTGAGGCTCTGGTACTGAAAGCCGTGAGGCCGCCAACACCGCCGAATCCGGCGTCGGTACGGCCGAGACCTTCGGTAAGGATGGAGTTACGGAAGGCATCGTTGAGGCCGCCCCAATTGGAGAACACGGGACGTCCCGTCTCCGGATCGTTCATCAGGATGCCGTTGATCATCACGTCTTGGTACTTCGAGTCGTTGCCGCGCACACGATAGCGCAGGGAGCCGAAGTTGAAGGCCGCGATGGAGTTGAACACGTCGCGCGACGAGGTAAGCAGCGTCGATGCATCGTTCACCGAGGTCGATGACTCGTCGAAGTCAGAGTCCAGCAGGATGACCGTCGGGACCTCATTTTGGTTAAGGTCGGTCGTGTCAACCGTCTGGGCCGATAGCCGCGCCACACATAGCACGACTAACAAAAAGAGTAGAAATTTCTTCATGTTTATGATATTCATTTATATCTATTATACTTTACGCATGATAAATGGCAAAAATAAAAAAAAACTCGAAGCAATCCTTTATTTTTTTATTTTTGCAGTTACAAAACGCATCACCAATGAAAAAGGCATCATTTGCAATCGTGCTGACAGCGGTCCTTTGTCTGCTTGTCAACGTTGTTCGCTCACAGGAGCAACAGGCTTACAAGATTGGTTTGGTAGGCTTCTACAACTTGGAGAACCTGTTCGACACCATCAACGACCCTTTGATTAATGACGAGGAGTTTCTTCCTGACGGGGTCAACCAGTGGAACACCGAGAAATATTTGGCCAAGCTTCACAACATGGCTTATGCCATCTCCACCATTGGCACGGATTACACGCCTGATGGCGTGGCGGTGTTGGGTCTTTCGGAGATTGAGAACCGCCATGTGCTTGAGGATTTGGTGGCGCAACCTGAGATTGCCAGCCGAAATTACCAGATTATCCATTACGATTCTCCCGACCGTCGTGGTGTAGATGTGGCGATGCTTTACAACCCGAAATATCTCACGGTGACGGGTACCAAATCGTACCGCACGGTGGTGCCTGACGAGCCAGATTTCATCACCCGCGACCAGCTTTTGGTCTCTGGCTTGTTTGACGGGGAGCCTATGCATTTTGTGGTGATGCACTGGCCATCGCGTTACGGTGGCGAGAAGCGTTCATTACCAGGTCGTTTGGCAGCAGCCACCCTTTGCCGTCACATCACTGACTCATTGCTCGCCGAGGACCCCAATGCCAAGGTGATCATGATGGGTGACTTCAACGACTATCCCACCAACAAGAGCATCACCAGATACCTAAGGGCGGTGGGCGACCGCAAGCGTATGAAGGAAGGTGACTTCTTCAACCCCATGTATGAGTTGCACCAAAACGGCATCGGCACCAACTATTACAACGATGTTCCCGGTGTGCTCGACCAGACCATCCTCACCCCTGCCCTCTTGCCGGGTGACTACAGTACCTATCAGTACAAGAACGCCAAGGTCCACAACAAGGAATTCCTGAAACAGCATGGCGGCAGGTACAACGGTTTCCCCTTCCGCACTTTCGGCTCCGGCGTTTGGATGGGCGGATATAGCGACCACTTCCCGGTGTATGTGATTCTTTTGAAGAAAGTGGAAAACTGAGAGCGGTTCTCAGTTTACTTCGATCTCATCCACGAAGATCCAGGCCGGATGGCCGTAACCACTGTGATCCTCAGGCAGGTCGTATCCCTCGATGATGATTTCAACATAGCGGGCCTTAATGGGCTCAAACTCCAGTTCGTAGGCAAAGATGCCTTCCTTGTCGTACCATCTGGAAATCGGGAATTCCTTTTGGGCAATTTCGCGGAATCTCTTACCATCATCGGAGACGAGCACCGATACCTTTCGTGGATTATAGATCCATGCTCCTTTGTTGGTAAGGGCATGGAAACGCACCTGACTCATCTTGGAGGGCGTCTCCAGGTCAATGACGGCATCCAGAGGATAGCCGCAAAAGCCCAGCCAACGGCCCGAGTTGTAGGCGGCACGGCCCAATTCACCGTTGTTTAGTAAGGAGGCACCTTCGTAGGTGTAGTTCTCGGCCGGTTGCTGGCGCAGGCTGATCGGCTTCCCTGTGGCCAAATTAGCCGCCACCGTATCGGTCCAGACCTGTGGATTGAAGATGTGCGTCGCATAGTTGTAATGGAAGAGGTCATACAATTCAGCCATGTGGCGGCAGCGGTTCACAAAAGCATCGAAATCACGGTCCTCCGGGTTGTTCCATTGCAGTTCCGCCAAGGCATCCATGCGAGGCATAGCCATGTACTGGACATGTTTGAAGGACGCGATGTATTCCGTCCAAATATTGGCCTGCACGCCGATGATATGCTTTTGTTGCTCGGGAGTCAGTTCTGCGGGCAGCGGTTGGAACTCATACACACGGGACACAGGGAGATAGCCGCCGATGCACATCGGCTCGCTGGCGATGTCCTCACTTTGGTAATAATCGAAATAAAGATGCGACGAAGGCGCCATGATCACATCGTGGCCTTTGCGAGCCGCTTCAATGCCCCCTTGGGTGCCTCTCCAGCTCATGATGATGGCTGTTTCCGACACGTTGCCGTCAAGGATCTCGTCCCATCCGATGACACGTCGTCCGCGGGCTTCCACCACTTTGGCCATGCGGTTCATCACATAGCTCTGCAGGTAATCCTCGGCAGAGAAGCGTTCATCACCTTTGATGCCCAATTCCTGAATCTTTTTCTGGCATTTAGGACATTGTTCCCATCTGACTTTCGGGCATTCGTCGCCACCGATGTGGATGTAGGGAGATGGGAAGAGGTCCATCACCTCGTTTAGCACGTCCTCGACGAACAGCATGGTTTCTTCGTTTCCGGCACACAAGACATCGTCCGAAACGCCCCAGCGTTTCCACACCTCGTAGGGACCGCCGGTGCAACCCAGCTGGGGATAGCAAGCCAAAGCAGCCTGCATGTGGCCTGGCAAGTCGATTTCGGGGATAATGTTGATGTGGCGTTCGGCTGCATATTGGATGAGGCCGCGAAGCTCCTCTTGGGTGTAGTAGCCCCCATGACGGATGGTGTCGTAGAGGTTTCCATTATGTCCAATGACCGTACCGTTACGGTAAGCTCCTATCTCGGTCAGTTCAGGATATTTCTTGATCTCGATGCGCCATCCCTGGTCATCGCTGAGATGAAAATGGAACTGGTTCATGTTATGCAACGCCAACATGTCGATATACACCTTCACCGAATCGAGCGGGATAAAATGCCTACAGGGGTCGAGGTGCATACCTCGGTAACCAAAGTTCGGCCAATCACGGATGGTGCCGCAGGGGAAGGAAACGGAAAGTGGAGAGTGGAAAGTGGAGATTGGAAAACTCTTTCTGAGGGTTTGGATGCCATGGAAAACGCCAGCGGCATCAGCACCTTTGATCACTACTTGTTTCGGCGTGATGTCAATTTCATAGGCTTCTTCCAAATCGAATTCCTCAGGGACTACTTTTAACACGATACCGTCTGTTTGGTCTCCTAACGGCGCCGTCTCAAGCATATAGCCCAGGATTTCATTGGCATACTCCCTGAGGAATTCCGCCTCACGTTGGAGGCCTTTTTCATAGCAAACCACAGTGTTGGAGACAAGCATGAAGGGGCTCTCCTCCGTGAGATTCACCTCCTTAGGTTGTGGAACGACGTCATAATTCGCTTTAGGCGGTTGCTGGGTTTTCAGCACTTTGCTTATCGCCGCCACCACCATCTCCTCCATCTGGAAGTAGGTATCGGGGTTGGGATGGCAACCATCGTTGCTGAGGCTTTTTGAGAAGCCCAGATTGTCGTCAACGAGGGCGGAGTGATAGTCCACATAAACAATGTCGTTCGCCTTCGCATAAGCTTTCAAGGCGGCGTTGATGTCGGCGATGGTCTGGCCTGCGTTTTGGATTTCCTTTCTCCAGGCAAAACTGTTGCAGGGAGGGATGGAACTAACGATGGGAACGATGCCATTGGCCTTAGCCAAGGTACACATCGAAACTACATTGTGGACCACTTGCTCCGGGTCCGCCCAGAAATCGTTGTGCGCCACATCGTTGGTACCTGCCATAATGACCACCACTCTCGGATGAAGGTCTATGACATCCGATTGGAAACGCACTAGCATGTGCGCCGAGGTCTGTCCACTGATACCCCTGCCGAGATAGTTGTGTTCGGCAAAAAACTCGGGATGGTAATAGGCCCAACTCTCAGTGATGGAATTACCCATAAACACCACCTCGGGATATGCCTTGTCGGCAATAACACGCTCGTTGTCAGCTTTGTAGTCCTTGAAGCGAAACCAATCCTGGGAATATCCAAACAAACACATGGTCAGCAAAACGACAACAACAATGAATCTTTTCATATTGTATTGATTTTCAATATTTTAGATTTACATAATGTATTCCATGTAGAAATATACCCCCATAGCGACAACCGCTAGAATCGCAACTATCGCCACAACGACACCGCAACCGTTCTTTTTCTTTTTTTGAGGCTGAGGCTGCTGGTATCCAGATTGCTGGTAACGAGGTGCTTGATAACCAGATTGTTGATACCGGGGCTGGGGTTGGGGCTGTTGATACTGAGGCTGGGGTTGCTGATACTGAGGCTGAGGTTGGGGCTGAGGTTGGGGCTGTGGTTGAGGCTGTGATTGAGGCTGGGGCTGAGGATTGGGATTCTCCCATGAGGAAAGCACCACTTCACCTGCTACAGAAGAGGCTCCAACAGTCTGCTCACCAGGATTGACAGGCTCTGGTTGTTGAGGTTGGGGCTGAGGTTGAGGTTGGGGTTGAGGTTGAGGCTGAGGCTGGGGTTGGGGCTGCGCCACCATCTCCACCTGATGTCCACAATTATGGCAGAACCTGGCATCATCGGCCAGCTGAGTTCCGCAATTTGCACAGTACTTCATAGCTTACAAATATGGATTCACTTCTTCAATTACATTGGTACATTCATTTACCACCTCTTCGATGGTAGTGCCGTATTTGCTTTGGAGGACATTACGGGCTTGTTGCAAGGAGATCTGCTTCACGCCCTTGGGCGGTGGCGTTCCGACGGCTTCCAGGATCCTGATCTTTTCGTAGAGCACACTATAATCCTTAGGTGCGGCGCCCTTCACGTTGAGGGCATGAATACGCGGATCCAAGATACGTTTGAACTCCTTGACGTTCATACGCACGCCTTCTTTCACCAACTCTTCGCCATAGCCCATCACATGCTTGGCCTCTTCCACCATACCGGCATTGAAGAGTTGTTCGGCTTGTTGTCTGCACGACTTACCCTGGTTGAGCCAGAAGTCGCACTTGTACTTTACGGTTTTGGCAACCCTCTCGGGATCGATAAGTTTGTTCGTCTGCATTCCCTTATCAATAATGTTTTTAAGGTCTTTGCCGAACGACTCCAGACCCTTCTCGCCGTTCACCACAGCCTGGTCGAACTTCCTCAAGGTCTTGATGGCCTGCTGCATGTCATCGGGCATGAAGCCATAGTGATACTCTGTGAACGCTTCGGCGTATGCCTCTTCCATGATGCTCTCTTCAATATCAACCCATTTGCCATCCTTTCTCACTTGGAAAGTGACATCACGGTCGGCGCCAATCTTCTTGCCCAGATAAAGGTCGCCTCCCGCATTGGACGAAGCTCCTTTCCACGCCTGTACATCCTTGGGGTCAACTCCGAGTCGTTTCGCCAGTTTCTGGATGGTCAACGGGTCGACTTCGTCATAGATTTTCTGGATGTTGTGGTTGAAGTTGGCGCGGAGCAAATCCGACTCGCTTTGGCGGAGGAGGTTTTGTGCGGCCTTGTTGCCTTGCAGGGCAAGGGTGGCGCGGCGCATCTGCTCGGGTGTAGCTGTAGGATCGTTCATCACCCTCTTGAAGTCTTCCAGGATCTTCTTGGCGTCTTCCTTTGCCCATTTGGCGCATTCCTCGTTGAATTCCGAGCTGCCAAAACGGACGACATCGTCTCCTCCCTGCTCCACGGTCTGTTTGATGGCTTCGTTGGCTTTGATGGCAGCGTCTCTGCGGATGTTCTTCACCTTACTCCCTGCTCCCTTAACCTTGTCGCCCAACTGTTTGGTGCTCATCGCCGGGGGCTTTGTCAGACCTTTGGCGGTATCCTTGCTCTTTTCGGCACCGGTGACAAACTGCTTGATCTTCTCATAACCTGTCTTCAACTTGTTGGTCAATCCCGTCTTGTCTGAAACATCTTTGAGTTTGCCTCCGACCCATTTCAGGGCTTTACCACCGACATAGAACACGCCTTCCCATAACACAATTTCGGTACTGACGGTCTTGAAACCTTCATAAGCGCTGTCACCGCCCTTGTCGACATATTCTTTCAATTTCACCAAGCCGCTTGCCGGGGTGAATATCAGTTCCGAAGTCCCTAACGTAAAGAAACCGA
>JAEEGG010025757.1_pt1 | contig 11299 bp, 9 predicted proteins | sample 9134161 | NCBI WGS metagenome assembly JAEEGG01 (sample SAMN16246543, study PRJNA631951) | gut metagenome | biome: gut microbiome; feature: rumen; material: CR-attached | host: Bos | place: Iran: Karaj | collected 2018-10
TTTTTGTAGGCCAATTCTTACGAGGAGTCGGGCCCCAGAACAAGTATTCGTTGACGATGTACCAGTCATCACACACCCACTTTCGGGTGGTCAACCATTGATTTCGGGTGCAAAGTTACGCATAATATTTGGAATCGCCAAACAATTATTCAGAAATTTATAGTTTTGATATTTAATAATATCTAATTTTCATACTTTTATCACATTAGATAATAATATATTAATGTATTTCTGCATTATATTTTGATTTGTAGGAGTCATACTTTCCCCTCTTGGTTCAGGAAATAGCATCGAAAAATAGAGGTTTTATCATCTATTCGAGAGAGAATTAGCAACATCATTTGTACACACACAACTGACAGCTTTATGCTGAGATTATTGCCATTTAAGCTTTCATTCGTAAAAAATCATAAATAGATAGTAAAAAACGGATAATTTAGCCATTAAATGAGAATTATTCATTATCTTTGTGGCATTAAACTGCAATCACATGGAAGATGTAAACAGAATAAAAGTAGTTCTCGTTGAGAAGAAACGTACCAGTAAATGGTTAGCGGAACAACTTGGAGTTAATCCGTCTACTGTCAGCAAGTGGTGTACTAACACATCACAACCAGACCTTGCTTGCCTGCTAAAGATTGCCGATTTACTCGAAGTCGATATAAGAGAACTGTTTATCAGAGAGTACAAACAATACTTTCTTGCCAAAGAATCAAAATAAGAGATTATAATATGTTCTATAAACTCATAGAAAAGAAACGCAATGAATGGCTGGCATCTGAGTATTGCACCATCAAAGAACTGCTTCAGTATATTGTGCAGCGGGGTATGATGCGCGATGCTCAGTTGGAGGCTATCAAGACATATCTGTTTCTTAAGATAGCCTGTAAGAACCAGCCCCTTTGGCGGCTCTTTGTTGATGGTGTGTTCAACGACACCAACATCGGGCAGGTGGAACTGACAGAGACTGCCCGCCAGATATTCAGTACCAACAAGGCTGCAGTAGCGTTGTTTCAATATTCGCGCCTACATGACAAGAAAGGCAAGCAGCTGGCTCCTGAACTGGAGCACTATATCAAACAGCATGCCGACGAGATAGACTACGAGGCCACGTTCCAGAAGATCTTCTACGGCGTCACCTATACCGACTACCTCTTCAGTCTGCCTATGGGAGCCGGGAAGACCTATCTGATGGCTGCGTTCATCTATCTTGACCTTTATTTGGCTCAGAATGACGAAAACAATCCTGCCTTTGCCCACAACTTCATGGTGATGGCTCCGTCGGGGTTGAAGTCCTCAATCGTTCCCAGTCTGAAGCATATCAAGGAGTTCGACCCATCTTGGATTATCCCTGAACCAGCGGCTACAGAATTGCGCCGACTGATTAAGTTTGAGATTCTGGATGAACAGAAAACGGCCAATAAGAGCAACCGCATCAAGAATCCCAATGCCCAGAAAATCAACAATCATCAGCCGTTTGAAGATTTGAAGGGATTGGTGGCTATCACCAATGCCGAAAAGGTCATCCTTGACCGCTTCGATAGCAATCAAGACCCTTCGCTCTTCTCTGAAGAAGAACTGAAGCGTATGGCATTGGCCAACGAACTGCGCGAGCTCATCGGTTCCATTCCTCACCTTGCCGTTTACATCGACGAAGTGCATCATGCTGCCGATGGTGAGATCAAGCTCCGTCAGGTGGTGAACAAATGGACGGAGAAGCATACGTTCAACTCCGTGCTCGGTTTCTCAGGCACACCTTATTTAGATAGTGCAGAACCGCTGAAGATATCAGAAACGCTGACCATCAAGAATACCGACCTTGCCAACGTGGTATATTATTATCCGCTTGTTGATGGCATTGGAAACTTCCTGAAGAATCCTGATGTAAAGTTTGAGGATAACGACACCCAGACGATTGTAGCCAGTGGTGTACGTGAGTTTCTCGACAAGTATCGCGACACGATGTATGCTAACGGCACTTGTGCCAAGTTGGCCATCTATTGTGGTCAGATCGAAACGCTCGAAGAAAGTATCTATCCGTTGGTGTCAGAGATAGTGGCATCCTATGGACTGAACCCCACAGACACCATTCTGCCTTATCATGGCGGCAATAAGCAGTACCCTCAACATGAAGGTTCTGAGACAGCTTTTGCATCGCTCGACACTTCCATCTCGAAATATAAGATAGTACTCCTTGTGCAGATTGGCAAGGAGGGTTGGGACTGCAAGAGCTTGACAGGTGTTATTCTGCCACAGAAGGGTGTCTGTCCCACGAACATGGTGCTCCAGACATCTTGCCGCTGTCTTCGTCAGGTCGTGAAGAATAGTCAGGAAACCGCCCTCATCTGGCTTAACAAGTTCAATGCTGAGAAATTGAATCGCCAATTGCAACAACAGCAAAATATCACGTTGAAAGAGTTTGGTAGCAAGCCGAATGTGGAGCCAAAACTGATAGACCGCTTTTCGCGAATGGAGCGTATGCAGGTGCCTAAGATAGACTACTATCAACTGAAGGTTAGCTACGAGACACTTATCATCGACGATGCTAACGACCCTGCACAACGATTGCGAAGCGAGGAAATACTGGTTCTGGCAGACATTTCCCTGATTCATCAGCAAGATATGGAGGGCAATCTGATTGCTTCCGTTGAACAGGAAGGCAAAGAAGAGGTTCGTACATCCTTCCGCTGGTGGCTTCACCAAATTGCTAAGGAGAGTTTCGGCATGCTGACGGTTGCAGACCTGAAAAGGTGCGAAGCAGAGCTGCAATCTATCTTCGCTAAGATTTCAATAGAAAAAGATGGCGTGTTGATTGAAAATAAGAAATATGACCATCAGCGCATACGTTCGCTCATTCGTCAGGCCTTTGCTCCTCAGCGAGACTTTACGACGAAAGAAGAAATTCTGCCCTGGCAAGCCAGTCTGTTGCAGATTGAGAGACTGACTTCACCAGTTGAGGATAGCGAAAACTTCTTCCCCAATCAGCAGGTCGTTCACGAAATTATGGAGTGGGACGGAAGATCAGAAGAACACCCCGAACTCAGTCCAGAAGAGAAAACCATGTTGGAGTTGATGGTTAAGCAGGGTAAACTACCTGCATCTGTTTTACAGCAGCCTTCTGATCCACATCCAGAGCGTAGCCAAACCTATCATTATCTGCCATACCGCTTCGATAGTGGTTTGGAGAGACATTTTTTGTCTCAGGAAGTTCTGCCTCTAATTAAGGAAAAAGCGTTGGAAGTCTATTTCAATGGCGATGACACGCTGACTGATTTCAAGATTGATTGCTACAAACGTATAGGCAACAATTGGCGATACATCGGCAGATACGTGCCCGACTTCCTCTTGCTTAGCCGTAATGAGCAGAAGCAGATTGAAAAGGTTATCATCATTGAGACCAAGGGCGAGGGCTTTGCCGCTAAATTCAAGGACAAGCTCGACTTCATGTCGGAGTTCATCAAGAAGAATAACGACAAGTTCGGCTATCAGCGTTTCGATTTCCTCTATTTGGAGGATACTATCACCCCTGAGCAGCGTCGTCAGAAGACCCTTGCTGCCATCAAAAATTTCTTTAACGTGTAAATATAAAGAGTTATGGCTATTAAATATGTTCCCTATTTCCCAAATACGCTTGAAGGACAAGCCGTATTAGACAATTTTGTACGCACAAAGCGAGTGTTGCGCTATCGTGACAACGACCAGGTCATTGAGCGAGTGCAGAGAGGTATGCCACTCTATGAGATGGAGTTGAAAGAGCAGATTGGCCAGAATCCCAACAATCTGGTGATTCGTGGAGAGTGTCTGTCTGCCTGTGCTTATCTTAGAGACAAGGGGATTTATGTTGACCTCATATATGTTGACCCGCCTTTTGCTAGCGGAGCTGACTATGCCAAGAAGGTATATATCCGTCGCAATCCCAAGGTGGCAGCTGTTATTGCCCAAGCTGAAAGCGAACTTGATATTGAAGAACTGAAAGCCTTCGAGGAAAAGATGTATGGTGACGTATGGGATAAGGAGCGTTACCTCAATTGGATGTACGAGAACCTGATGGCGATCAAAAGCATTATGAGTGACAAGGCCAGCATTTATGTGCATTTGGATTATCACATTGGGCATTATGTGAAGATTCTGCTGGACGAGATATTTGGTGAAGAGAATTTCCAAAACGAAATAGTTTGGAAAAAAACAAATGCGCATAATTTTAAGACCAAAGGATTTGTAAAGGCATACGATTCTATCTTTATTTATGCAATGGATAATAGTGATTATGTCTTCAATGAACAGTATGGAGAAATATCACAAGAACAATTGTCCCGATATAAGCAAGATAAAGATGGCAGGTATTATACGGGGCAGGATTTAACTTTTACAGGGAACAGTGCTGCAAGAAAGTTTACATGGAGAGGAGCTACACCACCTCCAGGTAGAGTATGGGGTATGGATGAAGAACAACTAGAATCGTTATACCAGCAAGGTCTTATTCTGCTTAGAAAAGATGGAGTTCCAAGACTCGATGGCTATAAAGTGTACCTTGATGATAAAAAAGGAACTCCATTAACATCCATATGGGATGATTTAGATAGAGTTGGTAATACTTCTTCTGAACGTATCGATTATGCCACTCAAAAGCCAGAAGCCTTATTGGAGCGTATTATCAAAGCAAGCAGTAACAAAGGAATGCTTGTTGCGGACTTCTTTGGTGGTAGCGGTACAACAGCTCGCGTTGCAAATCGATTAAACAGGAGATTCATTCACACTGACATCGGCATCAATAGTATACAGGTGACACGAGATAAACTGATAGAACAAGGTGCAGAGTTTGAAGTTCTGGAAGTAAAAGACGGTGTATCTCTCTATCGCAATCCCGTTCAGACGATGGATAAGCTGAAGAGTCTGATTAAGGGTTTGCGTAACGAGGATGCTTTAGATAAGTTCTGGGAAGGTAGCATCGTAGATACTCAACATGGCATGATGCCCGTCTATCTGCCCAACCTGATGGACAGCTCGACACGTCTGCTCGACAAACCACTGATGAACCGCATCATCCGTGAGGCATTGCCCGACCTGCCAGACGATACCAAACGAGTTTTAGTCTATTACATCGATATCACAGATCGTGATGAGATAGAGCAGTTTATCAAGGAACAGAATAATCAGACCACCATCGAGATTGAACTGCGTGACCTGAAACAGGTGCTTGACGAAGTAGTGGTGGAAGATGAAGCCGAGTGGGAACTGACGGAAACCCAAGACAACCTGTTCAAAGGCTGGAAAGTGGAGCTGAAGAGTTTCCACAGCGACCGTGTGCTGCGCAAGATTGAGGAAGTGAATCTAAAGGGGCAGCAGCAGTCCATAGCTAAGGGTAAGACATTTAAGCCTATTGAGATTAGCGACGAGGGACTGGAGACCATAGAGTGGCTCAGTCTTGATTGTTCGGCCGCCGACAAGCAAGCCCCCTGGCATAGTGATGCGGAAGTGAAGATTGACCGCTTGGGCTACGTAATCCTAAACGGCAAGAAGACCCAAGATTCCTGGGATGCTATCATCAAGTGCGACCAGAAACCCCTACGCATGAAAATCCGCAATATCTGCGGCGATGAAACGATATATGTTCTATAATTGAAAGGCAATTACTATGGCAGTAGAATCACATGATAAAAAGCTTGACGACCTCTTGAAGATGGTAGAGGACGGTAAGGCGCAGTTACCAGACTTTCAACGCAGTTGGGTTTGGGACGATACCAAGATATGTAAACTCATAGAAAGTATCACATCAGGCTTTCCTATGGGTGCCGCTATGTTTTTGGCTAATGGTGGTGAGCAAGTCAGATTCAGCTATCGGAAGTTTGAAGGCGTGACTTCTACTGAAGAGGTTACGCCTGAATGGCTGGTGCTTGACGGTCAGCAGCGACTCACCACGCTTTATCAGGTATTGAAGAGTAAAGGTGCTACTGTCACTCGTTTGGAAACAGAAAGGGATAAGACCATCAAGCGTTATTACTACCTTGACATCAAAAAATGTCTTGACCCTGATATAGACCGCCTTGATGCCATTATCTCCGTATCAGAAAAGAAGCAACTGACCACTGATATTGGTAGAACGATTCTATTGGACCTTTCTACAAAAGAGAAAGAGTTTGAGAACCTGATGTTCCCTTTGAATATCACGTTCTCACCCAACGATACAGATGACTGGCGTTATGAAATGGAAGAGTATTATGGAAACAACAGGGAATACAGTCTGCTGTTCCGAGAATTCTCACAGAAGATACTGCGCCCCATCATTGCCTACAACATGCCAGTTATTCAGCTGGACAAAGAAACGCCCAAAGAGGCTGTATGCCAGATTTTCGAGAATGTCAACACTGGTGGTGTTCCTTTGACCGTATTTGAGCTAGTTACAGCAACTTTCGCTGCCGACGGTTTCAAGCTGCGTGATGATTGGGAAAATGCACAGGCTACGTTTAAGGGGAAAGTCAATGGAGAACTGCTTACTGATATTACTGGCGCAAACTTCCTGGCAGCCATGACGCTGTTGGTAACGTATTATCGCAGAATTAAGTCAGGCGACGATGAGCGCATAGCTGTGACTTGTAAGAAGAAAGACATTCTGAAGCTGGATTTGGAGGATTATAAGAAGTATCGCGATTCTTTGGTGCAAGGATTCTGTGAGGCTGCTGATTTCCTCGTTCATCAAGGAATATTCCGCTCCAGAGATCTTCCGTATTCTTCTCAACTGACTCCCCTTGCTGCAATCTTCTCTTACGATAGGGATAACGGACATCTGCTTGCACTCGGTCCAAACCAAGAAAAACTAGCCAAGTGGTACTGGTGTGGTGTTTTGGGAGAACAATATGGTGGTGCCAACGAAGCCCGTTTTGCTTTGGATATTCAAGGCGTATTAAGATGGATGAATGGCGGCGACATGCCAGATACCGTGTATAGAGCAAGCCTACAGCCCACACGACTTCTGACAATGCAGACACGTAATAGTGCGGCATATAAGGGTATTATGGCGCTGATTCTACAGGATTCACCATTGGACTTCATGACGGGCAACCGTATGGATATTGCATCGTACATCGACGAAGAGGCAGATATTCACCACATATTCCCTCAGACTTATTGCAGAAGTCAGAACTATCCTCCAAAAAAATGGAACTCTGTTATCAACAAGACTCCAATCTATGCCAGTTCTAATAGGTCAATAGGAGGTCATGCCCCAAGCATCTACATCAGAACAATGGCAGGTAAGGGGCTTGATGATGAGAAGATAGTAAAGGCAATAGAGTCTCATAAGATTAATTACGATTACCTCTCAGCTGATAACTTCGATGACTATTTCATTGATAGGACCAAACAGATTATCAAGTGTATCGAAAAAGCAATGGGAAAGGCAGTTGCTGGATTAGACAGCGAAGATACTATTCGTGAATTTGGTATTTCACTCTCAGAAGTTGCTAACACTGCAGCAGATGGCCAAGAAGGAACGGACATATGCTAATTTTGGTGAGTACCTTTATTGGTCTTACGCCAACATTCAGATGCTGAACTATGCACTGAATGCGGGTGTGCCAAGGTATAACCGTATGTGCTATATGATTCGAGCCAAGGCATTCAAAGCCTATAAAGAAGGACGATGGAACATCCATGACCTCTTTGAGTTCAATATTACAAAGATAAAGGAGAACAACTACTGCTGGTATTGTGGCCAGGAAATGGAACCATCGAAACTCACCAAAGACCACGTATTTCCAAGAAGCAAAGGTGGCGCAAACGAGATGGACAATATCATCATGGTTTGCAAGGCCTGTAATTCATCAAAAGGGAACATGGATTTGTTTGAGTGGTACGCTGAGGTTCGCCATGTATGGCCACCCCTCAATGTGTTGGTACACTATCTGAAAAATATCTATCTATACAGTGTTGAGAATGGGTTGATGGATAAGCATTCTGAAGAGCTGGATGCAATGGACTTGCCTTTCAAATGGCGGTACATCCCCATTGATTATCCGCAACCCGAGGATTTTTGGCCAGAAAAATTTGAATAGAAATGAACGAAGAAATTACTATATGCCGCATATTGATGATTATAGTGAAGTAAAAGAGTGCACCTATAAGGAAGAAACTTATTCTGCGCGTGACAATGGAGCCATATTGCGCCATCAGCGTGAAGGTATGCGCAAACGTAAACTCGATGATGTATGGAGTTTTGGAACACCAAATATTGCTACAGGTTACATGGACTTCTGTGGCGAGAGAGTCCATCGGATTGTGGCCACTGCGTTTCTTGGACCAGCACCATCAGAACAGCATGTAGTTGACCACATCGACACAAACAGACAGAATAATCGCCCAGAAAACCTTCGTTGGCTAACCAAACTAGAAAATATCCTTAACAATGAGATTACCAGAAAGAAAGTTGAGTTAATTTGCGGTAGCATTGAGGCATTCCTTGAAAACCCGTCTCTACTTTACGGCTATGAAACAGAGGACAAAAACTTTTCCTGGATGAGAAATGTTACAAAGGAAGAGGCTAGAAATTGTTTGGAGAACTGGAATAATTGGGTAAGAAGCGTATCACCAAATCCAAATTATAAAAAAGAAGACAGGCACATTGGTGACTGGGTATTTGATGCTAAGCCTTACCAACCCACAGCGGAAATCAATCGTTCTGACGGAATTGAAAGCCATCAATTAGGCACCACCACATCACAATATGATACAAAAGAAGAGTCTGATAGAGTTACTATTGATACTAACGAATGGCTTTCTCAAACTTTTGGCGAAGAAAAAAAAGAAGAGCATAAGGAGGAGGATGATTGGTTTGAGTCATTAACTCCTTCGGCCAAACAGAGTTGGTGGACTAAAACGGAATTTCCATGCTGCCCTGCTGAAGTAACTAAAGATGGCCTTGAACGTTATAAAGAGAATCTAAAAGAAGGTGTCGTTTTCTCTAAGAATACTTATGCCACCTATTATGTAATAGATAGTAAGGTTGTCAAAGAAAAGAATATGTTGACAATTCTCAGTACCAATAATGAAGGAGAAGTATTTGGTGCATATTCTCTAGCTGTTGTAAAAATCGAAAAAGATAAATTCTGCCATATTAGTTTGAAACGATATGGAGACAAAGATACCGCTTTACACTTCTATAAACTGATAATTGGTGAAGAAGAATGGACTGAAGACGATGAAATCTGGTGGGACACATAATGTGCAAAGCAGTTATGAATTATCGATAATCAGAAAAATAGAAGATATATGAGACATAGAATAAAATCAGGAAAGATTGGCTCGTTCACACCAGAGAAACAGAAGGTGGAGGTAGAGCAATTAGAGGACAGAGTAGTTGCTGATGAAGTAGAAGAAATCTTCGAAGAGGATTCGGACTTCAGCAATGATGACGAAGCCCTGGCAGCAATGGAGTTTTATGACAGTCCTGATACTTTGGAATAAATGAGAAAAAGATGATTACATATAAGGAAAATGCAAAAATGAAACAAGTAAAACGACTCGTTTTCATTGAAGAATTTAAGAGAAAAAGAGTCCTATGGTGGATGTTCGCAGGCTCATTAATTCTCTCAATATGGTGTAGTATTCCCAGACTCTATATTCCTTCTTGTGTATCTCCAGACATTGCCTCTGCAATAAATGTCATATTACAAAGTCTTTCCTTTAGCATAATTGCAGGTACCATTGTATTCATAATAACAGAATTTTCGCCCAGATGTTTTAAGCTATATGTGCGCCTTAGTTCCATAGCCAACAATCTGTTCTTGTTAAACGAAGATATAGAGTCTATTATGGCTGTTAGCTGTGAGAGGGACAAAGAATATGGGAATAGTTTTAACGTCACATCATTTGTTAATCGTATAATCTGCGAAGACATTTCCGAAACCCCATTAGAAAATGAAATCACAGCACAAGATTGCGATAGAGATGTACATTTTAAACCTGAGTATCTGTTTGCTCTAAATTTAATCATCGATAGAATTGATTCATCTCTTCAATCCTTGGCCTTATTGTCTTCTTACTTACAACCCAATGAAGTGATTCTCTTACCGATGGCCAATTCATGTGCTCTATTTAGAGAGGTGAAGAGAAGACGTGGTTTAGACGTTTCATATGAGATGAATGCTTTAACAATACGTTACGGCCTACTCCTAAAGCATATTTACGATTATAAGTTTATTCGTGATGGTATTAATAATCTCACGGACTCATATCATAAGTATTTGACTCTGGACGACAATAAAGATACTACCAAAGAATGAATAGAAAGGCTCTTATCTACATTGGAATAACTCTGCTGTTCGTGACATCATGCACCAGCAGAAAGGGAACAAACCCCGATAAGGTCAGCAATGGGGATAGTGTCGCTGTTATGGACTCTATGCGGCCTGATACGCTACACCATCCTTCGCCAGATGAATTCACGGATGACCATATACCACCACCTGATGGTAAGCATTTCGATGGACCACCACCTCCACCCCCTCACGGAAAAGGCCGTCCTCCTCATAAGCCTGACAATATGCGTGGCTTCGACCCTGCATCGGAAGATGACATGGAGGACAACGGTATGAGTCGCTACATGGAGAATAACGATGAAGAAGGGTGGGATTAAGTAAGAATAGAATACTGATTAAATTGATTAAGTGATGATGTATGGCAGGATCATTTGATTTTATAAGCCTTACGCCTGGCTCAGTTAACAAATTTGGGATTTCGATTGACATTGATTTGGAACAATGCATGTCAGATATATATTCATCAATGTTCAGGATATGGAAGCAGTGGAGGGAGAATCACGACAAAGAATACACAGACGTTGATGCCATTTCTCAATGTATGCTTCAAATGATGATGCTGAAACTGAGGACACTGGAACAGATGATTCAAGGTGTAAGCATAAAACCTGGCAAAATAGATGGTATTCGAATTCTTGACACTTCTTCTATGTCTGCAATAATCAGAGAGATGTATGAACTTGCGTTTATCTATCACAATATTTTTGTTGTTCCAGACACAGAGGAAGAGAGAATAATTCTTGTTAATATATGGAAAATCAGAGGACTAAATAATCGCGTAAACCTCCCCTCGCCGCAATCATATGAAAAAAATATAGAGGACGACAAACAGGGAATAATGGAATACAGAAAGATAATCTTTGAAATATTGGGTTCCATAGAATCGACTAGTTCTGCAAGGAAGAAAATCATGCAAGCGGCCAACAAAGACAAACCAAATCTTAACGGCTTTAAATTTATAAAAAATAAGGAGCGAAGAATAGTGG
>JAEEGG010025760.1_pt1 | contig 11299 bp, 11 predicted proteins | sample 9134161 | NCBI WGS metagenome assembly JAEEGG01 (sample SAMN16246543, study PRJNA631951) | gut metagenome | biome: gut microbiome; feature: rumen; material: CR-attached | host: Bos | place: Iran: Karaj | collected 2018-10
TCAGCACGACCGTAGGCTTGTAGTAGGCCTCCACGAGGCGGGAGGCGACGATGCCGACGACGCCCTTGCTCCACTTGGGATTGTAGACGATCGTGGCGTTCTCGTGGGCGAGGCAGACGCCGGCCTGGACCATCTCCAGGGCTTCCTGGGTGATCTCCCGGTCGATATTCTTGCGCTCGTTGTTGTTTTCGTTGATCTTCTCGCCGATGCGCATCGCCGTCATCGCGTCGGTGGCCTTGAGGAGCTCTACGGCCAGGCGGCCGGACTCCATGCGCCCCGCGGCGTTGATGCGCGGACCGATCTTGAAGACGATGTCGTCGATGGAAATATGCCCCGGCTCCAGGTTGGAGAGCGTGATCATGGCGGCGAGGCCCTTGCAGGGGTTCTCGTTGAGCTGCTTGAGGCCGAAATGCGCGAGGATGCGGTTCTCCCCGACCATCGTCACGAGGTCGGAGGAAATGCTGACCACGAGCAGGTCGAGCAGCGGGATCAGCGTCTCGAACGGCACGCCGAACTGTTTCGAATAGGCCTGCACGAGCTTGAAGCCGACGCCGCAGCCGGACAGGTCGTCGAAGGGATACTCGCAATCCTCCCGCTTGGGGTCGAGCACGGCCACGGCCTTCGGCAGGGAATCCTCCGGCAGGTGGTGGTCGCAGATGATCACCTCCACGCCCTTGCTGCGAGCGTACTCCACCTTGTCGATGGCCTTGATGCCGCAGTCCAGCGTGATAATCAGCTTGAAGCCGCCGTCCGCGGCCCAGTCGATGCCCTTGTAGGACACGCCGTAGCCTTCGTCGTAGCGGTCGGGGATGTAGAAATCCACCTGGTCGGTGAAGCGCTGGATGAAGGAATAGACGAGCGCGACGGCCGTCGTGCCGTCCACGTCGTAGTCGCCGTAGACCAGGATTTTCTCGCCGCCCTTGATGGCGCGGTGCAGCCGCTCCACCGCCTTGTCCATGTCCTTCATCAGGAAGGGATCGTGGAGGGCGTCCAGCGAGGGGCGGAAGAAGGAGCGGGCCTGCTCAAAGGTCTCGACGCCCCGCTTGACGAGGAGTTCGGCCAGCACCTTGTCGATGCCGACCTCCGTCGCGAGCCGTTCGACCTTCGCGGGGTCGGCCGGTTCTTTGAGTATCCACTTGCATTCTTTCGCCATATCATACAAAGATAACAAATAATTTCGTAATTTTGCGCCATTATGGCAGAATATAGCGAACAAGAATTGATCCGCCGCGAATCGCTGGCGAAATTGAGAGAATTGGGGATCGAGCCGTACCCTGCGGCCGAGTATCCCGTGAACGCCACCGCGGCGCAGATCCTGGCAGAGTTCGACCCGGAGAAGGGCAACCTGCAGGACATCTGCATCGCCGGCCGCCTGATGAGCCGCCGTATCATGGGCGCCGCCTCTTTCGGCGAGCTCCAGGATGAGACCGGCCGCATCCAGATCTACGTCAAGCGCGACGAGATCTGCCCCGGCGAGGACAAGACGATGTACAATACCGTCTGGAAGAAACTCATGGACATCGGCGACATCGTGGGCATCAAGGGCTTCGCCTTCATCACCCAGACCGGCCAGCTGAGCGTGCACGCCAAGGAACTCACGCTGCTGAGCAAGTCGCTGCGCGTGCTGCCGATCGTCAAGGAGCAGGACGGCCAGGTGTTCGACGCCTTCACGGATCCCGAGCTCCGCTACCGCCAGCGCTACGTGGACCTGATCGTCAATCCGCAGGTCAAGGACGTGTTCTTCAAGCGCGCCAAGATCATCGCGACGATGCGTGAATATTTCAACGCCGCCGGCTGCCTGGAGGTGGAGACTCCCATCCTGCAGGGCATCCCGGGCGGTGCCACCGCGCGTCCGTTCATCACGCACCACAACGCCCTCGATATTCCGCTCTACCTGCGTATCGCCAACGAGCTCTACCTCAAGCGCCTGATCGTGGGCGGCTACGCCGGTGTGTATGAGTTCGCGAAGGACTTCCGCAACGAGGGCATGGACAAGACGCACAATCCGGAGTTCACCTGCATGGAGATCTACGTGGCCTACAAGGACTACAACTGGATGATGAAGTTCGTCGAGACCATGCTGTCGAAGATTTCCCTCGCGGTGAACGGCACCACGAAGGTGAAGATCGGCGAGAACGAGGTCGATTTTGGCGGCACCTACCGCCGTCTTCCGATCCTCGACGCCATCAAGGAGTACGCCGGCGTGGATGTGAAGGGTATGGACGAGGACGAGCTTCGCGCCACCTGCAAGAAACTGAATGTTGAGATCGAGCCCTCCATGGGCAAGGGCAAGCTGATCGACGCCATCTTCGGCACTTATTGCGAGGACAAGCTGATCCAGCCGACCTTCATCATTGATTATCCCGTGGAGATGTCTCCGCTGACCAAGCGCCACCGCACCGATCCGACGCTCACCGAGCGTTTCGAGCTCTTCGTGTGCGGCAAGGAGCTGGCGAACGCCTATTCCGAGCTGAACGATCCGATCGACCAGCTGGAGCGCTTCGAGGAGCAGGCTGCGCTCAAGAGCAAGGGCGACGACGAGGCCATGTATATTGACATGGACTTTGTCCGCGCGCTCGAGTACGGCATGCCGCCGACTTCCGGCCTGGGTATGGGTATCGACCGTCTGACGATGTTCATGACGGGCCAGACCACCATCCAGGACGTCCTCTTCTTCCCGCAGATGCGGCCGGAGAAGGTCCTCAAGAAAGAGAACAAGGAACAGGCTGAGTAATGGCCGAAGTCATCACCTCTCCTTCGAATCCGAAGATCAAACGGCTCCTCGCGCTGCAGCAGAAGTCCTCTGCGCGGCGCGAGAGCGGTCTTTTCGTCGTCGAAGGTCAGCGTGAGCTTCAGCATTGCATTGAAGCCGGTTTCGAGATTGACTCGGTTTTCTATTGCCCCGAACTATTTTCTGATACCCTAAAAGCGGAGAAAGTCTTCGAAGTGAACCGTCAGGTTTACGAGAAGATTGCGATGCGGGAGGGGACAGAAGGTGTTATTGCAGAAGTAAAAACGCCTGAGCGGAGATTGGAGGATATTGTATTGCCTGACAATCCGTTGATTGTGGTGCTGGAGCGTGTGGAGAAGCCGGGGAACCTGGGGGCGGTGCTGCGCAGCGCGGATGCGGCCGGCGCGGACGCCGTGCTGATCTGCGACCCGCTGACCGACCTCTGGAATCCGAACCTGATCCGCGCATCGATCGGCGCCGTGTTCACGGTGCCGTGCGTGGCCTGCAGTTCGGCTGAGGCCATCGCCTTCCTGAAGGCCCGCGGCATCCGCATCCTGACAGCCCAGCTGCAGGATTCTTCCCTCTACTACGACTGCGACATGACCGGCGGCACTGCCATCGTGATGGGCACGGAGGCCACCGGCCTCACGCCCGTCTGGCGCGAAGCCGCCGACGCCCATATCCGTATCCCGATGCTCGGCCGCCTGGACTCGCTGAACGTGTCCGTCTCGGCCGCCATCCTCCTCTTTGAAGCCGTCCGGCAGCGACAGAATGGATAAATTCGGCCTCATCGGGCATCCCATCGCCCATTCCTCCAGCCCCGCGCTGTTCACCGCCGCCTACGGCGGGAAATACCGCTACGACCTCATCGAGACGCCCGACTTCGACCAGGCCTGGGCCCGCTTCCTCGCGAACTACAAGGCCATCAACGTCACGGCCCCCTTCAAGGGCGACGCCTACGCCCGCGTGGACTGGCGCAGCCCCGAAAGCGAGCGCGTCGGCGCCACGAACCTGGTCGTCAAGACAGCGGAGGGGACGAAGGCATATAATTCGGATTATCGCGGCGTGAAATCGCTGCTCGAGCCGCTCGGCTGCCGCACCGCGGCCGTGATCGGCTTCGGCGGCGCCGGCAAGGCCGCCCTCGCCGCCGCCGAAGATCTCGGCCTGGACACCCACCTCTATCGCCACGCGGAAGTGGCCGGCGGCGTGTCCGCGGACATCATCATCTACACGCTTCCGCGCGCCGTCGAGGGCATCGACCGCCTCGACTGCGCCCATCTGCTGGAAGCGAATTACAAAGATCCCTGCCTCGCCGGCCGGCCGGGTTACATTCCCGGCTCCGCCTGGCTGCTTGCCCAGGCCGTCACCGGCTACGCCCTGATGACGGGCGCGCAGCCGGACGCCGCCGCAATGGCGAAGGTTTTCTCGGAAGTATAACACATTTGCAAAAGTGTTATCTTTTCTCTACCTTTGCAAAAAAGGATAGAGATGGAAAACACGCGCAGGATCCAGACCGCCTTCCGTTTGGAAGAGTCTTTGCTCAATCGACTGAAGAGCAAGGCGAAAAGGCAGAACAAAAGCCTGAATAATTATGTGGAAGCCCTTTTAAAAGAAGATGTAAGGGACGAACCGCTGTATCCGAAGGTGTCCTTTCCCATCCCTCATTCCGCCCGTGTCAGCCGGATGCTGGACATTCTCCCCGATTTCACGGAAGAGGAGCTCAAGACAGACGAGAAACTTGCTTACATTCTTGGGAAATGACCAAAATCTATCTGGACACCAACGTCATCCTGGATCTGTACATTCCCGGGCGTGAAGGCAAGGCCGCGGCCCGGACGCTGCTGGATTTGCAGGAGTCATCGGAAGACACCATTCGGCTGTATCTGTCTTTCCTCTCGGTCGCAGACATAGCGTATGTGCTGAGAAAGCAGTACGATAAAGCCGGACTGAAGAAGATTCTCCAGGAGTTGTTCCATTTCTGCAACGTGCTCCCGATGAGCGACCTGTTTATCTCCGAAGCCCTTGACGCTGCCTGTCCGGACTTTGAAGACGCTTTGCAGATTTGCTGTGCGGAGACGGCGGACTGTGACTTCCTGTTAACTTCCAATCTCCGCCATTATCAGGGCAATACCTGGATAACCGTCCTTACTCCCGGGCAGTTTCTCGAAAAGCTGCACTGCTAGAACAGCGTCGGCTCATCGAAGAAGTCGCCGGGCGTAGCCGAAATTTGAGTTTCAGGATTTTTGAATAGTTTTCTTGCGAAATTCATGATGGGATACCTCTTTATCCGTTTTGTCGGGACACACAAAGAGTATGATAAGATAGATGCATCAACAATATAGCCTATGGGACGTATCACGGAAATGCAATATCAGTATGCGCTGGAGCGCATCGAAGACCTGCTTCCTCTGGTCAGCGGCGAGGACCCCAACGAAGAGAAGGCAGTAGAGCTCTCCATCTATTCCGACATCGTCATCGGATACGAGAAGGAGCACTTCCCGGATCAATGATTACGTTTTAGGCCGGGCAGAACCATCCCTGCGCATCGCGAGCCGCCTCTGCCTCGCTCTCGGCATCGCCCCTGCCGCAATGCTGGGGCTCTAGAACTGTGTCGACAAAAACGGCGATGAAAAAAGCATTAAAAACAGTTGCAAAAAGGTGTGTTAGTTATATTGGAGTTGCTATCTTTGCTATTGAATTCGGCATATGTTTAGGTGAACACGCATAAATATATTTCGCATGAAAGAAGAATTATTGTTTTTAGGAGCCATTTTCTCACTGTGCCTGATTGCATATGTGTATTATTCTGTCATCAAGCGTTTCGTGACTGCTGTCAAGGAGAAGAATCACCAGTGGGCGATCATTGAATTCGTCATTTTCCTGGCAATCACTGCCATCTGCGTCTTCATCTTGAAACCGTTCCACATGACCGTATTTCTGGTTTCATTGTTCCAGTAGCCCTTTACATCCCGTGTCTTTTATTCGGAAGACACTTGAAATGATCTCCACTACCTGAATGCGCCGGGGTGCAAATCAGGCGTTTCTGCACCCCAGTAGCGCGAGAATGGCGTCGGCGACGGTGTCGGGGGTGAGGCCGTCGGTGTCGACGGCGTGGGGCGCCTGGGCGTAGATGGGCGCGCGGGCGGCGAAGAGCGCCTCCGCGTCGGCGAAGAGCGGCCGGGAGGCGTCGGCGGCGCCGAGCCGCGCCCGGATGGTCTCGAAGCGCGTCCGCAGGAAGACGCATTCCGTTTCAGCCAGGATGATTTCCCGCGCAGCGGGGACGGTCAGCGTGCCGCCGCCCAGGGCCAGGACCACATCGCCCTGTGCCGAGGCCGCCTCGTCCAGCACGGCGCGCAGCGTCTCCAGCTCGACGGCGCGGAAGGCCGCTTCCCCGCCCTCCCGGAAGATCTCGGGAATCGGGCGGCCGTCGCGAGCGACGATCTCGGCGTCCAGGTCCACGAACCGGGCCCCGAGACGCTCTGCGAGCGCCCGGCCCGTGCTGCTCTTGCCGCAGCCCATGAATCCGGTGAGGGAAATCGTCATTTTTCAGAAAGATTACCGGACAAAGATACACGCAATTCGGCAAAAAATCCCTATCTTGTCAAACTAAATTTTATGTAATATGTCACTGAACAAAGTCATGCTGATCGGTAACGTTGGAAGAGACCCCAATGTACGTTACCTCGAAGGAAACAATGCCGGCAACCAGGGCCGGAAAGTCGCCACGTTCACCCTCGCCACCTCGGAGCGCTACCGCGACCGCAACGGCGAGACGCGCGAGAACACGGAATGGCACAACATCGTCGCATGGGGCCAGCCCGCCGACGTGTGCGAGCGCTTCGTCCGCAAGGGCACGCAGCTCTACATCGAAGGCAAGCTGCGCACCCGCAAGTATACGGACGCCCAGGGCGCCGAGAAATATACCACGGAAATCAATGTCGACACGCTGCAGCTCCTCGGCCGCCGCGAAGGCGACGGCGCCGGCTATCCGGCCGACCAGCAGGGTGGCGGCTATCCCCAGCAGGGTGGCTACCAGCGTCCCGCCCCGGCCCAGCAGCAGCCCGCTTACCAGCAGCCGACTTACCAGCAGCCCGCGCCGCAGGCCGCACCCGCTGCCCCGGCCGCTCCCGCCGTCGACGAAGGTCCGACCGACGATCTCCCGTTCTAAAACCTGAAACGCCATGACTGAAAAGATCCAACGGTTGATGAACGACAATCCGGTGGCACGGTGGGCCGTCCTGGTCCTCGTAGCGCTGATGATGTTCTTCGCCTATATGTTCGTGGACGTGATGTCCCCGCTCAAGTCGCTCGTCGAAGCCAACCTCGGCTGGAACAGCGCCGTGTTCGGCACCTACGCCGCCTCGGAATACATCCTCAACGTCTGCGGCTTCCTGATCCTTGCCGGCATCATCCTCGACAAGCTCGGGGTGCGCTTCTCCGGCATCCTGTCCGCCGGCCTGATGGTCTTCGGCGCCGCGATCAAGTTCGTCGGCGTGAGCGACTGGTTCCAGACCACGGGCTTCGCCCAGTGGCTCGGTTCCTGGTGGGTCGAGATGCCGGCCAGCGCCAAGATGGCCTCGCTGGGCTTCATGATCTTCGGCTGCGGCTGCGAGATGGAAGGCACCAACGTCTCCAAGATCCTCGCCAAGTGGTTCAAGGGCAAGGAGATGGCCCTGGCGATGGGCCTCGAAATGGCCATCGCCCGCCTGGGCGTGTTCGGCGTGATGTGGATCGCCCCGCTGATCTCCGAGAAATTCGGCGGCTCCGTCGTCGCCCCGATGGGCTTCTGCGGCGCGCTGCTCTGCATCGGTCTGATCAACTTCATCATCTTCGCCGTGATGGACAGCAAGTTCGACAAGCAGCTGGTGGCCGCCGGCCTCGCCACGGACGAGAAATCCCCGGAGGACGAGTTCCACGTGAGCGACCTCGGCGCCATCTTCAAGAGCAAGATGTTCTGGATCGTGGCCCTGCTTTGCGTGCTTTACTACAGCGCCATCTTCCCGTTCCAGCGCTATGCCCCGAACTTCCTCGAGGAGACGCTGGGCGTGGATGCGGCCACCGCCTCCCGCCTGTTCAGCTGCTTCCCCATCCTGGCCATGTGCCTGACGCCGTTCCTGGGCTTCTTCCTGGACCGCAAGGGCAAGGGCGCCTCGATGCTGATGATCGGTTCCGTCATCATGATCGCCTGCCACCTGAGCTTCGCATTCCTGCTGCCGGCTTTCCCGTCGAAGGGACTGGCCGTGACGCTGATCGTGATCCTGGGCGTCAGCTTCTCGCTGGTGCCCGCCGCGCTGTGGCCTTCCGTGCCGAAGATCATTGACGAGAAGATCCTGGGCTCCGCCTACTGCCTCATCTTCTGGGTGCAGAACGTGGGCCTCTGCCTCGTCCCGATGCTGATCGGCTCCCTGCGGAACTCGACCGGCGGCTACTTCGTACCGATGATCGTCTTCTCCTGCTTCGGCGTGCTGGCCTTCATTTTCAGCCTCCTGCTGAAGAAGGAAGACCGCAAGAAAGGCTACGGCCTCGAACTGCCGAACATCAAGAAATAACACACCGCCACCGTGTACGAACTCCTCGACAGAATCAGCGGTCCTGCCGACATCAAGGACTTCAGCACTGAGCAGCTGCGCACGCTCTGCGCCGAGCTGCGCCAGTACATCGTTGAAGTCTGCTCCCACAATCCCGGCCACCTGGCTTCCAGCCTGGGGGCCGTGGAGATCATTGTGGGCGTGCATTATGTCTTCGACACCCCTGCCGACAAGTTCGTATTCGACGTGGGCCACCAGGCCTATGCCCACAAGGTCCTCACGGGCCGCCGCGAGGCCTTCGCCACCATGCGCACGAAGGGCGGAATCAGCGGCTTCCCCAACCGGGACGAGAGCCCGTTTGACGCCTTCGGCGTCGGCCACTCCTCCACCTCCATCTCCGCCGCGCTGGGCCTCGCCGAGGCCGCGCGCATGCAGGAGCGCCAGGAGAAGGCCATCGCCCTGATCGGCGACGGCGCCATGACGGGCGGTCTCGCCTTCGAGGGCCTCAACAACGCCGGCGAGAGCCGCGCCGACCTGCTGGTCATCCTCAACGACAACAACCAGTCCATCGAGGGCAACACGGGCGCGCTGCACCGCTACCTGCTGAACATCACCACCAGCGGCTCCTACAACCGCGTCAAGAACCGCATCTGGAACCTCTTGGGCGACAACGCCTTCCGGCGCTTCATCCAGCGCTGGGTGCGCGCCCTCAAGTCCTGGTTCGTCGGCAAGCCCGGCGGCGCCCTGTTCGAGTCGCTCGGCTTCCGTTATTTCGGCCCGATCGACGGCAACGACATCGCCGAGGTGATCCGCACGCTGCGCAAGCTCAAGGACCTGGGCGGCCCGCGCCTGCTGCACTGCCTCACCGTCAAGGGCAAGGGCTACCCCGCCGCCGAGGCGGATCCCGTGACCTGGCACGCGCCCGGCCACTTCGACCCCGCCACCGGCGAACGGGTCCACACGCCGCACACGCGCGACCGCTACCAGGACGTCTTCGGCGAGGTGCTCTGCGAGCTCGCCGACGCCGACCGCAATATCGTCGGCGTCACGCCCGCCATGGCCACCGGCTGCGGGATGAACCTGCTCGCCGCGCGCCATCCGGACCGCTTCTTCGACGTGGGCATCGAGGAGGAGCACGCCGTCACCTTCTCCGCCGGCCTCGCCGCCGGCGGGATGAAACCGTTCTGCAACCTCTACTCCGCCTTCTCACAGCGCGCTTACGACCAGATTATCCACGACGTGGCGCTGCAGCGCCTGCCGGTGGTGCTCTGCTTCGACCGCGCCGGTCTGGTCGGCGAAGACGGCGCCACGCACAACGGCGCCTTCGACCTGGCCGCCTACCGCAGTATTCCCGACATCACCGTCAGCGCTCCGCGCGACGAAGTGGAGCTCAAGCGGCTCATGTACACCGCCTGGAAGCACGACGGAGGACCGTTTATTATAAGGTACCCGCGCGGGATGGGCGAAGGCGCCTCCTGGCGGCAGGCACCGGGCGAAGTGCTCGAAGTCGGCCGCGGCGAGGTCCTGCTGGAGGGCGACGAGGTCGCCATCCTGGCCCTCGGGCCGGTCGTGAACCGCGCCCTGGAGGCCGCCGCCGGATGGCCCGGCCGCGTGGGCGTGTACGACATGCGCTTCCTCAAACCGCTCGACGAGGCGCTGCTCGCCGCGGCATGCAGCCGCTGCAAGCACCTCATCACGGTCGAGGACGGCTGCCTCGCCGGCGGGCTCTACAGCGCCGTCAGCGAATGGGTCGCCGCCCACCGCAGTCCCGTCACCCTGGACGGGCTCGGCATTCCCGACAGCTTCGTGGCGCAGGCCTCCCAGTCCCAGCAGCAGGCGGCTTGCGGAATCGACACCGCCGGCATCAAAAAAAGTTTAGAAAAAGTTTTTGGAAAATAGGAAATTGTTCCTATCTTTGCAGTCCCAAAAAATAGGGGGCTTTGAAATAATACATTGCCGATGTAGCTCAGTTGGCTAGAGCGTGTGATTTGTAATCTCAAGGTCGTGGGTTCGATTCCCTCCATCGGCTCACGATCAGCAATGTAAGATAAATTGGGCAAGTACCAGAGTGGCCAAATGGGGCAGACTGTAAATCTGCTGGTTTTCACCTTCGGTGGTTCGAATCCATCCTTGCCCACTGAAGCGGAAGTAGGATAAAAAACGACTACTCCAAAAAGCGGGGTTCGTATAATGGCTATTATGCCAGCCTTCCAAGCTGGAAATGGGAGTTCGATTCTCCTACCCCGCTCCAAAATATTGCCGATGTAGCTCAGGGGTAGAGCGCATCCTTGGTAAGGATGAGGTCATGAGTTCAATTCCCATCATCGGCTCAAAAGCCGGTCTAAAAGCCGGTTTTAATTTGTAAACAAACTTTTAAACGTAATATTATGGCAAAAGAAGTTTTCAAGCGGGATAAACCGCATGTCAACATTGGCACGATCGGCCACGTTGACCATGGCAAGACCACTCTGACCGCAGCTATCACCAAGGTGCTCGCTGCCAAGGGTCTGAGTGAAGTCAAGTCTTTCGATCAGATTGATAACGCCCCTGAGGAGAAGGAGCGTGGTATCACCATCAACACCGCTCACGTCGAGTACCAGACCGCCAATCGTCACTATGCGCATGTCGATTGCCCGGGCCACGCCGACTACGTGAAGAACATGGTTACCGGTGCTGCCCAGATGGACGGCGCTATCCTTGTCGTTGCTGCTACTGACGGCCCGATGCCGCAGACCAACGAGCACGTGCTTCTCGCCAAGCAGGTGAACGTCCCTAAGATGGTCGTCTTCCTGAACAAGGTCGACCTCGTGGACGATGAGGAGATGCTTGACCTCGTCGAGATGGAGGTCCGCGACCTGCTCAGCAAGTACGATTTCGACGGTGACAACGCTCCCGTCATCCGTGGTTCCGCCCTCGGCGCCCTCAACGGTGAGCCGCAGTGGGAGGAGAAGGTGCTTGAGCTCATGGACGCTGTCGATGAGTACATCCCCCTCCCTGTCCGTGAGAACGAGAAGCCGTTCCTGATGCCTATCGAGGACAT
>JAEEGG010025771.1_pt1 | contig 11294 bp, 9 predicted proteins | sample 9134161 | NCBI WGS metagenome assembly JAEEGG01 (sample SAMN16246543, study PRJNA631951) | gut metagenome | biome: gut microbiome; feature: rumen; material: CR-attached | host: Bos | place: Iran: Karaj | collected 2018-10
GGATCATAACAGATATTTACCCATGAAGAATTAGTATTTACGATTGGTTTATCAAGTATATAAACTGTAGTATAGGTAAAAGGAACATTAGCTTTAATTCCACTTCCATCATTTCCATAGGAACTCTTAAATGGATGAGCCTGAATCCATTCTTCTTCACCTGTAGAAATCTGGATTGCCCATTTGCTGATATCTCTGTTTACGGTTCCCTTCATCGTAAACTCAAGGGCAGCTCCTGCCGGAATTGTTTTATTCTTTTCTGATACCTCAAAAAGATTACAGCCGAGGCTATAATTATACTTTCCATTCTCTCTGTCGTAATCATTTCTTGCAAAATAATCAGTACGTCTTGAATATGTTCTTTCAACACCCACACTTATAGGCTCTGGAGGAATTACAACCGGTTCAACAACAGGCTGAGAAGGCTGCACAATTGGCAGGGAAGTCTTTTCCTCTTTAATCGGAGCTGGAGCTTCTTCTGCAATATTCTCTTCATCCTCTTCTACCGTCTCCTCCAAAGGCTCCGGCTCAGATACCTGGACAAGAGGAGGAGCTTCTTCTGTAAGCGGCTTCTTCTCTTCAACTTGAGGAATAAGAGTTACAGTCTCTCCTGCAGAAACTACCATCGGTACAGGTTCTATTTTTTCTTTTTTCCCCTTAGTTTCAACAGGCTGTTCTATAACTTCAACCTGTCCGCTTAATACCTCAATAACGACAGGACTTTCTTCAGCCTCCTCTGCTCCTGCCGCCGCCGCTGCCGAAACCTCAGGCAGAGCCAGCTTTACTTCAGAAACCTGACCAATAGAAATTTCATTTTTGCCGGAATGGATAACAATAGTTTCTTCCGGTTTAGTAGTAGCAACAAAAATTTCACCACCGATAAAATCTACGCTGCGCTGTTTTTTATTCTTAAAAATCTGCACCATAGATTTTTCGCGCAGCTGAATCTGGATTCCGCTATCGTTAAATTCTGTATAGGCCTCAGAATCCTTAGAGGTTCTTATTCTATCCCCGTCATAAATGTCACTGGAATTTGTAAGCACTTCCCAGATATCATTATCAAGAAATTTTCGCTGGGCAGTATTTCTTTTAAAATAGATTTTTGCTACCGGTTCTTCACTCTGTTTAATCGTATAAGAATTTAAATCCCGGTAAAAGAGATAGAGCGTAAAAGCCGCCGCAAGAGAACAAATGATGAAAATTGAATAATCGACTTTATTAAGCCTGTATGTTGTATTTCTTTTCTTCATCGTCTGTATTTACCTTTGACAAATCAGGAGCGCTGGTTCCAATAATCTTACGAACATCATCAATAGTTTCAGGACGTCCTCTGCCCACAAGGTTGATAACCGCAAACATTTTTATTGCATCGGTCTTACCCTTTACGTGTACACCAGGCATTTCCTGAACAACAATTTTATCTTTTATAAGATTATAAGTATTTTCTGTAATCAAAACATCAGTTGCGAAAGGCTTGTTCAAGGCTTCGGTACGGCTTGCAAGGTTTACCGCATCACCGATTACCGTATATTCCATTCTCTCTTCTGAACCAATCTGTCCGGCAACGACAGGACCAGAGTTAATACCACAGCCGATTTTTACAGGAGAAAGTCCTGCGGCAGCTCTTTCCTTATTAAATCTGAAAAGTTCGACACGCATCATCAGGGCGGCTGTTACCGCATTCAGGGCATCTGAAGCTGGACTACCGCTGGATTCCGGTGCACCCCATACCGCCATAATTGCATCACCGATATACTTATCTACAACACCGCCGGTTTTATTAACACAGTCAACCATCTTAGTCATATAAACATTCAGAAATTCAACGACTTCATTTGGCTGCATTTTTTCCGACATGGCAGTAAAGGATCGGATATCACTAAAGAAAATTGTAGCGTCCCGGTTTTCACCACCAAGCGAAAGCTGTCCACTCGCAGCCTTCTGTGCAATAGTTTTGTTGGTAAACTTACTGAAGGAAACCATCAGCTTTTCACGTTCAGAAAGCCCCTTACCCATCTGTACAAAAGATTCTGTAAGAAGACCGATTTCGTCGTGAGTGCGGGGCTTTATTGAAAGCTCAAATTCGCCCTTCTCAATCTGGCCGGCGGCACCAACCAGCTCTTTAATCGGATTTGTAATACCATTGCTGAAAATCCGGATTAAAATAATAGCAATAAAAAGCACTGCAAGGGAGAAGAGAACAATTCGGTAAGTAGTTCTGTTGATTACGGCATAAACTGATTTTTCAGAAATTGTAGTAATTACAAAAAGATCATCCTTAATCTGATGTACTGCCGTAAAGACTCCATCCACTATTGTCTGAGAATTTGTTTCGGCAGAATTTTTTATCAGCTCGCTGACAAGGTTAAGCACATCCTTGCGAACCTGGCTGGAAGATCCAAAATCCGGATTCACGAGAATTCTTGCATTGCTGTCAACCAGAATCGTAGTATTGTTAGAACCGGTTCCCATCAGTTCACAAAGCGAGTCGGCATTAAAACCAACAATTCCGCTCTTTACCGCATTAACAGGTCCATACTTATAGATAAAAATTACAGAAGGAAAATCAAAGATTTTTTCTGCATTAAAATATACAGTTTTCTGCTCAGGATCTTTGCTGGAAATAAGTGGCTCAGCTTCTGAAGAAGAAAGAAAACTCCTTATTGACTCTTCAAATTTTTCAGCGGAAGAACTTAAAAGCAAACCGGTTTCTTCACTTGAAAGAAAAAGTATATCCTGATTAGAACGGAAAAAGGCTTGTCCCAACTCCTTTTTTCCAGCCTCACTGTCTACTGTAGAAAAGGCTTCAAATAAAACAAAGGAATTATTCTGAATATTCTCAAAGGAAGACTCAACTGTCTGCGCAGTTCGTCCGTTCAAGGCAAAATTGTTTTCCTCTGCCTTTATTTTATCATCTGCACGGATAAGTGTAGAAACGAGAGCTGTTGAAACTCCAAGAACTAAAATAATCAAAAAAGAAAATAGAAGAATCTGCTTTAGACTTATAGGAAACTTTATCTTCAAAACTCTTTCCTCCACAGTTTTTTAGATTACTTCTATTATAAATGACAATTTTTAATTACGCTACTTTAATTTTTCTTCCAGTTCTTCAAGCAGCATTACCTTAAGTCCCCGTTTTTCGAGTTTTTTTACATGCTCCGGATTAGGCATAGCTGCAAATACTGCATTTCCGCTGCCGGTAAGATGCTCGCCGGTAACTCCGCCGTTATCATAAATCTTTTTTACAAGCTCAAAGGCAGAATCAACATCGCGCAGAATCTTATGGTCCAGTTCAAAACGTTCTCCAAGCACTGTCTTAAAATGAGGCATAGGCGAAACCTTTCCGTAGAGGCGCTTGATTTTTTCAGTCATCTCGCGGCGGTAAGCCCGTTCTGCTGCCTGCTCAAGGATCTGTTCGTTGGAAACAAAGCATTTTTTTCCTTCAGCGCTGGTCATTATTTCTTCAACACTCTGACCGCTTTTCATACACTCTGCCTTCAGACAGAGCATTGTCATAATTGCATCATCTTCCGATTTATGACTCTGATACTTAGCAACGTTTACACCAAACTCAGTTGCCCACTCCACCAGCTTCTGTTTTTTTTCGTATTTATGTTCCAGATAACGTTCAAGGTCAAAAGCCCGGAACTGAATATAAGGCAGCTCATAACGCTCGTTGGCATCATTTACAAAACCTACATCATTGCTTACCGCAAAGCCTGCAATGTAACGGTTACCGGTTGTAAAGAGCTTTTTAATATCTTTATAGTAAGCCTCGTAGTTTGGCTTTTCACGGAAATAATCTTTTGAATAAGCAAGCTTGCATTCGCCCTTACCAGAAAGCAGATACCAGTCAAAATCGCATTCAGGATTCATTACGACATCTTCGCTCTCAATTATATTCAAATCATCATCACAAATAACATAACCCAGCGAACAGATTTTTCCCACGCCGTCAAAGGTATTGGCACACTCACAATCAAAAAAAACAAAACTCTTGTGGTTCATTCTTATATTATAGCAGTAAACATTAACAAGGAATAGGGTCACACGGATTTGGATTTTGCTAACGCAAAATCTTTTATAAAATATTAAATATGGAAAATCGTTAGATTTTCCGAATCCGTGTGGCAATATTCTCGTGACAATTTTTTTTATCATTGTTACAATAAATCTCACTATGATTATTTTTAACCCAACAACTAACTCTTTCCGGATAGATACTCCTAACTCTACTTATAGTATTTTTATCAACGAACGCGGCTACATCGGTCATGCATACTATGGCAGCAAGTTTGGAGATGATGACGTCTCTTACCTCACCCGCAACAAGGAATACGGCTTTTCTGATAATGAGATTTTCCGCGAAAAGGGTTCTTTCTTAGACTTCTTTCCACAGGAGCTGCCGACTGACGGGCTTGGAGATTACAGAGAATCTGCCCTCGCAGTTTGCGATTCAGAAGGCCACAACGCAATTGAATTGAAATATAAGAGCCATAAGATTTCCGCCGGAGCTCAGCCGTTGCCTGGCCTGCCTGCCGTTTTCGGAGATACTGCAGATTGTTCTGTTCTCGAACGCACTGCCACAGACGAGCTTCTTGGTGCAGAAGTTACTATTATATACACAGTTTTTGAAAAGCTTGATGCCATCGTCCGCTCTGTCAAAATCAAAAATAATGGCAGCAAAGCTCTCTACATCAAAAAAGCACTTTCCCTTGCCCTGGACCTTGATGATGATAATTTTGATATTATTACTCTGCATGGTTCCTGGGCCCGCGAACGCCACATAGACCGCCGCCCTCTTCACATGGGAAAACAGGGGGTCTGCTCTAACCGCGGAGAAACAAGTCATCAGGAGCATCCTTTTATTGCCCTGCTCGACCATAATGCTTCCTACGACAGCGGCCGTGTTTATGGAATCAACTTTATTTACAGCGGAAACTTTATAGCAGATGTACAGAAAAATCAGTTTAATAACCTTCGTGTCGTAATGGGAATTAATCCGGAAAACTTCTGCTGGAAGCTGGAGCCTGGCTGTGAGTTCAACACTCCACAGGCAGTGCTCGTTTATTCTGATGCCGGACTCAACGGAATGAGCCGGACCTTCCACGACCTTTACCGTGAGCACCTGATCCGCTCTCCTTATAAAAAATCGCCTCGCCCGATTCTCATAAACAACTGGGAAGCAACCTATTTTAATTTCGACACAGACAAACTGATTGATATTGCCCGCGAAGCTTCCAAAGACGGAATTGAAATGCTCGTAATGGATGACGGCTGGTTTGGCCACCGTTCTTTTGACGACTCTTCCCTTGGTGACTGGATTGTAAACGAAGACAAAATCAAAGGCGGCCTCAAGCACCTGGTTGATGAAGTAAACAAACTTGGCATGAAGTTCGGCATCTGGTTTGAGCCGGAAATGATTTCACCGGACTCTGATTTGTACCGCGCTCATCCCGACTGGGCAATTCAGATTCCAGGACGTGAACCAGGACTCAGCCGCCAGCAGCTTGTTCTCGATATCACAAGAAAAGAAGTTGAAGATCATACATACGAAAGCGTTGCAAAGATTCTGCGCTCGGCAAATATCGAATATGTAAAATGGGATATGAACCGCCAGCTTACAGACATCGGTTCTATTCAGCTGCCGGCAGACCAGATTGGAGAGTTCTACCACCGCTATGTGCTTGCGGTTTACCGCCTGCAGGAGCGCCTGCTCACAGAGTTTCCAAAGCTTCTGCTCGAAAACTGCTCTGGTGGCGGAGCCCGCTTTGACCCTGGCATGTTCTTTTACTCACCTCAGATCTGGTGCAGCGATGATACCGATGCAATTGAACGACTTTCCATCCAGGAAGGAACAGCTCTTGTTTACCCTCTCTCAACAATGGGCGCTCATGTTTCTGTCTGTCCTAACCACGCCTGCGGCCGCGTAACTCCATTCAAAACCCGAGGCTACGTTGCCCTCAGCGGAACCTTTGGCTACGAGCTTGATATTACAAAACTGCCGGCTGAAGAACGCGCAATGTTTCCGGGCCAGGTTGCACTTTACAAAAAGTTTGGAGACCTTGTTCGTAACGGCGACTACAGCCGCATTGCAAGCTACAGAGAAAACAATGAATATGACTGCTGGGCCAGCATTTCAAAAGATAAGTCAAAGGCACTTGTGACTTTTGTGCAGGTGCTGAACCATCCGAATTACAAGACCCGGTTTGTAAAAATAAACGGCCTCAAGCCGGAAACAAAATACCGCGTTTCCTGGCCGGATGAAAAGCAGGAAGATTTTAAGCCGATAGAACTCACAGGACTCACTCTGGCAAAAGCGGGTTTCCCTGTTCGCCGCGACTGGGGAGATTTCCAGGCGCAGCTTATTCTTCTTGAGCAGCTTTAATCTGTTTAATAGAAAACCCCTGACGAATAAGAGCGGCGGTAAGTTTATCGCCGCTTTTTGTTTTAGCCGCCTTCTCATAGGCCTTTCGGCAAATCTCGTCTTCATCGTTCTCGCTGAAAAATTCATCAAGCGCTTTATTTGCTACCTCACGTGCAATTCCCCGCGCCGCAAGTTCTGCCGCAAGGCGGCTTCTTCCTTCATAGTGATTTATTTTTCTTGTATTAAGCCAGGCACTTGCAAAACGCAGGTCACTCAAATAACCGCGCCCTTCCAGATATGTCAGGGATGCTTCAACATATTTTTTTTCGTATTTCTTTTCGATTAATTTACGGCTAAGCCCGAAGCGGCTCTGTTCCGCCCGAGCCAGATAGCCCACAGCCTTAAGCTCCACCGCACAGGTAAGCCCGGCATCCATAAGAGCATCCGCCTGGTCCTCAGAAAACTCCGCCCCCACATCAAGCAGCTCAAAGAGCCCCTCCGGCAAATATTCCTTACGTACAAAAAAAGCCGAACCTTCCTCGGGAGTTAGCTTAAACATCCCGCTATAAGACGTCTCTACAAGAGTTTTTACAACCATACGAATATTTTGTGTGTTTTTTTATAAGAGGTCAATACTTTTATGTTTGGGCTCGGAGTAGAAAATACCCCATGACAACATCATCCCCGTTGGCATGGGGTATTTTCTACGTGAGAGACCGAACATAAGAACTCATTGATTTAAAATAAAAAAACACACAGCCGTAACTGTGTGTTTTGTAAAAACTCTTGTAGAGTTCGTTGACTAACGCTTTGAGAACTGGAAGCGGCGGCGAGCACCCTTCTGTCCGTACTTCTTACGCTCAACCATACGAGAATCGCGTGTGAGGTAACCGTTAGCCTTGAGAGATGTACGAGCATCTGGATCAATCTGAACGAGACAGCGAGAAATACCATGGAGACAAGCAGCTGCCTGACCATTCATTCCACCGCCCTTTACATTGATAAGAACGTCATACTTTGAACCCATAGAAGTTACAATAAGAGGCTGCTGAACAACCTGAATCTGTTCTGCAGTTGCAAAGTACTCTTTTACATCTTTTCCGTTTACTACGATTTTTCCTGAACCTTCGCGAATGAAAACGCGGGCTACAGCAGTCTTTCTTCTTCCAGTACCTTTAATATCCTGAATCATTTTCTACCCCTTATTAAAGTTCAATTGGCTGCGGATTCTGTGCAGCATGTGGATGTTCAGCACCAGCGTAAATCTTTACGTTGTCCATCATCTTGCGTCCAAGTCTTCCGTGTGGAAGCATACCAGCAACAGCAATAGCCATTGGATCAGTAGGATGCTTTTCCAAAAGCTTTTCATAAGTGTGAGCGCGAAGTCCGCCAACAAAACCTGTGTGGTGATAGTAAATCTTCTTCTGCTCTTTTCCACCAGTTACAACTGCTTTTTCAGCATTGATGATTACAACGAAATCGCCCATAAGCTGATTCTTTGTATAAGTTGCCTTGTTCTTTCCGCGTGCAATATAAGCAGCCTTTGCAGCAACACGTCCAAGAGGTTTTCCAGCAGCGTCAATAACATACCACTTGCGCGACTGGTCGTATTCTTTAACAAAAATAGTTTCCATGATATACCTTACAAAAAAATAAAAGTTTATCTGCGGTTCTGGAACATTTGCATCTTGCCCCAAAACTGCCTTGGATTTCAGATGAGCAGTCAAAAATCCAATAACGGGTAAAGTATATTATCAGATTTCAAAGGTTTGTGTCAATGCCGCTATTCGTCATTTTTAGCAGCATCTTCTTTTTTTGCTTCTTTTTTATCCTTAATATCTGCAGCACCAATGAAAAGACAAATCAATCCTATTAAAGCTGCAAGAACAGGAGCTCCACCCTTGAGAAAAGCGATTACTTCTGCTCCCCAGGCAAGAGGACCTGCAGGAAGAACTGCAAATACAGTAAATGCAATAAATATTAAACCAAGAATTATTGATATCATAATATAAATAGAATAATCGAATTAATAAAAGCTTGCAACTAAAAAAAATAAATTAAAAGAATGTTATTGACATAATCTGATATATATTGCATTTTATCGTTTAGACATTAATTATATCGAGGTTGCTTGAGTGAAAGGAAGTCAGGTTACCATTGATCATGTATCCAAAAGATTCGGCGATTTTGTTGCTCTGGATGACATCAATTTTACTATTGAACCGGGAGAGTTCTTCTCTCTTCTTGGTCCTTCTGGCTGCGGAAAGACAACTCTTCTCCGCATTATTGCAGGTTTTGAGTCTCCAGATGACGGAGTAGTTCTTTTTGATGATAAGAACGTTATTCCGCTTCCACCGGATAAGCGTGCCTCAAACACAGTATTCCAGACTTATGCATTATTTCCTCACATGACAGTTTACGAAAACGTAGCTTTCTCACTGCGTCTTAAGAAGCTGCCTAAGGATGAAATTGACAAAAAGGTCCGCGAATACGTACATCTCGTACAGCTTGATCAGCACATCGACAAAAAGCCTAACCAGCTTTCTGGTGGTCAGAAGCAGCGTGTAGCTATTGCCCGCGCCCTCATCAACGAGCCAAAGGTTCTCCTGCTCGATGAGCCTCTTTCTGCCCTCGATGCTAAGCTCCGCGCCAATCTTCTTATCGACCTGGACCGTCTCCACGACCAGATTGGTATTACCTTTATTTACGTAACTCACGACCAGAGCGAAGCCCTTTCTGTTTCTGACCGCATTGCAGTTATGAATGCAGGTCATGTTCTTCAGATTGGTACTCCATACGAAATTTACGAAAGCCCTGCAACTCAGTTTGTTGCCCAGTTTATCGGTGAAACTAACCTCTTTGATGCAGAAGTAGTAGACTGCGTTCCTCACAAGGATGCCAACGGTAACGATGATTTCATGGCTACCCTCAGCGTTCCAGAACTCGGAAAACAGGCTCCTCTCGCAACAGATACTGAGGCAGAAGCAGCTCTGGACCGCTATATGCAGGTTACAGACTACGAGCACACAGACAAGGGCCAGAAGGTTGCCTTCACAATCCGCCCTGAAAAAATCCGCATTACTCTTGAACCACCTTCAACTGGCGGACGTACAGATATCAACGTATTCAGCGGTGTTGTAGAAGAGCCTATTTATTCAGGTTTCCAGTCTAAATTCTACGTAAAGCTCGACACAGGCAAAATCATTAAGGTTTTCAAGCAGCATACTGACTATATGGATGATGGTCCTGTTATCCAGTGGAAAGACAAGGTTTATGTTTCCTGGTCTGCAGAAGATGCATATATTGTTGAAGATATCAACAAATAGGTTTGCCGCGTATGAAAAATAAGAAGCTTTCTAAAGAATTACACGACTCTCATGTCGGTATGATTTACGGCTGGCCTATGGGTCTCTGGTTTATAATCTTCTTTGTTGCGCCTCTCGTAATCATCTTCGTATACAGCTTTCTCAAAAAGGGTATTTACGGCGGCGTAGAATGGAAGTTTTCCCTTAAGGCCTATAAGCAGATGTGCAAGCCTGAATATGGTCTGATTGTACTGAGAACCCTTAAAATCACTATTATTTCTACTATAATAACGATTTTAGTTTCGATTCCGAGTGCCTACGCTATGGCCCGCAGCCGTCATCAGACACTTTTCCTCTTCCTGGTTATCATACCTTTCTGGACAAACTCTCTGATTCGTATTTTTGCCTGGATGAGCATTATGAACAATGACGGTATTCTCAATCAGCTTTTGATGAAGCTGCATATCATTAAAGATTACCTGCCTTTCCTCTATAATACAAAGGCCGTTATTCTTGTAAGCGTTTACATGTACATTCCTTATGCTATTCTGCCAATCTTTACCGCAGTAGACCGCTTTGACTTTTCTCTGCTTGAAGCCGCACGCGACCTTGGTGCAACAAAGCCACAGTCTATGTTTAAGGTTCTGATTCCTGGAATCCGCAGTGGTATTATTTCTGCCCTGATTTTTACCTTCATCCCGATTTTCGGTGCTTATACAGTTCCTTTACTGGTAGGTGGTAAGGATTCTTACATGCTTGGTAATATCATCGTAGACCAGGTTCAGAAAACCCGTAACTGGCCGCTAGCTGCAGCCTTCTCTATGGTAATCACCCTGATTTCTGTAATCGGAATTATGATGATTACCCGTTCTAATTCTCAGGAAGCACAGCTCAAGAAAAAGAATACAAAAGAAGATAACTACGTGGGAGGTGTACAGTAATGGCAAGAAATCTTTATGTACTTTTCCACGACGCCTTTACTTCAAAGAACAAGCCGCGTTCAGAAAATGCCCGCCACGCAAAACGTGCCTGGCGTCGTCACGGCCACAAGTTTTCATTTTCAAAGCTGGTACTCTGGCTTACAATTATTTTCCTCTTTCTGCCCCTCTTTGTAATCATTGTTTATTCCTTCAATGAAAGTAAGGGCGCAGAGTTTACAAAGGTTAGCCTTACCTGGTACAAGGAGCTTTTCTGTAATTCAAAAGCTCTCTGGCAGGCACTTTTGAACAGTATCCTCGTAGCCTTCTCTTCTGCCGCTGTTTCTACAATTCTTGGAACAATGGCATCCATCGGCGTAAACTGGTATAAGTTCAAGGGTAAGAAGTTTATTCAGACCCTCACCTACCTGCCTATGGTTTTACCGGAAGTTATCATTGGTATTTCTATGGTAATCTTCTTCAGCGGTATTCACCTGCCTCTGGGGCTCTTTACTGTATTTGCTGCCCACACTACTTTCTGTCTGCCTTTCGTATTTTTGATGGTGAACGCCCGCCTCGACGAATTTGATTTTTCGATTGTTGAAGCGGCTCACGACCTTGGAGCTACAGAAAGACAGACTATGTTTAAGGTAGTTGTTCCTGCAATTATGCCTGGTATTCTTTCGGGCTTTTTGATGGCAGTTA
>JAEEGG010025774.1_pt1 | contig 11291 bp, 4 predicted proteins | sample 9134161 | NCBI WGS metagenome assembly JAEEGG01 (sample SAMN16246543, study PRJNA631951) | gut metagenome | biome: gut microbiome; feature: rumen; material: CR-attached | host: Bos | place: Iran: Karaj | collected 2018-10
GCTCGCACTCCTCTGCAACTTATACACCAAGGACGGCGAGCCCTTCGAAATGGCTCCTGCATCCACCCTCGCCAAAGCCGGCAAGGCCTTTCGCGAAGCCACCGGCGGTATGGAGTTCGAGGTCATGGGCGAGCTCGAATACTACGTCATCGCTGCCAAGGAGGACGAATATCTCCCGGCCGACCAGCGCGGCTACCACGCCTCCCAGCCTTTCTGCAAGTTCGAGGAGTTCCGCGTCGAGGCCATGAAGCTCATAGCCGAATGTGGCGGCCTCATCAAATACGGTCACTCCGAGGTTGGCAACTTCACCGTCGGCGACACCATGTACGAGCAGAACGAGATTGAGTTTCTGCCCACCACCCTCGAGGACGCTGCCGACCAGCTCGTCATCGCCAAGTGGATTATGCGCCAGCTGGGTTACGAATACGGCATCACCGTCACCTTCGCCCCGAAGATTACCGTCGGCAAGGCCGGCAGCGGCATGCACATCCACACCCGCATCGTCAAGGACGGCAAGAACATGTACGTCGGCGACAACGGCCTCACCGAAGTGGCTCACAAGGCCATAGCTGGCATACTCGACCTCGCTGGTTCGCTCACCGCCTTCGGCGACACCAACCCCACATCTTATTTCCGTCTGGTGCCCCATCAGGAGGCTCCCACCAACATCTGCTGGGGCGACCGCAACCGCTCGGCCATGGTGCGTGTGCCCCTCGGCTGGAGTAAGGGCAGCGGCAACATGATGGCGCATTGCAACCCGCTTGAGAAAAACACCGACGTCGATTTCACCTATAAGCAAACTATCGAGCTGCGTACCCCCGACGGCTCCGCCAACGTCTATCTGCTGCTTGCCGGCATGACCGTCGCCGCCCGTCACGGCTTCGAGATGGAAAACGCTGTCCAGTACGCCAAAGACCGTTACGTCAGCGTCAATATCTTCGAGCACGAGGAGGTGCTGAAACGCCTCGCCGTGCTGCCCGACAGCTGCGCCGCCAGCGCCGACGTGCTGGAGAAAGACCGCAAGATATACGAGGACAAGGGCATCTTTGCTCCCGCTCTCATCGACGGCATCATCAAGGACCTCCGCGCCTACGACGACCGCAACCTCCGCAAGGAGATTGGCAACGACTCCGAGAAAACCCTTGAACTTGTGCAGCGTTTCATGCACTGTGGTTGATAAAAGCATATTCCCCGATCCCGAGACCGCCGACCCCATGGGTCGCGGTCTCGTCGCTATCGGCGGCAACCTCTCCGTCGCCACCCTCATCGACGCCTATTCCCACGGCATCTTCCCTTGGCCCGACGGCGAGCCCGACAGTCCCCTTTTCTGGTTCTCGCTCGACCCGCGCATGGTCCTCTTGCCGCATGAGTTCCGCTACAGCGACAGCCTGCGCCGCATCGTCCGCTCCGGCAAGTTCGTGGTGCGTATCGACTCCTGCTTCGAACAGGTCGTCCGTGCCTGCTCCCGTGTGCCGCGCGACGACCAGGACGGCACCTGGATCACCGACGACATTATTGCGGCCTACGTTGCACTCCACCGTGCCGGCTACGCCCACTCCTTCGAGACCTTCCTCGACGGCGTGCTGGTCGGCGGCCTCTACGGCGTCTCCCTCGGCGCCTTCTTCTGCGGCGAGTCGATGTTCCACACCGTCCGCGACGCCTCCAAGGTGGCCTTTGTCCGTCTTGTGGAATACGCCTCGATGCACAACTTCCGCTTCATCGACGCCCAGCAGCCCACTCGCCACCTCGCCTCCCTGGGGGCAAAGGAAATGCCTCGAAAGCAATTCCTGAAACTCCTAAGCGAAACCCTGAATAGTCAGAACAGCCGAAATCCTCAGATTGTCCTGAATTCTCAGAATCCTCCGTCCTGTCATTTCAACCTTCAACGCCCCTGGCCTTGCCATTCGGTTGTCCTCTCACTCGGCGGCAACCAGGGCGACATCCGTCACACGATCTGCGAGGCGTTGCAGCGCCTGCAGGCCGCCGTCGGCCCCTTGTCCCTCTGTTCGCCTCTCTACGAGTCCGAGCCCTGGGGCTTCGACCGTCCCGTCCCCAACTTCCTCAACATCTGCGCCGTCTTCGAGACCGACCTCTCCCCACGCCAGGTCCTCCAGTCAGCCATGCAGATAGAGAAAGCCCTGGGCCGCCAAAGACCAAAAGAATCCGAAATCCCCGCAAATTCTGAATGCTCCCAATCTTCAGAATTCTCCAATACCTCCCCAATACCTCTCAACCCTCAACCCTCTCCCAAAAACTACCGTTACTCCTCTCGCCCTATAGACATCGACATTCTCTTCTACGACAGCCAAGTCATCAGCGAGCCTGATCTGGCTGTCCCCCATCCCCGGCTCCCCCTCCGCCGTTTTGTCCTCCATCCTTTGGCCGACCTGATGCCCCGTTTCCAGCATCCCCTCTTGAAGAAAACCATGGCAGAACTTCTGGAGGAATGTGACGACAAGGGATGGTGCAATAAAACTGTGTGAACCTTCTGTCTCCTCTGAAGTAAAGTCCTTATGGCTGAAGCATAATCCCCTTTTTTACTGACGGCTGAATCCTGGCCGCTGACCCCTTTTTGTTTTTTTAACGCAAATTTTGTTGCGATTATATATATAATTGCGTATATTTGCTATGTACAAAGGTGCGCTCATTTTATGACAAATCGTTGAAAATCAACGCCGAGATGTCTTTTCTGCACGCGTATGTATGCGAATGGAAAAACAAAAACACACACATAAACATGGAATCAAGAGTATTCTCTAACCAGCGGCCCACACACATCGCCGCAGTTTCAACTAAAGTAAACGTGAAAAGCCATATCAGGTGGTTTATGTTATTGGCAGTCTTGATGTTGCCGATGGTGACTATGGGGCAGACAAAAGCGTCATCTGATGGTAAAGACAATCAGAAGATCTATGTGAAATTTGTTGAGGTGTTGGCTACGAAGACCTATCCTGATGGGAACCAGGTAACCTACGTGCGAGCCACGGGCTTGCCGACTGATAAGGTTGTTGCCGATAAGATGGAGGAACATCTGCTTTCTGTGATGAGGCTTAGCCGTATTAAGGTTTATATCAATCAAGATAGGTTCCTGCTTGACGGTGATGCCGATATTAATCCTGAATGGGTGGTCGATGAGATGAACGTCTTTTTGAGGAGATACTATGCGGAGATGAACCAAGAAAAGGAGTGATAGGTAATTTGTGAGAAAATGTTAATTATAACCAACACACACAAGATATGATGAGAAGATTATTCGTTAAGGCGCAGCAAGGAGGAAGTGCTGCAGTTTCGACAAAGGTAAAAGTGAAAAGCCCGATGAAGTGGCTGATGATGATGGCGGTGTTGCTGTTGCCAACGTATGCGATGTCGCAGACGACGCAGACCATCAACTGGAATGCAAATAACACCAGGAGCAGGTACTACGATATGTGTGGTAATTCAAGCACCAGCTCTACGGGACTGGGTTCGTGTACGTCGTGTTCGAAAACATATGTGATAACTGAGAGCGACCAAAATAACCATAGCAAGAATGAAGGATGGATGTCGTTCAAGGCTCCCTCAGGGTGTACTATTACGGCGACATTGACAACGAATGGCATACGGGGAGACGATTGGTTGCAATTGTCACAAGGTATGACCGAAGATAGTTTTGGTGAGGATTATTGGGATTTAGATTCGCCTACTGGATCATCTTTCTCTTCTACCACAGGAGGTTGGATTACCCTTTATTTTGATGACTATGACGAAGACTATAATTCATCGTTCACCGTGACGATATCATGCAGTTGTAGTGGCGGTACGGGTTCAGGTCCGTCAACATCATATAACTGCGAGGGAGAACCCTATACGATAGGGACATCAACCACTAGTAGTAGTTCATACGGTCCCGTGAATACAAGTTACAGTTACTCGTATAGACAAATATTATACAAGGGCTCAGAACTGAATTTAATTCCTGGAACCATTAACGCTGTGGCTTTCCAGTATGCCAGTTCGTCGGCTATGACAGTGGGTACGGTTGCTACGATATATTTGGCTAATACGAATGTAGAAGAGTTTGCAACCAGTACATCTTGGATAACCGCTGGTTTGGTGCCAGTCTATACTGGCACATTGGACTATTCTACGCAAGGATGGGCATGGGTGGAACTGGATGTTCCGTTCGGCTATACAGGAGGAAACTTGCTTATGGTGATTGACGAAAACACTGGTTCGTACGATTATTACGGTAGTTTCTATTATAATGGGTCATCATCTGGCCCAGTGTTGCAGTTATACAGCCAGTCGGACGATAACAATTATAGCAATACAAGTCTTCCTCCATCTGGTTCAACATCGTTGTCTTCATATCGTCCAAACACTAAGTTCTGTATTGTTCATGACTGTGATCCCCGACCAGGCGATTTTGCTTTTGCTAACACGAGTGTGTCACTTGTGGCAGGGGAATATTATACTCAAAGCATCCCCAGCGTGCCGAATGCGATATATACTATGACATGTAACCCGGCGGGTATTGCAACTTTCAATGCAGCAACGCAGACAGTGTCGACCGTGGCTGGTATGGAAGGTACGGTGACGGTGACGGCGAAATGGCCGGCATCGGATGGTTATTGTGACAAATATGCCACATATACCATCAATGTAGGTGACGGTTGTACGCGGGTTGGAAATGGTACTGCCACCACATCGAAGGCTCCGGTATACACATACCAGACTGAAGATTATGGATATTCCCAGCAGCTTTACACGGCGTCGGAAATTCTTGCTGCCGGCGCATGCTCAGGAGTAATCAACAACATAAAGTTCCAATATAAAGGACCTTCTACGTATGCTGATCTAAGTATGCCGATAGATGTGTATATTGGAACAACATCAGCGACTTCGTTAGAGAGTGGATGGATTACTGATGCAAATTTGCGGTTGGTGTATTCAGGTAATTATACATTTACAGCCGGTTGGAATGCAATAAACCTGACAACACCATTGGAATGGGATGGCGTCAGCAATATTGTGGTAGCAGTGCGCTCAAGAGGTACGGTGTCAACATATGACTGGTTTTTCTACGGTACGGATGCAACCAGCATGACACGATATGAATATAGTAGCAGCTCAATAGTATTGGATGCAAATAATGTGTATTCATCGATGTCTGGCATAACGTATGCAACGCGTCCTAATATTAAGTTCTGCATACAGTGCTGCACCATGCCGGAGTTCTCGTTTGACGAGACGACCGTGTACTGTGTGAACGGCAGTGCATGTGCAGGTCAGACCATATCGGTAAACCAGAGCGGCGGAGCTGTGACTTATGAGTCGTCGAACACATCGGTGGCTACGGTGAACCGAAACACTGGAGCAATTACAGTGCAAGGTCCGGGAACGACAACAATCACCGCCACCGTAGCCAAGACCGACGATTATTGTGCCACCACTGCTACATATACATTGATTGTCCAGTGCGGCACAACGCCTCATACAATAACCTATAACACGCAGGCAGACTGCAGCGGCGGCACCGCGACGCCCGCGACGTGGTCCTATACGGGAACGATGACTACGATCCCCAATACGACGCCGGTGTGTAGCAGCGCTCACCATTTTATAGGATGGTATGAGAATACGAGCGGTTCGGGTACGCGCTATACAGCAGGACAATCCATAGACCTTACATGTGGGGACGTGATGCTATATGCAGTGTATGCATCAGAGCCAGATACAATCGAGGGCGCAGGAGATTGTGAAGATGCACAAGCTTTCTGTGCTTCGAATGACGAACATAATGGAGTGATTTTGACAGCAGCGACAGGACAGCCTTGCCCTGCAGGCATGTGCGAATACTTTGTAAATCCATCGTGGTGGTATTTGCAGATATCTCAGTCGGGTCGATTGGAGATGACCATTTCCTCAACGGCTGGTGACGTTGATTTCGGATGTTGGGGACCTTTTAGAAACTTCACTTGTCATAAAGATAGCCTAACGAATGGAACAGGTACATGGTATTACTATTCGGGTGCTGAAGGATGGGGAATGGATAACGATCCATATCAAGGGTCGAGCACCAGTTATGAGATAGATGACTATGGTAACGTATGTAGTACTATCGCATTGGCTGTTCCGTATGGCAATCTGGTCGATTTCGGAGGCTCATCCTCTTCTGAAGAGTATATGCAGATAGATAATGCTCAGGTTGGAGACTACTATGTGGTGCTGGTGGCCAATTATCGAGATCGTGAAGGAACAATCTCGTTCACGCAGACTAACCTTGGCGCGGCGGGTGCCGGTATGGCCGACTGCAACATTGTGTCGAACTGCGACATCAACGTAATAACTACGCATACGACGCCATGCAATACCGCGAACAATACTTACACTGTGTCCGGAGAGATCTACTTCACGGAAGCACCTACCACCGGTACGCTGGTGATAACCGACGAGACGGCGAACCCGCCGGTGTCGCAGACGTTCAGTGCTCCGTTCACTTCGCCTACACCGTATTCGCTGCAAGTGCCGTCGGATGGTGCCATTCACCATTTGGGTGCCACATTCTCGGCCATAGATTGTATCAAGCTGGCTGTTTATCAGGCCCCCGACCCGTGTGTTGATTGTTCGTCAAGTGTTACCCACACAGATGTAACATGTCACGGCGCCAATGACGGCACCATAACGTTGACATCCACCAATGGTCGCGGACAGCGCGCATATTATATTGGCGCAAATGGAAACACGCCAACTCGCACGGATTCTTTGAACGCCGTATCATATACATGGGATCATCTGGCTCCTGGAACTTACACTGTGTTTGTGCGTGATACCACAAACTGCAAGAGCGAGCAGACGGTTGTGATATCTGATCGCGATGAGGTGACGGTTACGCTCAGTACTCCAGCGAATGGCTGTCCGCTTGCGGCTGGCAGCAACTATAGCGTAACAGCTACCCCCGGCGGTGGAACAGGTACATATCAGAACTACAGTTGGAGTGTAGTTACTGACGGCAGTGCCGGAACCATAAGTGGTAGTGGAAACAATGCTACCATAGCCAGTGATGGTTCATGTCATGAGTATGTGGTGAGTCTTACGCTCAAGGACGGCAACGGTTGCCCGGCATCGACCAACAAGACATTCCGTACGGTTGACAACACGCCGCCGACGATTACTACAACAGCAACCAACAACCAAGATTGGGGTTGCGACCCAGCAACGGTTACAGCACCCACCTTCACCGCCACTGATGCTTGTGCCGGCACGCTTGTGCCTACAGTGGTGCCAGGAACGGTGCAGAACACAGGCACATGTACCAGGAAGAGAACTTGGACGGCCAATGTGAGCGACAACTGCGGCAACGCGGCTGTGGAGAAGTCGATTACCTACACCTGGACCGAATCGCAGGTTCCGACAATCGGTGCTATTGCCAACCAGAACGCGACGATGGGCACCAGCGGATGTAAATATAAGATGATAGACCTTTCGACGGTGACCCTCGCAGCGGCAAGCGACCCATGCGGCGGCACGGTTGAGTTTGTAAGCCAGAGTGTGGCAGTCGGAACGGAATACACCCAGACCAACGCACAGCAGACGATACCTGTGACGGTTACCGTGAGAGGCACTTGCAACAAGCCGGCTACGGCTACGGTCAACGTGATAATACCTGCCAAGGACATAACAGTTGACATTACTAATGCAGGCGCTAGCGTGTGTGCCGGAGGCGACACCGTGCTTACAGCTACAGGTAGCAGCAGCAACGGCGCACTGACCTACGCTTGGACTCCGACCACGGGATTGAACCCGACTACTGGAGCCAGCGTGACGGCCACCGTTTCGACGGAGACCACCTACACCGTGACGGCCACCGACCCGGCAGGTTGTACGGCCACCGACCAGATAACGGTGACCATCAACCCGGAGGTGACACTCAACGTAAGCAACCAGACGCAGACCAAGTGCCTCGGAGCTGCAATAACCGATATTGACATAACGGTGACCAACGGCACGATAAGCAATGCGGCAGCATTGCAGACAGCGTTGGCAGCCATAGGGCTGACGTATAACAACGGCCACATCAGCGGTACGCCAAATGCTTTCGGCACACACACCTTCGAGGTGGTGGCGGTCAGCAACCAGACACCGCAGTGCAGCCAGCAGACCGAGACGATAACCCTGAACATCACCAACCTTATCACTCCGGTGATATCGGGCAACGAGGATATCTGTGTCACCGCATCGGAGCAGAACACACAGCTGACGTTGACAGAGACGGCAGGCGACAACAGCTTCACATACACATGGAATGTTGACGGCGGCACCATCGTGAGCGGACAAGGCACGAACAGCATCGTGGCCCAGTGGGCTGGCGCAGGCGACAAGACTGTCACGGTGACATTGGCTCTCGATGGCTGCTCGGCACAGGCTATTAAGACCATCCATGTGCGTCCTGCACCGGTGGCTACCATAAACGAGATAACAGATGAGATATGCCCGAACGCAGGAACTATCGACATAACTGGTAACACGACGGTTTCTAATCCGAACTACACCTATAACTGGAGTGGCACATTGACGCTCGACCACAACACAGCAACTGTGGCGGCGACCAGTGACGTGGTGACGGCAACGATACCGGGCAACAACTGCAACACCACCTATCAGGTGAGACTCAACGTGGTGGACGTTTACGGATGTAAGAATACCGCCACACCAATAACCATTACGGTGAAAGACGACCAAGCACCTGTCGCCAGCACTTATACTCTGCCCGCCAAAGACGTTGATGGTTGCAACTACAGTCAGTTGGCTACACTGTATCCTGCAGTTACGACAGTGGCCGCACTGGAGACTGAGGCCGGGAATCTAGGCGGCTCTCTCACCATAACCGACAACTGCACTACCAACAAGGCACAGCTCACGCTGTCCAGCACTGAGTCATACAGCGGCAGATGCCCGATAGTGGTCACGCGTAAATATAAGGTTACTGACCTCTGCGATAAGGTGAGCAATGAGATAGTACAGACGATACGCATCAACGTGGCGGACGATATCAGCATATCACCAGTGACCAATGCATTGGGTGTGGAGTGTGTGTCAGAGGCTAGAGCAGACTTGATCACTGAACCTACGGTGACGGATGCTTGTGGAACAACGTTGCTGCCGTTGGATGGTTCGCCAGTGATGAACAATCAGGTGACGAACTGCAATGGCACAATAACATATACATATAATTATAAAGACTGCGCGAATCATCCTGCCCAGTGGACATACACCTACACGGTGACTCATCCCAACCTGACGGTTCCTATCGACAGTGTGTCAACAATACCATGTCTGTCGGACACCTCGAACACCTTCTTGCCCGTCAATTTGACAGATGCCTGCGGCAACACTGTGACGGCAGAGCATGTGGGTACACCTGACATGAGCGGTTACAATGCAAGTACCAATGCGGGACAGGTGGTGTTCAATTACCGATACACCGACTGCGCCGGTCAGACATATCCGTGGAAGTTGACCTACGAAATAGTGCCGTCATCCTTCACTGAAACTCCTGGAGGATCAAGTGTGGTTTCGTGCATAAGCCAGGCGACGCCACAGGAGCCGACGCCACGTACTGTATGCGGAGAACCGATAGTTTACACTCCCGACGCGAACAACCCGATAGACGACCCGGCGACAGGCATAGAGGCGAACGGCGGCTGCGGCACGAGGACGTACAGATATACCTACACCGTGAACGGCAACGACTACGTGTGGAACTACGTCTATACGATAAGACCCGACTCTATAGTCTTTGAGGGCAATGTGGCCACACGCGACACGGTGGAGTGCGACGACCCGGCGTTCACGCCGACTCTGCCGACGGTGACGACCAACTGCGGCATAGACCTTACGGGCAGTGCCACGATGGCGACAGGAGGAACGTACGACGGATGCACAGGCACGAAGACGTGGACCTATACATTCTCCGACTGCACCGGTCGCACACGCAACTGGACATTCACAAGACTGATAGATCGAGTAACCCCACCGCATCAGGAAGGCGAGGTGGACACGGTGAGCACCGTGGAGTGTCTTGCATCGACCATGACGCCACCTGCAGCGTTGCCGGTGGTGAAAGACGTGTGCGGAAACACGTTGCCTGCGCCTACCCCGAGGATAGACAGCACGTGGAACGGCTGCACGGGACAGAAGACCTACACCTACGTGTATGAGGATTGCGCTGGATTGAGATATGTGTGGCGTTACCACTACGACATAGAGAGAACCGGAGGAATCCACGAGGAAGGCAGTGCGCCGACCGAGATAGAGAAACACTGTATCAGAGATACGGTGAGACCCGCTGTGATGCCTGTGATAAAGGATACGTGCGGCAACATACTTCAGCCGAGGAACTCGATGCCAGATCCTGTTGTGTCGATGACAGGATGTGAGGGTACGGTGACCTATACTTATAGTTATACCGACTGCGCCGGCAAGAACTACCAGTGGAGCTATGTGAACAGAATAGTGCGCAGCGAGAAGCCTCACATCGTGACTGACGGTGGTACACCGAGGAGTGTCATCTGCCAAAACAGGGCAGTGGCTGACTCGATAACGCTGCCAGTTGTGGCTGACCAGTGCGATGTGACGCTGGATGCTCCAGTGCCGGTGATTACCAACAACTGGACGAATGAGCCCTGCAACGGCACGCGCACCTTTACCTACAACTACACCGACTGCGCTGACTCTGTGCTGAAGTGGGAATACACCTTCACGATAGATCTGCCAAATATGACTATTCCTAATGATAGTATAACGCAGATATCATGCCTGGCAGACACATCGAATACATTCATGCCCGATGACTTGACAGATACCTGCGGTAACAACGTCACGGCGGCGCTTGTAGGCACACCTGACATGAGCGGTTATGATGCGGCTACCAATACGGGACATGTTGTGTTCAACTACCAGTACACCGACTGCGGTGGCCAGAACTATCCGTGGACACTTACCTACAATGTGGTTCCGTCTGCCTTCACCGAAACTCCTGGTGGAGCAAGTGTGGTTTCGTGCATAAGCCAGGCGACGCCACAGGAGCCGACGCCCCGTACTGTATGCGGAGAACCGATAGTTTACACTCCCGATGCAAACAACCCGATAGACGATCCGGCGACAGGCATAGAGGCGAACGGCGGCTGCGGCACGAGGACCTATAGATATACCTACACCGTGAACGGCAACGACTACGTGTGGAACTATGTCTATACGATAAGACCCGACTCTATAGTCTTTGAGGGCAATGTGGCCACACGCGACACAGT
>JAEEGG010025775.1_pt1 | contig 11291 bp, 5 predicted proteins | sample 9134161 | NCBI WGS metagenome assembly JAEEGG01 (sample SAMN16246543, study PRJNA631951) | gut metagenome | biome: gut microbiome; feature: rumen; material: CR-attached | host: Bos | place: Iran: Karaj | collected 2018-10
ATTTCCCATCTTTCTGGCATTTTAGCTGTACACAAATCGTAATCTTACTATCTGTCGACTGTTTTGTATGTATCCTATATGTAGTTATTCATACTCAAATCTCTTTAATTCCCCATATGTGAAGCTTGTTTACCATCCCTTTGGTAACGTTATTCTCTGGGTAGCCAGGTGTAGTCCTTGGCCTTTCAAGGATGCCTTTGAAGTCATCAATATACTCGCTTGGTATCACGTCATACGCCAATATCTCGCTTACCAGTCCTTCATTATAAGGCATTTCTCCTGATTCTGTAAGTCTTCCATCCTCGAAATTTGACAGTCTGTCAAGGCGCATCATCACCTTTGGCCTCGTCTTGTCTTCCTTGGAAATTGTAAGGATAGCATCATTTTCGTTGGCTATTGTGGCAAAAATCAGTTTGCTCTCAGTATTTCTTGCATAATCCCTGTTTTGATAATCAAGTATTTCTTCCACAGATGCCTTTACAATATGACCATTCTCATAGCCTAAAACAAGCCAGCCCTTTTCTTCACTATCTTTTACGACCAATGTCAGCAGGGATGCTTCATCAAAATCGTAGGCATCAATCTTCCTGAACTTGCCGCCACTAAGGAATTTGAAGAAACAGACTGGCTCTACATAATTCTCAGGGTCATCCCATTCAGACAACACATTCTTTCTAATGCGACTTGTCCTAATCTCGTCCTCTTTTGAGGTAACAAGAGGCATAGTTGCATTAACCAGTTCCTGATTAGGCTCTGGCGTTTCTTCCTGCACTGTTTCTACAATGGGGGTTGCCTGTAGCTTTCTGCTCACTCTTTGATACTCGTTGAACTCTATCTCTGTCAACTTTCTCTTGCTGCCAGCCTTTCGGACATACCAGACGTCTTTGTATGGCAATCCAGACTGAATAGGAAGAATCTCAACAGTCAAGACATCTTTATCGGGATTTTCCTCATCAAAGCCAATCTTCTTAATGTATGTAGTGGCGATGTTATTTCCCCATTCCAATGCGACGGCATCAAGAATTGACCTGATATATTTATCTTTATCACCGTAGTATAAAGAAGTCTTCAAATCCTCCTCGACACCAACACCATATCCAAAATTATTGACACCCAAATATAGAATGCCGCCCCTTGTGTTGAGAAAAGAGTTTATCACCTTCAGTATCTCATCCTTCTGCTTATCGGGATTTGGCAGATTACTATTGTCCTCTGCATAGAATACGAAACTGGTTTTATATTCGGTTTCTTCGGTTTCCTCACCTGTCCCATATAGCTTCAAACCAGTCTCATATCCCTTCAGGTTCAGTAGTTGGATAATCTTGTTATGAATGTTCGTCGCGCTGCTTTCCAGATTATTTGCTTTCGTGATGTTATATGCCAGAACAAGCGATGCCAGATTTTTCAATGAAGGGTTGGAATATGCTAGGTTGAAAAGCTCTGTATTATGTTCTTCCCTGTCAATGAAACTGACCGTCTGCAGCTGCATAAACCTTTCCTTTAGAACAACGTTATTGCTAAAAAGCTCTGCATTGGCATTCTCAAGCTGCGATAATCTGTCTTCGTCAACTTTGGAGTTCTGGGCGAAGTCATGAAGCATTACTATTATATCCATCCTTCCCTTATAGTATGCTGCCTGAGACTCCCAACCGATTAACAAGCATAGTATTCTTGCGAAACCTAGGTAGTTGTAGGACTTAACATATTCCTTATCCAACAAAGCCATCCTGTCAATCATATAGATAACCTCTCTTACATACGATTCATCAATCAGTTTGTCGCTTTCCAGTATCTGATTCTCCTCTTGTTCGGATATGTTTTCAGGTATCTTCCCTACACTGCCAAGTTCCATGAGGTCTTTGAAAGCAGTGTTAAGGTCGAAATCATACGTCGTAAAGTCAACGATTTCACAGGATATTTGAAACGTACCTGATCCAGCTCCTTTCAGTCTGCATCGAACTATGCTGTTTTTTCCTATTCCTTCAAAGTCCCCGGCATTCCTGATACTAGCACTGACACCTTCCTTGGTGATTGCCGGTGCGTTTCCGAAATTATTAGGAGCAGTACCGACGGAACAAATGATGTCCTCACCGTATGAATAGTATTCTTTGAAAAAGTAGTTCTTCAAATCTTCGAGCATGGAGAAATGGAACAGGTCATCTTCTATGTCGATAATCTGTGCCTGGAAAACGTAGCGGCTGCCATCTGATGCATAGAAGTGACGAAGTGAGGTGGAAATAGAATAGCCGACTATATCGCTTATATAGATAAATCCATTGCCTCCTATTTCGTCCTCTATTTGGCAGTAGTATTTATTTCTGTCATCTACATCTTGGCCAGTAAAGGTAATCTTCACAGTCTCATCTATCCTGTGCTGTTTCTTTCTTTTATTTGCAACAACCACAGGTCTCTTGTTGACATTAAAGAATTCTGCTTCTATTTCTGACCAGACAGATTGATATGGGGTAATATCATTTGATTTGACAGATGTGAGACTTGTTTCAGTCTTGGATGGCAGGAATACCTGTAGGTTCTTCCAGAGGGACAGTTCGCTTGGGAATACTGGCCGCAAGTTTCCTTTCTCACCAGCTGTTTGCAAATGAATCCCCTTCTCAGAAATCAACAATCGTCCGTTGCCTTGGGAGAAAGAGTTTATAGTATCTATATTTCCGCATGGTGAACTATATATATAATGTGGTAACACTTTAACATTCTCAATCGTGTATGCAGGAAGTTTCGCATTTGAATGGAATAAAATATGATAGGCCGCATTGACTAACCGCTCTGGATTTAGTGGATATAAGTAAGAAGACAACATACATAGTCTAGCGGCATTAAGACGATAATCAGCAATACTCGACACATTGGAATCCTTTATGAGCAACAGCTGAATCGCCAGGGCAAGCATATTGTTGTCGATTAGTTCTTTGTTGTCTTTTGTCTTGTCAATCCTACCGTCGCACTCTCTTATATAGAGTTCAAGCAGCTTTATCAGAGCACTACTGAAGGGTTCCCTTTCCCATATCTGAATATCTTTGTTACTTATAATGTCAAGAAGCTCCTTTATCCGATTGTTCATCAGCTCAGATTTCCGTAGGAACAGGCAGGATAGGATGTTGAAGTTCTTACTGGGATGGTAGACAAAGCCTGAGACTCGGAGCTTATTCAGAAGGTTGTCAATGAACAAGTTTGGCGTATCATCTGAATCCTTTTTTGTTTCGTTGTCAATCAGTTCGGCAGCCCTGATATAATAGCCAATTTGCTCTATTAACAGGGTTAGGCGTTCTTGATAGAAGTCTCTTTCATTATAGCTGCAGATGTTTAGTAAGTCGGAAAGCTCCAACAAGTCTGAGCAATCCCGCCTGACAGTCTGTAAGTCTATCTTTTTGTTTAATAAGCTCTGAATCCAACGATGGCATTGAGATTCGTATGATTTTTCTTTTTCCTCTGTTAATAATAACCTGACAAACTCCTTGGTGTTCCAAGAGATTCCCCTGGATTCGAGCAATTCTGTTAATTTGTCCTCAGACAGATTGTCTTGCCCTTGTTCAAATTCACTGATATCTACAAGTTCAATTCTGGGATGTTTCTCACTAACGGCTTTCACCCGACATTTCACCATCTGGCCTTTGAACAGAACCAGTTTGGCCGTACCTTGGAGATACGCCGTTATGTCTGTTTTATCGTCGATTAGCTCACAATAATTCGTGAACAGTGATTTCACTCTATAATCTATAATGTCGCCTATCTTATAGGCTTGTATTGGGGTCAGTCGTTCTTGTTCCATATTTTTATTCTAATAGTAATTGTTTCGCTAATTGTAGAGTAACATCCTGTTTGGTGGATGGTATATAAATAGACTGTTCAAGTTTTAATTTCTCCAAGAACGCCCTTACTTGGGGCTTTAATATAGAATACTCAAGCACATTTTTATCTGCTATGATTATTGTATGCTCTCTTGCTCGGCTTGTTGCAACATTGAACAAATGTGGTTCCAGTGTACGGATATATGAGGTGTTAGGAACAAAAAAGATTGTAACATCAGTAGTCAATCCTTGTATTCTGGCGATAGTTTCAACTCTGACTTTAGCTTTTGCAGGAATATTTTGATTGATACACATCTGAATTGCACTAGTCGTTTTTCTTAGACATGTAAGAATTGAAATGTCCTTACTAATATCATCAGAAACGATTGCTCCAACAATAAATGTTGCTAAAAGAATTGCAAACTCAGGTGTTCTATCGCTAGAAGGCATGTCAGTTAATATGAGAGAAGGACCGCCGTTGTGATTTAAGATTTTTTTCAACGATGGTAGAACACATATTTGCTCAGTATACTTTGATACTAATGACCCATTATAAAAGATTCCTGTATAATCGGCAGAACGCTGTCCAAATCTATACGTGTTAGTAAGTTGATATATTGGCCATGAACTATTGTCTGCTAATGTTTGTAAACCATAAATCATAATATCATAGTTACCGAATTTTACCCTATCGCCATTTAACGAAATAATGGGAGGTAGCTGATGAATATCTCCAACCCACAGGTTCTTTTTCCCCATTTTTCTACTGGCTGCGAACATGGCTAGAAGTGCTTGACTAGCTTCATCCATTATTACATAGTCAAATGGTTTCTCCGTTGTGAGTTCAACAGCGAAACCGCTCGTTATGTAATATGTAGACAAGACCAAGGCTGAACTAATCGGAGTGATTTCTTTGATTGGCTGTAATTTACGCAGCTCTTGGTATTCATCCTTTGTAATGTTTGTTTTGTAAACCTTTCCGTCATCCAAAAAAGATGCTAATTGCGGCTTTTGGGCTATTTCCATTAAAGCGCGATTTGTTAATGCGGTTACTAATACAGATTTCCCTTCACCGCACAATCTCGCGCATAACTCTGAGATCATATAGGTTTTACCTGTTCCTGGTGGACCTTGTAGAATTAACGTGTCAGTTAAATTAAGCTGTGCATAGACAAATTCAGATACATTATCCTGTTTAATTAAGATTGGTTCCCAATACTTCTTCTGGAAATTCATATCTAATATTTGCGATACACCTGTACTTAGGTTGTCATTAGAAAGCTTTTGGAGATTCATGACATATTCTAAGGGTGGCCACTGAGGTGCAAATATCAGGATTACTCCTTGATTGTTTTCTATGTATGAAGCGAAATCTAAAGTGATACCATGGAAGCCAACTATAGAAAACCTATTATCCTCTGCAGGAGAGTGCCATATACATACAGACTCAGTTGCATAATATCTAGCCTTATACAAGTCTCTATAGGTCATATCACCCCAGTTGTGATAATTCCTCAGTTCATCAGGAAGTACCAAACATAAAAGATGTTCACCTTTTCGTGGAAGAGAACGTGTATTAGGAAATTTCATGATCATTTCACCATCATGGAACTTCAGAAATTGCCCAACGAACATTTCTTTTGCTTCTGCTAGAAGAGAAACTGCTTTTGATAGGAATTTCTTGTTAAAATCCTCTGTCTGAGCTTTCAGTTCATCTTCAAGAAACTGCCAATGATTTCTTCTTCCTATAATCATATCACTTATAATAATGCTTCTTGATTATCTGCTGTTAATGATGTAGGTGCCTTTTGATTAGGTAGACCATAAACATCCAATATGGTGTTCTTTATTGACATTTCCAGTTCTTTCTTAGGATTGTTGAATGGCTCAGGACTCTTGTTCTGGCTTATTGCTGTTCCAAAATTGAAGTGTAATCCTTTGAAATACCTCAGCGTTTCTGCGAGTGCGATACATCTACTCTTGTATTGCATATTCTCAGGGCTAAAGGTAATAGCAATGGTGTTCGTGTCACGAGGAAGTGCGTAGAAAGGAACACATTGGGGACCATCATGGGTTACAACCCAAAGCATGGAACCTTCTTTCGATAGCTGCTCCCAGTCAGAGGCGTTAAGCGAAAACGCTCTTCTGCGTGATTTGTAACTATGAACTACAATGGGAACTTCCTTTCCTTCAGGATTCTTCACGCCATAGATGTTACACCAGGCATCTGGACAAATGTCGCGTTCAAACGTATATCCTTTGTCTTCAAGATATATCTTTACATCAGTCTTTGCCTGAATTAAGTAGGCATACATCTCTTCTCTAGAAAGACCTGCATATTGAGGTTCTGCAACAGTTATCGTTCTGTGCTCGCCAGTTTCTGTTATTGTATCAATGTCGATGGGTACGATGATGTCACTTAATTTGTCAGGATTAAAATCTTTTGCATTTTCATCATCAGGATTTATACTAGGCGTCATACCCATGGCTGCTAACTGGCTTTTTAGGATTTTATTCTCATCTTCAAGCTTTCTTACTTTAGAAGATAATTCCCCAATTTCAGAACTATTCTCAATGATAATTTTAAGTTGCTCCTCAGTAAGCTGAGTGCTGACAGTCATCATCAATTGACGTTTTTCCTTCTTCCACACAACATTCATTAAAACCTTCTCCTTAGTAGGGAAGACTCTTGGGAAGTTCTCTTCAAATAAACCTTTGTGTTTATCACCCCATTTTTCGATGAGCATTTGTGAAGCTGTTATATAATTTTCATCCTCCCACTTGGCTGGTATTTGATATAACCTATCTATTGACTCGTCAATCAAATTATAAGCATACTTCTCATTGAGAACTTTATCTAGCTTAATGTCGACACGCTTATCTACAAGTTGACTACGAAGATCAACGACCTTATCATCAACTTCAGACAGACTTTTGATGATATTCTTTAAGTCTTCATTAATATCGCCTTCTTCTTTATAAAGGTCATCTTTGCTTCGTAGGTCACCATTTTGATTCGGTATAACTTTGTCACTATCAAATTTGATGTCCGCATACTCTTCATAGGCATAATATGAGTTTAAGAGCTGGATAACGTCGGGTTCACCTTTCTTCACAAAAGTACATAGTTCGGTTATCGTACTGAATTCCTCAATTTTTTCCCATATACTGCATACGGAATAGAAGCTTATTTTATCCCATAGAGTTTTGTTTTCAAATTTTATATATCCAATAAGACCTTCTGCAAGACTAAAAGCCTGAGCTATTGAAAGCAAGGAGGATTGGTATTTATACAAATTAGTTTCTTTATTATCAGGAAGCAACCTGATCATATATGATGCTATCCCATATAGTGTTTCTTTAGGATATTTGTGGTATATTCCATTAAACTCATTACCTAAATTCTTATTAGAAGATTCGGCAATAGCATCATTCAACTCAGATGCAAATGTTGAGATTGTCTTCTTTTGGACTACGGCAAAATCAGTTGCTACAATGTCCTTATGAAGAAGGATATTCTTATAGTTAATTTCTATAGTGTCAAAGATGCTATCTTTCAATTCTTCGGGAACGCCAGCATCTTCATACAAGTCTTTCTGATAACAGAAAGTGCTATTTTGGTTGGGAAGTACAGCATATGTGTTCAGCATTTCCGTCTTGACATTTAGGGACTTTATTGTGGAATTCAGCCATTTTGCACCAAGTCCTTCAGGAAGTTTTGATAAACAACCAAGGGTATTTAACGAATTAAGAACATTCGTTACCAACCATTCATCAGTATCTTTCCATGCTCCTTCTAAAAGATGGTTGTCACATACAGATGTGGCTTCATTAAGTTGATAAAGAGCCTTACATATTGCAAAGAACTCTTTTCGCTGATTCAGGAACTCTTGTTTGTATTTTTCTGCATCATCAGGTATAACGGAGATAATAGGAAGTAGCTGATTGACTTTGGTCGTGATATTACCATTATCTATTATAGTCTTTGCTAATCTGTTTATTTCAGCACTGTAGCTTTGAGAATTATACTTCGATTCAAGTGATACTGCCGTTATATCCTCATGGAGCAAATTAGGCTTAACATCTTTACCCAATTTTCCTAATAGTTCGATAATAAATGAATTTATATGTTCTCCCTGTTTGAATTCCTCTGTGTCTTTTTTCAACAGTTCGCCGTTCATGTTAGGCAAAAGGGCATGGTCTTTTAGGAATAACTCATTGTATTTAGAGACATGTTTGAGGAAATCATTGTACCAAACAGATAAATCGGTATTGACGAGATTCAGTTTGTTCCAATTTGCCACTTTCTCTACCTCACAACAAAGCATTTCCGTATTCCAAACAGCCAGTCCATCCTTCCAAAGGACATCTGACCATTCGTGATTGTCCTTAACCAATTTTGAAGGATATAAGGATTGCAGCAAATTATACAGTTTATTTTCGTTCTCTTTGACAGGTTCCTTTACGATGATACATTCTTCTATCTTCTTATACCCAGAACCATCTTGTGCATCAGCAACAGGATATTTAATAAGAATCTCCCGATATTTACTTATTACGTTCTGCTTATACCAGTCCTTATCAAGTTTCTCATGGGACTTACTTCTATCAAGCCCATTTGCCAGGAAATACATTTTCCCGTAATGCTTGTTAGTTAAGTAATTGACAATTTTGTCATATAAGGGAAAAATGTGTTCGTAGATTTTCTGATTTATACCGGTTTCAGTGATAACATCTTTCTCTTCATTCCATGCAGGGCCGGTCAACAAAAGGGATTGCCGTTCGTCGTCTGGCTCAAAATCAGGACTGTTAATAATAAGAGGCTCGTTAAGCTGTGATTCGATACCAACAAGAGGCATTACGCAGAAGAAAGTTGTTTTTCCTTCAATTTTTACCAGATTATTTTCTGAGTCAACTTCTACTGCGGCATCAATGCGCATGTTTCTTGTTGCTCTATAACGCTTAGATAGTTCTTCGTTATAATCTGAATAAGATGTGTGGATAAAACGACGAGTTAATGATGTTTCTCCAGAAATAACAAATTCTGAGAGTTTGATGTCATCCATTAGATGAATCGTCGGTTTCCTAATTATTGTGGTTTCTTTACCGTTATCATTCAGTACAACAGAAGACAGTTCCTTACAAAATAGCATTGTCTGAGCTATGTTTTCGCGGAAATTATCTATTCCTAACTTGATTGCCTGTCTGCCTGATTCCGAGGCCACATGATAAGTGAATGTTGTCCATTCAAAAGTTTCACTAAAGAAAACCTCAGAATCTTTCATTTTCTGTAATCCATCAATCAAATCTGATTCAACTTGCCCATCGCGATACATAGTTACAGAGAACCCGCATAATTCTTTACGCGCTGGATCGGAATACATGTTGCTTTCAATGTTAACCACTTTTGAAAGACAATGAGTAGTGAGGAAGCCAGTACCAAATCGTCCAGTGCTTTCTTGGTTCTCCTTATCTTCACTATATTTGTAAAGTAAGCCCAATCGTGCCTCTGGAGTAAAAGGAGCTCCATTATGCTTAAAACGTACAATGTCGCCTTCAATTTCTATTCTTACATCAACGCTTTTCCTATTTGGATCTTTAGCTATTGTATCCTTCGCATTTTGAACTAATTCCCATACCCATCTTTTTTTATCATTATCTGATGGCGTATTTAATTGTCTTAGTCGATTCTTAACAGCAGCAATATACATTTTATTCAAGACACTTTCTAGTGCCCTGACGTTCACCTCTGGTGCTGGTATTTTAGTTCTGGATTCCATCTTATTGTTATTTGAATTGTTCATATGTGTTGTTGAAGGTTCATCTTGGGGACTCTCATCTTTTGGAATAATCAGCCTGATGGGCCTACCCGGATAAAACCATGCTTTATATTTCAATGGGACTTGGATGATTGCTCCCTTAGAAAATTTCACCTCAGTTATTCGAGCAGTTCTATTCTTTGTAAAGAAGCCATATAGATTGCTTTTCTCGTCCTTGAAAATAAAGACTGCACCATCCTTTATGATTTCTTTTAACTCTTTATCTGTATCTGGATTCTTCATAAGACTGCCGACCGAAGCATTGAGAAGCCTTGCAAGTTCTTTTGCTTCCTCAATACACTCCGTCTCTGGTTTCATGTCCTGATTAGGGAAATGATAAAACCCTAAAAGTCTAATTCTGAAATTGAATTCCATACGATTGTTTATTTAACATTCATCGTTTAATTTCTCAATAGCCAGTTCCTTGATGGCATTACACCAGTTTACGATGTCAACAGTTGATGCAAACGCTAACGTGATATGAGTGTTCTCAATGGTCAAGCACAACTCCGAACCGTTATCTGTTGATAGTATTTCACATTCAATGCCCTCATCATCGAAATTGGTGAATTGTTTTATGAATCTCTTCTTTTTCATTGTTAGTTCTTCGCTAATTCAATGTATATCATTGGTAGTCTTTAGTCTTCAATCTATTCAATTATTAAATCTCTTAACTCACACTCCAACAATTTTGATATTTTATCAAGCGTCGGAAGTGTAGGTTGGGTGATATTACTACACCACTTAGATACCGTTACGGCAGTCACACCCAACTGTTCTGCTAGCCAAACACCAGTCTTGTCTTTCTCAACTAATACAAGTTTTAGGCGGTTTAATTTTTTCTTGTCCATGTTTAATATATTAAATTTTTGGGCAAAGATACAAAATAATTATGAAATTAGGGAATCATCCTTCTTAAAACTTATTAAAGTGGTTAAATAACTAGGGAGTAATTTAAGCATCGTCGGTAATGTCATTTCTGGCTTGTGTATGATAAACGCCTCTTTTTAGTTCTCAAAACTCTTGATTTTAGCCGTTTACGACTTCTTCGGTCGTAAAAGTGTTAAATCAAGAGTTTGTCTGTTTCAAATTCTCGTCCCCATGATAAATGCCGTTACTTTGCACCACGAAAATTCAAAAAGAACGTGCTATGAGTATATTTGGCGTTTACGCATTGATTTGCACTTTCCTGCTGCTGGTCTATTACATGGTCACCATCTGGTTCGACCTTCATGGCAGCAAGGGAAGCAGGAAAGAAGAGACAGAGACCATCTCCACTGGTGACATGGTTGACACGGAGACCTCCACTGCCGTCCGCGAGCTTGACGGTGGCGGCTACCAGCTCAGCTCTACTGAGTTTGAGGAGGAGCCTTTGGAGGAGCCTGCCTTGGCAGAACCTTCTGGTGAATCAGAAACCGAAACCGAGGGAACCAGTTCCGAGGAAGCACCCGACTCAATAAAGGAGGACGGTAATGACAGTGATTCCTCTGACGGCCCTTCTGACTATGAGCGTGCCAAAAAGGTGCATGATGAAGACTGCAATCAGGTCAACAGGCTGTACGAGATGCAGCTGCAGGGTAACGCTATGCTGGACAATCTGACACGTCCCGTCACTCAGAAGAATCTGATTCATCGTCACAAGACATTTCTCTAAGGGTAAGGCAAC
>JAEEGG010025776.1_pt1 | contig 11291 bp, 14 predicted proteins | sample 9134161 | NCBI WGS metagenome assembly JAEEGG01 (sample SAMN16246543, study PRJNA631951) | gut metagenome | biome: gut microbiome; feature: rumen; material: CR-attached | host: Bos | place: Iran: Karaj | collected 2018-10
ACACCGCCGTCATGGGCCATCTCGGCCCCGACACCGCCGCCGCGAACGCGGCGGCCGCCGTTGTGCGCGACCTCCTCTGCTGCCTCACGGACGGCATGGCGGCGGCGACGGTTGTCGTCGTCGGCAATGAACTAGGCGCCGGGAACCTCGCGCGCGGCCGCCTCTACGGCAACCGCATGGGCGTTCTCTCGCTCTTCGTCGGCCTCCTCGCGGCGATTCTGGTGCTTGCTGCGGCGCCAGCCGTCTTGCGCTACATGAGGCTCACGGACGGCGCCCACACCCTGCTGCGCGACATGTTCCTCGTCCTTTCCCTCTACATGATCGGGCGGTGCGTCAACACCATCGTCATCAACGGCGTCTTCACGGCGGGCGGCGATACGCTCTTTGACTTCTACAGCCTTGGCGTATGCATGTGGTGCCTGGCCGTGCCGCTCGCCTTCCTCGGAGCCTTTGTCTTCCACTGGCATCCCGTCCTGGTTTACGCATGCACCTGCGTCGACGAGGTGGGCAAGCTCCCGTGGGTCTATCTGCATTTCCGCCGCTACAAGTGGGTCCGCAACCTCACCCGCTGATTAAGGCCGAGGCCATCATCCACCATTGCCAAGCAATGGCAAATGTGGCAACTTTCCCGCATTTGCCTTGTGGGTTTGCTTTTGTCGGGTGAATCGGGTAGAATAAAAGGCGTGAAAGCACCGCGAAAAGAGAAATGTTGCCAATGTGCGAATGTTGCCAAAGGCCAAGTCCAATTTCAAATGGGAGAAAAGGCATGGGCGATAAAGAAATACCGGTAATCTCCCCAGAACAACCGCCGATTGCCGTAAGTGATGCAACCGATTCATACATCAAGTCGCGAATCTTCACGATTCGCGGTGTCCAGGTCATGCTAGACCGCGACTTGGCGGCGCTCTACGGGGTTCAGACAAAGGTTTTGAATCAGGCTGTCAAGCGCAATCTTGCCCGCTTTCCGAAGGAGTTCTCCTTTTTGCTCGGAAAGGATGAACAGGAGGAACTGGTCACAAATTGTGACCGGTTCGCGAGCGCAAAACACTCGACTGTTCCCATGAGGGCTTTCAGTGAACATGGCGTCATTATGGTCGCCAGCATTTTGAAAAGTGACATCGCCGCGATAGTCAGCGTCCGCATAACCCGCGCCTTTGTCGCAATGCGTAAGGCGTTGGCATCGGTTGCGCCGCTTCTTTTGCGGATAGAGACTATGGAGCGCCGCCAGATTACAGATCAAGCTCGCAACGACGAAAACCAGCGGCGCAACGAGGAGCGGTTCGACACTATTTTCAAGGCGATGGATGGCGGTGACTTTCCGCCGCAGAAGGTCTTTTTCAATGGCAAACACTATGACGCCTACTCCTTTGCACGGAAGTTGGTACGAAAGGCGACGAAGAGCATTGTCCTTGTGGACAACTACTGTGACGACATCACCCTTGACATCCTTTCGCAAAAGCGCGGCGGCGCTGATGTGACAGTCGCAACCACGCAGAAGTGCATATCGGATTTCTTGACCCCAACAGCTGTTGAGAAGTTCAACAAGCAGAATCCAACGCTCACAGTCAAGGCCGTTGGCATATTCCACGACCGTTTCCTCATCCTCGACGGCACGGAACTCTACCACTTCGGAGCGTCACTCAAAGACCTTGGTCGCCATTACTGCGCCGTGACCAAGATGGACGCCATGTTCATCCCATCGATACTGGAGAGAATATAAAGGATAGGGGAAAAATGTGAGAAAAATAGACCGCCCAGGAAAAGGACCGAAAGGCTCGGAGAAGCACACGCCCAAACAAAAAGAACGGCAAGACGATGCTGCAATTAGGGAAGAGGAACAAATCTCCGATTTCATGGCAGTCCTTTTCGACGATTACCTCTGGGGAGTTGTTAGGTTTGCCCTGAAGGACAGGGACGGGCAGATGAAGTTCTCCGAGGACGCCTCGGCATGCATGACACATTTCTTCGAGAATCACTGCCCCGACTTTGTCCTTGAGGACACGACTACCGACCGCAATCGCAAACGGGGCCAAATCGCGACGCGGCTGACCGTCCCCGAATTCTGGCGAAGGGTGTTCAGGAAAATGCGCCGCAAAATAGAAGACGACAGATTGCGTTACGGGAGGTTCTACGATTTCGGCAATGCCGCGGCAAACCTCTATGGCGCCGTGTCTGAGGGGGATCTCGCTGAAATCGCAGACCATTGGTGGGATAGCGCGCCATGGTTTGGGCGGGAGGGCCCTGGCGAAGTGACGCCTGAGGAGCGCAGAAATATATGCAAGATTACGGCCGAAGCCGCTATGAAGCTCATGACGCTTCGCCAGGAGTCCCCTTTTGCCGTTGCGTATGTCAGGAACGAACTGGCCATCTCCTTCAACAAGTATCCGCCGGACGATGCCAACGGATCGATACCGAAGGGTCTTTCGGAGACGCTAAAGCTTCGCGTGGGGAAGGACCGGTGGTATCCGGAGACGTTTGACGGCTTCATGGATTGGAGATATCCTGAAACGTGGCGCGGCTGGCCGGACGAATACGAAGACCTGAAACAGTTCATTCTCGACAACTGGCACTTTGACCTGAAGGATGACGAAGACCAGAGCAACCTAGACAACGTACTGAAGGCGGCGCACGATGCGCTCGCGTCGGGGCGGATGTGGCACGGCGCAGTTGACGCCATGCGCCCATTCCTCAATTTCTCCACCCTGCTGGAGGATGAAGTCCTGGACATGGCGAAGATTCTCAGCAGGTGTGCCAACGCCACGCGGCATGACGCGAACTGGGGATTCTCCCCGAACGAACTTGTGAGGACGAAAGGTCTGGGCGGAACATTTGAAATTAAGGCTGTCCCAATCGGTTTCGCGGGCGCCGCCTGCGCACCTGTCATCCAGGCTGTCGCGAAGGTCGGCCGCAATGACCCGTGCCCATGCGGCAGCGGCAAGAAGTTCAAGAAATGCTGCGGCCGATGAGGTCTCGGAAAAAAACCTAGTTCCTATTGTTCCAGCACCATACGGTTGACTGAATATACCCGATATGGTATAGTATTTAATGCTGTATTTTAATTTATACCCGAAAGGGGCGAAATCGCATGGAGAACACTGAATCATACCCGAAAGGGTGCAGTCTGGCGGCATTTGTGAAGACAAAGCGCCGCGAGCAGGGTTGGACGCAAGTCCAGCTTGCCGACTACGCCGGCGTCGGCTTGCGCTTTGTGCGCGAGATGGAGCAGGGCAAATCCTCGCTTAGGCTGGACAAGGTGAACCAGGTGCTTGACCTCTTCAGCGCCTGCATGGGGCCGGTGCCAATTGACAGGAGTGTCTATGCGGACAGCTGAAATCTACATTTTCACCAGGTTTGCAGGGACGCTGACGGAGAATGACGACGGAGGATTCGTCTTTCTCTACGATGCATCATATCTTCAGGAGCCATCAGCGATCGCCATCAGCAACACGATGCCGCTGCGTGGCGAAGCGTATGTGTCAAATGCGCTTTTCCCTTTCTTCGACGGGCTGATTCCCGAAGGCTGGCTTCTCGACATCGCAGAGAAAAACTGGAAGCTTGACAGCCGCGACCGCATGGGACTTCTTCTCGCATGTTGCTCATCGGCCATCGGCGCGGTCAGTATCCGTCGTTCGGGAGATGCGCCCGCGCATGCAGCCGCTGAGGACTTGGACGGGAATCATGGCCTTGACGGGAATACGGCATTTGACTTCCCCTACACAGACGATGAAATCAACGACATGGCTCGGAGGCTGGTCGCTTCACGAATCAGCGTCAGCGGCGTCCAGCCCAAGTTGTCTGTCCATCTCGAGCGCAGTGCGGGCGAATCCCCGCGCATCACAATCGTCGGCTTTGAAGGAAACTACATTCTCAAGCTGCCGACGAAAGGCTATCCCGAACTCATAGAGAGCGAGTATGCCGCAATGTCGCTTGCGCGGAAGTGCGGAATCAGAACTGCGGAATTCGGGTTTGCGACGCTCTCCGGCGGACGCCGTGCCTATGTGACGCGGCGCATGGACCGGACACCACGCATGAAGCACATGGAGGACTTCTGCCAGCTAACCGAACGCATGACGGAGCGCAAGTACTACGGCTCCTACGAGCAGATCGCAAAAAAGATCAGGCTCTATTCTTCTGCGGGCGGCGCTGACGCAATCCGCTTTTTCGAGATCGTCCTCTTCTCATTCCTGACAGGCAACTCGGACATGCACCTCAAGAACTTTTCGCTTCTGCGGGAGGACGACGGTTCATGGCGGCTTGCGGACGCATACGACCTGTTGCCCGTAAGACTTCTCATGCCGGATGACACGGAGGACATGGCGCTGACGCTGAATGGCAGGAAGGCGCGGATTGATGGCGATGACTTCCGGGCCTTCGCCAAGACAATTGGTCTCAGCGAGCGCCAGGCTGTCCATGCGTTCTCGCGCATAGCTGACACGCTCATGTCGAACCTCGACAACGTCCTTGTTGAATCTCCTCTCACAGACGAGTTCGCGACAAGGTTCAAACATCTTGTTTGCTCGAACCTGAACCGAATTACGCCGAAATAGAATGGCCTCTAGACATGTTTTTTGGCAGGTGGCACAATAGAATCGGCAAATAACCCAGAGATGACTTCCGCCTCAGCAATTCTCCGCGAACTCCGCGCCGTCGCCACTCCTGAAAAGGCGGCTGTGCTACAGCGCTTCTTCAAGACCGGCCCAGGAGAATATGGGGAAGGGGACCGCTTCCTCGGCGTCATGGTTCCGCAGATTCGGGCAATCGCCCGCGCACATCGCCTGTCCGCCGACGCCACGGCCATACGGACGCTCCTCGCCTCGCCTTGGCACGAGGCGCGGGAATGTGGCCTCTTTCTCCTTGTAGAGCAGTTTCGGGCATCGCCGAAGGACAAACGCGACGCATACCACCGTGCCTACCTCACCGCATTGCGGCAGGGCCGCGTGAACAACTGGGATCTGGTCGATTGCTCCGCGCCGACGCTTGTCGGGCAGTATCTGCTCGACTCAGCCCCCGCGCCGCTTCCCGACGGCCTCGCCCTGCTCGACACGCTTGCGAAGTCTTCCTCGCTCTGGGAAAACCGCGTGGCCGTCGTCGCCACACTGACGTTCATCCGCAGAGAACGTCTCGACGAGGCCTTCCGGCAATGCGAAGCCGCCCTCGGGCATCCGCACGACCTGATGCACAAGGCCGTCGGCTGGATGCTACGCGAGTGCGGCAAGCGCGATGCCGACGCCCTGCGCGCCTTTCTTTCCGAACATTTGTCCGCCCTTCCGCGCACAAGTCTGCGCTATGCCATCGAACGCTTCGCGCCCGCCGAACGCAAGCAATGGCTGAAACATTGAGATATGCACCCGCAAGAGTGCGCAGTGTGGTACAATAATAGCCAAGGAGAAAAATACCATGACCATCCATGACTTTACGGCCAAGGGCCGCAACGGAACAAGCCTCGACCTCGCCTCGCTCAAGGGCAAGGTCCTGCTCATCGTCAACACCGCAACAGGCTGCGGATTCACGCCTCAATACGAGGGGCTCGAAAAACTGTACGCCAAGTACCACGAACGCGGGTTCGAAATCCTCGACTTCCCCTGCGATCAGTTCGGCCACCAGGCCCCCGGCAGCGACGACGAAATCCACCAGTTCTGCGCGCTCAAGTACAACACGTCCTTCGACCAGCTTGCCAAGATCGAGGTTAACGGCCCCGGTGCAGACCCGATTTTCGCGTTCCTCAAAAACGCCCGGCCGAAGGATGACGCGCCCGAAGCCGCCATTGCCGGTCTTCGCGACCTCCTCGTCAAGCACGGCCTCGCTGGCGCCGAGGCCCCCGGCGACATCGAATGGAACTTCACGAAGTCCCTCGTCGACAAGGACGGCAACATCGTCAAGCGCTTCCATCCGACAACTACGCCGGAAACCATTGACGCGGAAATCGCGGCGCTGCTATAGCCGCGTCGCGGAATAGGAACGCCAATGGCTCTGCAATTAGGCATCTATCTCGTCATCTGGGCACTTGTTGTTTTCGTACTCTTCGTCGCGCCGATTTGGCTACTTGTCGCGGGAGTCAGGAGCCTTCGTGCCAAACGCGGTGGGCGAATCCGCATCGCCATTTCTGCGATGGGGCTTCTATTCTCGGCATTCGCCATTGATTCCTTCTGCCCCTGGCCTTGGCATGTGAAAATCCTCGACCAAGGGACGGCCCCCGACGGCCGTTCGTATGTCCTCCTGCAAACCAACGGCGGCGAACCATGCGAAATCCGTCTCTACATCCGCAGCGAAGGCGTGGGCTGGGTGTTCCACTACGTGGACCACGAGGTTTTCCCTTGGCGTTTTGGAGGGCATGTTGAGTTTTCCCCTGACACCGCCACGGCGCAGATTTTCAGAGGGAGCAAAGAGTTCAATACCATCGACGTCCGTCCATCTGAAGAACCAGGCCAAAGCGAGGTGTTGCCGCCATCCGAAACTGCCGAGGATGTACTCCGCCGCTTTTTGTGAAAGCATGAGAAGGATTCCCGCAACCAGGAGAATCAACCCATGGTCATACTGATCACAGGCGCGCCCCATACGGGGAAAACGCTTCTTGCGCAGCGGCTGATCGAGAAGCTCCATTACCCGTGCCTCTCCATCGACCACCTGAAGATGGGGCTGATCCGCAGCGGGAACACCGCCTTGACTCCGGAGGACGACGAGGCGTTGACGAAATACCTCTGGCCGATTGTCCGCGAGATGGTGAAGACCGCAATTGAGAACAAGCAGAATCTGATTATTGAGGGCTGCTACATTCCCTTTGATTGGCGCAGGAATTTCAACGAGAAGTATTTGCAAGCAATCCAGTTCGTCTGCCTCGCCATGTCGGACGCCTACATTGAGGCCCATTTCGAGGAAATCAAGGCCCATGCCTGCGACATCGAGGCGCGACTGGACGACTCCTCCTGCACGGTAGAGCGGCTCCAGGCGGACAACCGCGCCTTCAGAGAAGGATTTGAGCAAAGCGGGGAACACATCCTGCTAATGGAAAGTGACTTTCTGCAAACCGTTGACAGCCTTTTGGAAGAGGAGACAACACGATGACGACATACAAGCTGGTAATGCCGGGCGACATGAACCACTACGGCTTCCTCTTTGGCGGGAAGATGCTGATGTGGGTGGACGAGGTCGCGTGGATTGCTGTGAGCGAGGACTACCCGACGCTCCGCTTCGTCACGGTGGGCATGAGCGAGGTCAAGTTCAAGAAGAGCGTCCATCCTCAGGCCGTGCTGCGCTTCGAGACGCGGCAAAGCGCGGTTGGGCGGACATCCACCACCTACCATGTCGATGTCCATTGCCGCCAGATTGATTCGCGCGACGAGGAGCTTGTCTTCTCCACCGACATCACATTCGTCTGCGTGAACGAGGCCGGCGAAAAGACTCCGATTGCAACAGGCGATACGGGCAGGTAAGGCATTTTGGTTGCCAAATGAAGACGACCTCCCGCCGCGACATCCTCCTCGGCGTCTGGATTGCGAACCGAGTTTGACGCGCGGAGCTGACGAAACCGGAAATATTACGCGGAAAAATCAGAATCACAACTGATTACTGATGCTCTATTTTACACAAGACTACGGTGCGGAATATCGTGAGACTACGGCGCGGAAAGTCGTGAGACTACGGTGCGGAAGCATTATTAGACCACTGCGCGGAAGTGTCGTGAGATTACGGTGCGGAAGTGTCGTGAGATCACGGTGCGGAAATTTTCTGGTGATTTGGCACATTAATGAATCACCATGGATGGGATACGAAGACCTCCTCGCCTGGGTGCGGGCACACAAGGCATAGTAGCTAATTCTGTCTTTTTGTCCGCATAAAGAGTATAATGATTGTTATTATGAAACATTCACGATTCTTACTCGCCGCCTTTGCTGCGCTGCCGATTCTCGGCTGTGCGAAGGACGCCACCACAACCAAGGAAACCACCGCAATGAACACGACCAACAAGGCGCTTGTCGCCTACTTCTCCGCCACGGGAACCACGAAGGGCGTCGCCGAACGCCTGGCCGCCGCAATCGGCGCCGACCTCTTCGAGATCGCCCCCGCGCAGCCCTACACCGAAGCCGACCTCAACTGGCGCGACAAGCAGAGCCGCAGCAGCGTCGAGATGGCCGACCGCGCAAGCCGCCCCGCCATCGCGGGCGCCATCCCGAACCTCGCGGACTACGCGACGGTCTTCGTCGGCTTCCCAATCTGGTGGTATCGCGAACCATCCATCATCGACACCTTCGTGGAGGCCAACGCCGACGCGCTCGCCGGGAAGGTCGTCGTGCCATTCGCCACCTCCGGCGGCAGCGGCATGGGCGACTCCTCCGCCAATCTCCAGGCGCTCGCGCCCAAGGCCGCAGTCAAGGAAGGCCGCCGCTTCCGCGCCTCCGTCTCCGCCGACGACCTCGCCGCATGGGCAAAGGGGTTCTAGCATGAAACTCGATTTCGCCACGATTCCCGAAGAGGTCATCCCCCACTTCAAGGGCGGGGAGAAGGAGATAGCCGCCCGGATGTTCTGGGATGGCTCCACGCGCATCATGCGCGCCCGCCTGGCGCCGGGAGCGTCCATCGGCCTACACCGCCACGAGGGAACGAGCGAGGCTATCTATGTCCTCTCCGGACGGGGCACCGCCTTCCTCGACGGAGCGCCCGAGCCCCTCGGCCCCGGCCAGTGCCACTTCTGCCCCGAGGGCCACGAGCACACCCTCGTCAACGACGGGACCGAGGACCTCGCGTTCTTCGCCGTCGTCCCGACGCTTGCCGCCGCGCGCCGCGCCTACCTCGAGGCCAACCGCGCCGCGCTCGAGGACGGGCCGCAAGGACGGGCGCGGGGGTATCGGGAGAAACAAACGTTCGCAAGGTGACGAAAGTCCTCGACGGCTATTTCGAGAGGAACTACGTCTTCGCCGGTATGCTCTGGATTCGATGGCCGCGCCTGCTGGACAAGGAACTGCTGTGGAACTACTGCACGAAAGCCGGCTTGCCCTTTTGGACCAGCGACCCCGCCACGCCGATCCCCGCGGATGAACCTCACGCGGAGAGCGCAGAGACCGCAGAGCCCGAACCGCACGCGGAGTGAGTTCGGGATTGACATCGGCGCGGGGGGTGTCATAGAATGCGGTCATTGCAAGATCACTTAACAAGTTAACTGGAATTGCGATGAAAAGAATCCAGATCCCGCGCGACCTGTATGTCGAGAGGCTGCTGGCGCGGCGGATGAACGGCTTCGTGAAGGTCCTCACCGGCATCCGTCGCTGCGGCAAGTCGTATCTGCTCGGAACGCTGTTCCGGGAACGGCTCGCCGCGGAAGGCGTCGCGGCGGACCACGTCGTGGCGGTCGACCTGGACGACCGGAATCACGTCGCGCTCCGCGATCCCCTCAAGCTCGACGCCTACGTCCGCGGAAAGGTGCGCCGGGGGAAAAGGCCCTACTATGTCTTCATCGACGAGATCCAGCGCTCGATCAAGGTCCCGGCGCCGGGCGTCGATCTCGCGTCCGTCGCGCCGGAGGACCGGGACGACGCGTTCGTCTCCTTCTACGACGTCCTGAACGGATGGCGCAACCTCGGGAACGTGGACGTCTACGTGACCGGCTCCAACTCGAAGACGCTCGCGAGCGACATCGCCACCAACTTCCGCGACCGCGGGCAGCAGATCCGCGTCTGGCCGCTGTCGTTCGCGGAATGGCTGCCGGTCTCGGGACTCGTCGACAAGATGGAGGCGTTCCACCGCTACCTGACCTGGGGCGGGATGCCGGTCGCCGCGCTGACGGACGACCCCGACGAGCGGTCGGACTACCTCAAGGGACTGTTCGACGAGGTGTACCTCAAGGACATCCGGGAGCGGCACGGCATCAGGGAGGACCTCGTCCTCGCGAACCTCGTCGACGTCCTCTCGTCCGACATCGGAAGCCTCACGAACCCGCACAAGGTCGGGGACACGATGGACTCCCTGTGGAAGATCCGGCCGAGCGACCATACGCTGAAGAGCTACATCGAACATCTCGAGGACGCGTTCCTCTTCGGGCACGCGCGGCGGTTCGAGGTGAAGGGGCGCCGCTATCTCGACTCGCCCGTCAAGTACTACGCGACCGACCTTGGGCTCCGAAACGCCCGGCTCAACTTCCGCGACACCGACCCGAGCCACCCGATGGAGAACGCCGTCTACAACGAGTTGCTGCGACGCGGATGCAACGTCGATGTCGGCGTCGTGCCAATCTCGGCGCGCGACGCGCAGGGCCGCCAGTCCATCCGGCAGCACGAGATCGACTTCGTCGTCAACCGCGGTCGCGACAAGATCTACGTCCAGTCCGCCCTGCGGATGGACGACGCGGAGAAGGAACGCCGGGAGACTCTCCCTCTGCGCAAGACCGGGGACTTCTTCAAGAAGATCGTCATCACGGAGGGCTACGCCGAACCGCAGGCCGATGCCGACGGAATCATCCGCGTCGGCGTGATTCCCTTCATGCTGGACGAGACCATCCTGAAGCGGCTGTAGCCGAAAGGCAACCCAACCCGCCGCTCCGCACCCTTCCCGCACCCCGCCACCCCCGCCCGCAATGAAACGCATCGCCGTCCTACTCCCCCTCCTCGCCCTCGCCGCCGCTGCCGTGGCGGTTGTTGCGGCGTTTGCGGTTTTCGGAACGACGGCGGTGCCCGTCATCGCGGATGACGCGCCCTACTGCTCGGGAGGACCGGGATGGACTGAAATCGCGCTTTCCATCCTATTCTGGGCCATGCTTGTCGGTGCGGTCGTGCTGGCGTTTCTGCCGTTCTGCCGTTCCCAACGCGAACTGCCCGTCTTTTTCCGCGCCCACCTCTTTGTTCCGGTCCTCTTCGTTCTGTGGGTCGTCTGCGGCAGCGCGTTTCCGTTCTCGCCCCACCAGCTCACGCGCGTCCTGCCCGGTTTTCTCCTTGGCGCGGACGATTGGGGTGTCGGGCACATCTACACGTATACGAAACTCGCGGACTGGGTGGCCCTTCTTGCGGGATGCGCCGCCTGCACACGCCTTGCATCGTTCGCCAAGCGGGTCCGGCTCTGCTTCCCCCACCTGCTCGCGGCGGCCGCGCTGCACTTCGTTCCGGCCGTTTTCGAAGCCAGCATCCATTCTGCTCTGGCCGTGGACAACGGCCTGCTCTTCCTTTGGCTTCTCGTCGGATTCGCCGCCATCACGGCACTCCAGTCGCTTGCCGACGATTTGCGCAGCCGTTGGCCAATGGTCCTTTCGTGGCTCGTCGCATTCGGCTGGCTCTTCGTTCCCGTCGCTGATTTCCGTCCGTAGACTT
>JAEEGG010025779.1_pt1 | contig 11290 bp, 9 predicted proteins | sample 9134161 | NCBI WGS metagenome assembly JAEEGG01 (sample SAMN16246543, study PRJNA631951) | gut metagenome | biome: gut microbiome; feature: rumen; material: CR-attached | host: Bos | place: Iran: Karaj | collected 2018-10
AGCGGGAATCCCCCCGCCTTCGCCGCCGCAAGATGCTCTTCGAAATTCGCCGGGGTCACGCCATTCGCCCAGTAGTACGGCGCGTTCGCCATGGGCGAACGGCGCATGGCGGCCCCAAGAGGCAGACCGTTGTCGCGCTCGAAGGAATCCACAGCGTCAAGAAGGTTGGTGGTCGCCGCGGCGATGAGCGCGCCGGCGGCGCCGTCCGTTCCGGTGGAGCGCAGGCAGGCGAGCTGCAGCGTCAGGTCGCCGTTGTCGCGCCTGTCGGCCGAGGCGCGCGTTTCCGGGGTGGCGCCCATAAGCGCGGCCGCGCCCGCCTCGTCCCACACCGTGTTCATCCATTCGCCGAAATGCGCCCGGCGGGCGAATGTGAAGCGCGCGAACGCGCACGCATCCGGCGTCCAGGTCCATTTCGGGCCGAACTCCTCCGCCTCTATGCCGGCCCCGAGGAGCGAGAACTCGAAGCGGTCCGGCTTCACCGCCACGCCGACGCGCAGGAAGTCGCGCGTTCCTGAGAAGCCTATCTTGAGGACGCCGTCCTCGAACGACATCCTGTCCGCGTAGAACACCCGCTCCTGCGCTGGATGCTTCAGCTGCGCGACCTTGTCGTAGGGACGCGCGTGCGTGACGCTCGCGAACGGGGTGGTGGACGGCAGGCGCAACAGCTCTTGGCCCGTGGCCTTGAGCTTCAGGCTCCTCGCGACGCCGTTAGTGCCCAGAATGAGGCGGGCGGCGGAGTTCTCGAACACGATCGCCCCGGGATGCGCGGAGGCCAGGGCGTCGAGGCGCGTCGCCACGCTGCGCGCATAGTAGCGGTCCCATATCTCGATGCCGAGCTCGGCGATGATGTCGTCAATGGGGCGATCGGGCCTGTTCGAGATGAGCGTGCACGCGCCCACGTTTCCGGGGTTGCGCACCGTCACATCGGGGCCGTACCGCTTGACTGCCTCCTCCAGGTGCTTCCAGTGCATCCCCATGTGGACGACGCGGCAGTTGGTGTTGATCTTCTGGGAGAAGGTGCGCCAGTAGCCGTAGTTGTGCTGGTGCGCGATGTCCTCGCCGCAGGGGCCCGTTATCGCCTTCGCGAAGGGACCGGTAGTGGCGGCCACCATGTAGGCCCGGCAGGTGTAGCTCACGGCCTTGCGCCAGAAAGTGCTGCCGTCGAACGCGCTGCAGTAGCAGATGACGTCCGGCTTCTTTTCCCGTATCTTTTCGATGTAGTCGCGGAAGTTGATGTCGAAGCACGTGATGAACGCCACGCGGCCGAAGTCCGTGTCCGCCGTCACGACTTCATCGCCGGGGCGTATCGTCAGCGCCTTCTGCCAGATCTCGATGGGCGCCGGGTAGTATTTGTCGTACACGGCGATGCAGTCGCCGTCACGGTCCAGCATGTACGTGGTGTTGCAGAGGTCGCCGTCGCTGCGCACCCTTGCGCTGTTGAACACGAGATACATGCGGTGCTCGCGGGCGTATGCGACGAAGCGGTCGATGAGTTTCCGCCCCCTGCGGTTGCACCATTCCAGCTTTTCCTGCGAGGACATCCCCCTCCAGGAATCCACGCCCTCCGGCAGCACCATCAGGTCCGGGCGGTTGGGGATCTCGCGGTCCATCGAGCGCTTCCAGTAGGCGAAGCAGGCATCGACCGTGGGCCGGCGGTTCTGCGGCATCGCGGGGCGCTCCTCCCCGACGATCGTCACGGTTATCTCGCGCCGCACGGTCTTGACCGGCTTCGCAACGGCCTTCACTTCGAATGGTTCCGGAGACGCACCGCCCTGCGGCGCGCCGAAGCCATCTCCGGGCAACGGACATTTCGCCGCGAAGGCGCCCAACGCGCCCAGGAGAATCACGGCGGCGACCCCGGCTCGACTTTCGGTCATCAGATGCATTTTTATCATTCCTTTTCTTTGTAGCGTAAAACGGACTTCCCTAACCTCGCGCTTCATCTACCCCCCACCCTTTCGACAACCAGGCGGCCTGGCTTCACGCGACCTTTCGAGACGTGCAGAAAAGCGATGCCATAGGTCTCTGCGTTCCCCATCCGTCCGCCGCGCATACCCTTCGTCATGGCAATCACATAGCGCATCGGTCCCGATTTCCCGTGCGGGGTGACACACGCCTCGGATCCTCTCCCCGCGCCGCCCGGCTCCATCAGCCGCAGCTGCCACCTGGGCGCGCCTTCCGGCTGATCGCTCTCCATGTCTAGCGTCAAGCGGAAACGCGTGCCCTTCTTCCCGGCGAAGAGCTTCGGCGGCAGGGCAATCATCACCTCCCCGCCGAACGGTCCGTACCAGCCGTCCGCATCGGGCTTGAAACGACGGTTCGCTTTCCCGACGGCCTTGATGGGGAATATGCCGAACTCCGCCGCCGGATCGGCGGACTCCAGCAGCATCTGCCCGCGATCACCGCCATCAGGCACGACTATCGCGTCCGACTTCGCGGTTTCCGCGCCGGCGACGCCGTACGGGTTCACCGGTGCCGCAGAGAAGCAAACCGTGTCGCCAGGCGTGAAGTACAACGCATCGAACAAGGCCGTCACCTCCGCCGTGCGCTCCTTCGGCGGCAGCCACCAGTCGCCCAGGACCTCGCGCCAAGTGAACTGCTTCCATTCTCCCGAAGAGTCCTTGCGGAAGGCAACAAGCCGATATTTGTGCGCTTTCGGTCCGGCGGAGGGGATGGTGACGTCAAACCCCTTGAACTTCTTCCCCTGCGCCGACGCCTTTACGGTGGCGCCGGAGGGGAACTGCGGCACCGCATACTCCGCCTTGCGAACGCTCTTGCGCCAAGGCGCCTTGTCCTCTACGAACGGAAGCGGCACGACCCACGGCTTGTCCGGAAGGATCTCGCTGCCGTCGCGAACGTCCCAGCGGCGGATGTCCAGCCGGTCGGGATGGACATCCACCGTCAGCACGCCGTAGGCGTTGCGGCGCTCGCTTACGCCCACAAGCCACGCCCCCCAGTTCTGCAGACACCCGGAATGGACGGCGGTGAACTTCCCCTGCCAGAGGAGAAGGTCGCTGCGGACCGATCCGTGCAGATGGCCGCAGAAGTACACGACCTGCGGGAACTTCGACAGTATTTCGGTGCGCGGGGTGTTCGGCTTCCCGCCCCATACGCCGCCGGCGGGGATGTGGTCCAACACGAACACGGGCTTCCCGGGGCTGTCGGCGACAGCATCCGCTATGCGCTTCTCGTATTCGTCCCAACCGATGAAGCCCTTGTGTCCGATGTATTGGGGGAACACGACGAAGGAATACCCCTTGTACTTGATGGTGCAGGTGTGCCCGTTCTCGGCGTGCAGATGCTTCTGCACCTCGTCGAACGCTTCCGCAGACAAGGCGATGGTGTTCGCCTCCGTCCACTTCTGGGTTCCCTTGTAGCCGATGGAATCGTGCCCGGCGTAGACGAATATCTGCCTTGGCCTGTCCGCCGCGCCCTCGTATGCCTCGTCGAACACCTGGCGGTAGGCTGCATAACCCGAAGGATAATAATGGTCGGCGATATCGCCGGTGTTGATTATCAGATCGCACCCCTTCGACCTGAAAAGCTGGAACGCCAACTTCACGCGACCACAGCTTTCCACCGTCTCGCCGATGTGGGTGTCGGTCATGGTCCCGAACCGGAAGAGTGGCTTTTCCTCCCCAGCCCAAAGATTCGTGGCAATGGACGCCGTCAGCGCTCCACCGATGAAACCTCGCCTTGTACTATTCATCTACTAGTCCTTTTCTTTTGACCAATCGACAGTATACACTATCCTGCGTCGGATAGCAACGCTCATTCCTCGCGACTCGCGAAGAACGTCTCCCATTATTTTGGTGGATAATGCTGGACATTTGTAGTTGCTGAACATTGACTTTCAATGAGCCGATCCAGTGCAACGTGAACATCCGTTGGACGACTTGACCTCAATCTTAGGGAAAGTCGATAAAATCATGGCATCATCGGCGAATTTACGCAAATAGCATCTTTTCCAAGGATGCGAAGGGCAATTTTTGCATCATTTTCCTCGTTTGCAAGACAGTTTCTTGCATCATTTTCCGCATTTGCCATGCTAGACGGCTCAAGGGGGAACTTGCCGTGCTGGTGAAAATGGCAAGCGGTATCACTTGCCCTTCGGGGGCGGGGCGTAGTCCGCGCTGATGTCGTCGCCCTTCGTGTGGAGGAGGCAGCAGACGGCCATCTGCCGCCGTTGATTCACATACGCGCGGACGACGAGCTCCACCTCCTCCGCCTTGGTCGGGTCCGGCTTCCACCAGTATGTCGCCTCGTAGCAGCCCTTCTTCTTGTCCGCATGAAGCGGCACGGCCATCGCCTTGCCGCCGCTACGCTCCCAGACGGCGGCGAATATCTGGTTCGTGAGCGCGTACGCGCCTTCGTCGGTAGTGGGATAGACGTTGCTTCCCATCGCCCCGCGAATGATCTTCTTCTTGTTGTCCACGATGACGTGCGAGACGCGCAGCGCGGCGCACTTCGCCCCCTCGCTCCATTCCCGCGGAACTTCCACCTGCGTGACGCCCTTATACCATGAGTGATACCGCAAGTCCAGATTGAGGACCGTGCCGCCCACGGGAACATTCAAGATGTTCTTCATATCTATCTTCAACGACGACAGCGGGATCGGGTTCGCCAGGCATTGTCTTGCCATCGGCCCTACCAAGGCGGCCATAAGGCAGGCCGCCGCCATGATGATTGATCTCATTTCGCTTTTCCTTTCATGTGTAGTAAAGCGAATTGAAGAACTCGATCAAGGCGTCGCGGGTTTCGCCGTCGAAGGCGTAGCCGACGATCTCGTCGCCCCAGCGCTTCGTGACGCCGCTTTCGGAGACGACGATGCCGGAATCGTCGCCGCCCATTTCGCCGCCGATGACAGTGACGGAGTTGCCGTTCTTATCGATCTTGATGCGGATCATCTGCGTGCCCTCGAAGCGTTCGCGGAGGTCTTCGCCGTCCGCGACCATCTTCTCGATGTCCTTGCCGACAAACCGGCAATGCGCTTTCGCTTCATCTATCGTCTGCATTTCGTTTCTCCTTTTCTGGTTGCCTCACCTCTTCAAGAACCCATATTCGTAGACCTTTGGCTCGATGCGACGAGAGAGTCGTTTCATAGCGGCGCGAAGGTTGGCGAGCAACTCCGTGTACGTCGTGTCGGACGATTCATTGTTCATGCGTTCCTTGCCTTTAGCATCCTTTGTGGTGCCTTGGAAGTGTAGCCGGATGTCGTAGAACGACGCATTGGGATTCGCGTTTGGCTGCGCGTGGTAGTACCGCCACAGCTCACGCCCCGCATCCATCACCGCCTTGGCCTCCGACGAAAACACAAGCGGCTTTCGTTCTCCTACCGTCGCGTCAGCAAACAAATCACCCTGCATTTCCGTCTTTACTTGAACCTTGTCGGCAAGAAAATCACTCATGAAGTGGCTCTTGAACAATTCCTGTGCATTGACTTCCTGCTCCGTGAACGGTATCCAGTGGTTTACGCCGTCAGCGGACTTCACCACATTGTCGAACAACGTCCAAACAAGACAGTTGTTCACGAACTCAGAATCCTCTGCCCATCCTTTATTCGGCCAGAGAAACTGGTCTCTGTTATTCAACCACGTCGGTTCTATTACATGCCGTATCGACATGTAGATGCAGATTTCTTTAAAGTTCTTTACAGTGACAATTGTATAGGTGTGTTTCGTAAAATCGTTTTGCGATGGTTTGCTCGTAACAAACACATTGTTACTATGTTGCACATCCGTACCGACCATGACAAGATAGCCTATCCGCTCACCTCTCTTGTCATAAAATTGACGAAGCCATTCAATTACAAACCTGTCATTCGTATATGAATAGATGTTTTTCTTTCCAACATAATACCCAATTGCATCATACACATCAGCAACTGTAGAGGTTAATACTTCATTGCCGCTCCCCAACCGCCATGTGAAAAATCCAATAGGGAATTTACCTTTTACATTGTCAAATGTATAAGATGGAACAACAAATGAATTACACAAACTTCCTTTGAATTTCATCCGAAACATTCTGAAGTTTTGAGCCTGCAAATGTTTCAATGTTGAGAATTCACCAAGAATACAACCTGGAATCTCCGTGGCGACGCGATAAAAGAACTGCGCAAAAAGCTCACGGGCGGCGACACCAATTTCTTTCAGGTATTTCTCGTAACGAGGTGTTCCTTTCGTGAGGCCTTTTATATTTCCACCTGTGCCCGTCTTCTGTTTAGCACTAGTCGCTTCCTTGTACGGCGGGTTGATGTAGATGACGAGCCGCTTACGCTTCTCCGCATCGTTAATCACGTCGCGCAGATCTTCTGGAACCTTCTCGCTGTCGAGCGAATCGTTGAGGAAGTCGAACTGGAAAACATGCGCTTCAAGGAGGTTTGCGCCGTTGGCGATGCGCTGCTTCATCACGGCCACGTCCTGCATATCGAGCGTTGACGCCCAGACACGATGCTTGCTCGTGAGTCCGGCGAGCAGGTTGCCAGTCCCCGCACAGCAGTCCCAGACATAGTATTCATCCTGCCAGTTCTCGCCCAACGCCATTTCAAGGTAGTGCTGCGAAAGCTCTACCCATTTCTTGGGCGTGAAGAAAGACCCTTTGCGCTCGCGCACATCCTGCGGGACCAGAAGATCGCGACGGTTGACGATGTACTCGCGATACTCCTCGCGCGGCGGCCTCTTGTAGCGATTCCAGAACTGCTTGTGCGCTTTCTGCCCGTCCTTGAAACGTATGTCCTGGAAAAGCGGAAGGCCGATATTGCTGACGCCAAGCTCCTGCTTGTAGTGATCAAGTTTGAGAAGAATGTTCAGTTTCCTTGAAAGTCCGACATTGCCCTGCGAGAGTATGTCCGCAAGAAAGAAGTCCGCGTCGATGATTCCGTTCTTCTTTGCAATCTCCCAGTCCGGGATTTCAATCGTCGGCATCACGGCATCGCGCCACTTGCTGTAGATGTGCGTGAAGTTGTTCTTTGTTATCTGAAGCCGACTTACGCCTTCCTCGCCAATCTTGAAGTTGGCCTTGATGAACTTGCGCAGTTCTCCTTCATCAGACAGCCAGTTGAACAGCGTTGCGCTGCCGCTCAGCTTCTCGCCAACCAGTGCGTCCAGCTCCTTGAACTCCTTTGAGTCGTGGTTACTCGGCGTGACGTTCCAGTTGAAGTCGTTCTTCTCGAATACATCCATTACCTCGTGATACGGTATGAACGCGATCTTCTCCGCGTCGAACGCGCCGAGAAACTTCGGTGGCAGAAACTTGTCGAAGGTCTTTTCCTTGCCGATGGTGAGAATCAGCTGTATGAAGCTTTCACGAATGTCGGCCTTATTGCCTTTCTTCGCCTCAGCCCACAATACGCTTTCGGCCTCCAGAAGCTTCATCTGCGTTGCCGGCACAGCCACGCAGAAATCGACGTTGCCGACAATCTGCGTCGTGTCAAAGTTTGGGAACCAGTCTGCAGCGACCTTGTTCTTCAGCTCCTCTTCGCGGATGTTGAGAGGATAGCGGGCTGAAGCTGTATCGCGAGTGAGGTTTTTCTTTGCCATCGTCTCTCCTTCATCCTCCGCACTTGCCACAGCGCTCGCCCTCGTTTTTCTGGCAGGGGTAGCCGCGCGTCTTGCGGTAGTTCTCGCAGTTGCGGTTGTGGCGTTTGTTCGAGTTGGTGGAAAGCCAGTAGCCGGTGTCGGGCCAGATGGAGTTTATGGGCGCGGGGGTGCGCGAGCCGACGGGCATTGCGTTGCCAGCGCGGTATTCGATGCGGGAACCGGCCGCGACGGGGCGCGGCCCTCCCGTTGTAGCAAGGCTGGGTGCGGTCGCGACGGAGCGCGACCCTCCCGGGTTATGGCGGAATTGTTCGGGCGGGATTGGGTTGGGATCACTCCAGAGGCCACGACGATTCTGCCGCGCTTCCAATTCGGCGGCGGCGTATGTGGGATTGGAGTCAAAGCGCTTGTAGTGCCAGGCATATCCATCGCGCAACATCTGGAGATTGATGTCGGTCGAACCGAGCCATACTGTGCCGAGGATGCGTCCGTATTTGTCTTTCGATTTCCACGTTACAGTAACGTCCTTGCCGAAGACATAGTCAGAGAGCCGCCGCTTGCTCTTCTGTCCGAACGCCTGCCCCTTCTCCGGCGCGTCGATGCCGTGGAAGCGAATCTTCTCCTGCATATTTCCGGCGGTAAGGACGGTGATCGTGTCGCCATCGGCAACACGAACCACCCGCCCTACGATCTCCTCCGCCCAAAGGGAGAACGATAGCAGTAAAAGCAATGCCTGTATTCTAAGAAAAATCATTTGTCTCCTTCATTGCGGCATCATGTGCCGCCACGAAGGAGACGATTTGAGGGAGAATATCTAGGCAATAAGAAAGCGTGCCTCGTCTTTCTCTCTCTGCTGTAGGCCTTGGCGTGCCCGAATACGAAAGAGTAGACAAGGACACGCGAGACGGTATGAAACCGTCCGCGCGACCTCATCAAACTTCGTTCGTATTCTGAAACCGCCAAGTTTACAGCAGAACGTCGTTTGCGTGTCAGCGCAAAATACCTGATTCGCCTTGGCGGGATTTCTCCCCGGCCTCGGCTAGTCCCCGCAGAGCCTTCGCCCGCGAGAACGCAACTAGTATAGCATAATCATGCGGACCTATGTTATGGAAAAGGAAATTTTATGGACAGTGCCGACGAGAACAATGTGTGGCAGGCGAAGAACTCCTTCAGGAAGCTCTGCGCCTGTGCCTTCTCGTCGTATGCGTTCTTCCAGCGTTTCGAGAACACCGTCGCCGCCTTTCGTATTTCGTTCCATGACTTCATTTTGCGACCTCCCTGGCCTCCCGAATTGAGTCTTCCGTAATCGGGACAAGGACTTTATCAACCTTTCTACTCCAATAATCGCACACCAGCACTCCATTTTCTGAGACATCCACATTCCAATATCTGAGATATAGGCATGCTGGAGAATTTGGTTGACGATACTGAGTTATTCCACCATGTGCTATAATGGTGTATCGTTGGCGATCTGCATCCTGTTTCGACAGTTTCATCAGGACTGGCGTCTTCATATCTCCGGATTCCCCACTTCTGTCAAATGCAATTGGCGGCGGCACATAGTAAAGGTATGGCCATTCCCCGCATCCGTCATCACTCATCTGCAATACCATTGAACATCCATATTCTATGTTCAGCGGACTGCGAATCCTTGATGCTGATGTAGTTTCTTCATCTGTCAGGCACACTTTCACATCGACCGACTCGCCCGCACCAAATGGGGCACACAATTCGGCTTTTGACAGATCTATTCCATATTCGACGCCTGGCAAGACATTCGACACGACAAGATTATAGCTATCAGCAACTGGTAGTGCCTGAGGCATTTTCTTCATGAATATGTTTAGCGAGTACAAACTGTTTGTGGTAGGAACATCAATTACATGACCTCTAAACTCCGCTCTGAGCATTGGCGGCAGTCCGGAATTGGCAGTCTGTTTCAACCAAACGCCTCCTTGATGACCACCCCAATATCCATCTCTTGTTGCAACAAGCGAAGCAAAGCTCTCGACACGCCGGGGGTAATAGAAACGCCCTTCCGCGTCGGTTTTCTTTTCAAGCTCGAAGAATGCATCCTCTCCATTGGCTCTTATCAAGACGTCAGGAATGGGATTCCCGTCCTGATCATAAACGTAAAAATTCACACCCTCAAACTTAAGGTATATATCATAGGGTATGCAGAGGGTATCCCACCACCATGAAAATAAGACTGCACGGAGCGTCAGAAAAGATCCAAGGGATACCGAAAAGACTGAATGGTGATCTCCCTCGCCGAAAAAACTGGCTCCATTGCACAATGTCCTTATTCCCACTTTCGCCGAAAACGCAGTGTCGCAATATAGCGTTCCAGTTCTGTGGACGCATCTGGGGATTCCTGTCAGCAATGACAATGCGAACAGCGATGCCCCAACCATGTATTTTGTTCGTTTGCACATACTCGTTGTCCCCATTTTCAACATCGTATATTACCGAGTAGTTGGCCGCAACTAGCTTGCCGTCAGGCGACACCTTGCATCCGCTTCGGACAACCCAGCACATCGCCGAGGAGCGCGTTCCAGAACTGCTGGTCCTCGCCCTTCTCGCTTCCGCCCCGTAACATCCATTGCTCAACGAACTTCCGAGCCAATTGCTTCTGTATTGAGGTGTTCATGATAATGGCAGCGTGTTTGTATGAAGATTATCGCAAATCCTCACGGTTTAGGTTCGAGATTAGTGTCGTTGGGGGTAGGGTTGAATGCAAGAAATGAGATTTTCATTCCGCCCGGTCCGACAAAACTCCAAAGACCATACAGCACACCATAGTTTGTGGATTTCAATCGTCCTTTTTTATCGACTTTAGTTCGCGTCCTGAACACAAGATATTCGTCTTCTCCTAGTTCATGAACAATAGGGCGTTGATGGGGATAACGGTCAAAATTGTACGAGAACGATTGTTGGTAATTTGAGTTTGTGTCTGCATGGTAAACACTTTTGAAATCGGAAAATTCATCCTTTTTCATCAAATAAGCACCTGCGTATGGCATGTTGGTAAATGACACATCCATCTTCATGTGATATTCTTTCTTCGAAGGAGTATCCAAAGTGAATCGCAAAAGAACGTCTGGCATTATTCCTCCTCCATATGGGGCGACGAACTGACAACGTTCAAAATCAAATGCAAGCCATTTACCATAAGCTGGAATTGTATTTTTTCTAGTCCTATTCCAACAAACCAGCGTTTGGGGATTTTCAATCTTTTTCAGTACAATAGATCTTCTACTACCATATGGTTGCCACTTGCCATTTGCTATTACGGGAACATTAGTCGATGCAAGGTAATCGATGGTTTCGTTTGACGTGTAATACCCTGTTTTAGATACCCGAAGGGTGAGTTTCCATTTGGACACCCCTGTAACAACAAGTTCCCCGTCTGCATTCGTTAAACCATTTACAAGGACATACTTTTCCCCATTGTTACTTGGCCAGAAACTACCATATATCTGAGCATTCATTACTGGCATACCATCTTGGTCAATCACATGCAAAATCTCTTTTGCTTGTGCCCCATTGGTTTCGCCAATGATTCTTGACTTGTCTTCAGACATAGCCTTTAGGATTTCCAGGGTGTCGGCGCCTACATTGACAAGTAAAGCGTTAACACATACAATGGTCAATATGATTTTTTCTTTCATCTCAACGTCTCGATTAGATGTTTATACAACGGAAACACATGGCGATAAGCCATGTCCTTCATATCTGAATGAAGCCATGAT
>JAEEGG010025782.1_pt1 | contig 11288 bp, 9 predicted proteins | sample 9134161 | NCBI WGS metagenome assembly JAEEGG01 (sample SAMN16246543, study PRJNA631951) | gut metagenome | biome: gut microbiome; feature: rumen; material: CR-attached | host: Bos | place: Iran: Karaj | collected 2018-10
AATGAAAGCAATAAAAGAATAGAATATGGCTAAGATAATCATGTATCCTGGTGAAGCCAGAAAAGATGCCGTGGATTGGAAAGCTGTCCAAGGCCAACATATCACTGCTGTTAAACGTAACATTTTGGTGCTCGGCTCGGGTGGTCGCGAACATGCCTTGGCATGGAAGTTGGCCCAAGGCGAAGGTGCCCATGTCTTCATTGCACCAGGCAATGCTGGCACTGCCCAAGTGGGTGTCAATGTAGATGTGAAACCATCTGATTTTGAAGCGATAAAGGATTTTTGCTTGAAGCAAGAGATTAACCTTGTTGTGGTCGGTCCGGAGCAGCCTCTGGTGGATGGTATCGTTGATTTCTTCAAGGGTGACGCTGAGTTGAGAGGGGTGAAGATCATCGGTCCCGACCAGCGTGGTGCACAACTCGAAGGCAGCAAAGCCTACGCCAAGGATTTCATGGAAAAGTATGGCGTGCCTACGGCAAAGTGCTTCAAGGTGAATAAGGATAACCTCAGTGAAGGAATCAAGTTCCTTGAGAACGTGAAAGCCCCATACGTGCTTAAGGCCGATGGTCTGGCAGCAGGCAAGGGTGTGTTGATTATCAACGATTTACAGGAGGCAAAAGACGAACTCGGTAAGATGCTCGACGGCAAGTTTGGTGCGGCATCGGCCACAGTGGTCATCGAGGAGTTCCTCAAAGGCATCGAGGTGTCGGTGTTCGTTTTGACTGACGGCGAGCATTATGTGCTGTTGCCTGAGGCCAAGGATTACAAGCGCATCGGCGACGGTGATCAGGGCTTGAACACGGGTGGTATGGGTGCTGTCTCGCCAGTGCCTTTCTGCACACCTGATTTCTTGAATAAGGTGGAAGAACGCATCGTGAAGCCAACGCTCAATGGCTTGAAAGCCGAAGGCATCGACTATAAAGGCTTCATTTTCTTGGGTTTGATGAACGATGGTGGTAATCCTTACGTTATCGAGTACAATGTCCGCATGGGCGACCCAGAGACTGAAGCCGTGATGACCCGCATTGAGGGTGACTTTGCAGACATGCTCTTTGCATGCGCCGACGGCCGCTTGAATGAGGTACATTATGCCAAGAGCGAAAAGACTGCGGTGACGGTGATGATGGTATCGGGCGGCTATCCCGAGGCCTATAAGAAAGGCATGGTGATGAGCGGATTGGACAATCTGAAGGATGTCGTCGCTTTCCATGCTGGCACAGCCTTTGATGCCAATAAGAATGTAGTCACGGCTGGTGGCCGCGTCATTGCGGTGACTGCCCATGGCGACTCGATTGAAGAGGCGAGGGGCATCGCTTACCGTGAGGTGGAGAAGATCCATTTCGAAGGCGTCAATTACCGCCATGACATTGGACTTGACTTGATGAGAATGCAATGATAAAGTTTTTCAGACAGAGCTATGCCATTCAGTATGTGGTGATTGCCTTGATGGCGATTGCCCTCTGGATCCCTGCTTTCTTGTCGGGCAAGGCAACTACGGGTTTGTATGAACCGGTAACTCCGCTCTTCAACCTCGTGGATAAGCTCCTTGGCTCTTCGTCCATCGCCCAACATGCGGTGGCTTTTGTGTTGTTGGTGCTTGAGACCTTGGCTTTCAATGCCATCGTGGTGAAACACCAGATTGTCGGCAAGGTCAGTACGATGGGAGCCTTCGTCTTCGTCCTGCTAATGAGCCTCACGGTGACGCAGACCAACTTCTATCCGTTTGCTTTCTCGACGCTTTTCATCTTACTGACCATCGGCAACTTGTTTGACACCTATCTGTTGCCGAATCCCGAGATGAATCTGCTCAAGGCGGGAGCTTTTGTCGCATTGGCTTCGTTGTGCTATTTCCCTGCCATCTTGCTGATTCTGTGGGTAATCATCGTGCTTCCTGTCGCCAAAAAAGGCTCCTTGCGCCTGGAATTGATTCCGATTTTCGGCTTCCTGTTCGTCTACTTCGTGTATTTCGTCTGCATTTTCCTCTTTGGCGATTTTCAAGCCTTGTTGCTTGGTTATAAGGACTACTTCACTGCCTTCCATTTCTCGGTGGAAAGGTTCGACTTTTGGAGTATCATACTGTTAGTTCTTCTGATCGTTCCAACAGCACTCATGCTTTTCGGTGGCAAGAACTCAGGCTTGGAAAAGACGGTGGCTGTGCGTACCAAGATATCCATGTCGCTGATACTCACCATTTTTGCTTTGTTGACTTTGTTCCTTGGCTCCAACGTGTTGATGAATGGCTTACTCTTCATCGTGCTTTCCATCCTCGTTTCTTACACGTTCTCCTATATGAACAATACAGGGTGGGCCAATTTGTTCCTGACACTTTTCATTATCTTGGTCTTTGCCAACCATTATTACTTCAAACTGCTGTAAGCCATGGGTTTGCTGACGCATTATTCGGATTTGATCGAGGCAGGCTGCGACGAGGCCGGACGAGGTTGTCTGGCGGGTCCCGTGGTGGCTGCTGCCGTGATTTTGAAGAAGGATGTGGATTATCCTGAACTCAATGACTCAAAACAGCTAACGGAGAAAAAAAGGATGCAGTTGCGGGAGCTGGTCATGAAAGAGGCGCTGAGCTATGGTGTGGGTATTGTTACGGCGCAAGAGATTGACGAAATCAATATCCTAAATGCTTCATTCTTAGCGATGCACAGGGCTTTAGATCAACTGACGCTTCAACCTGAATTGTTGCTCATCGATGGCAACAGATTCAATCCTTACAAGAAGGTGAAACACGTTTGCATCGTAGGCGGTGACGCCAAGTACCAGTCCATCGCGGCAGCTTCCATCTTGGCCAAGACCACTAGGGATATGATGATGGAACAATATGGCGAGCAATATCCCGTTTACAATTGGAAAAAGAACAAGGGCTATCCGACGAAGGAGCACAAACAAGCCATTGCCGACCATGGCACTACGCCACTGCATCGCATGACTTTTAACATGGCTATTCAATTAAAGTTAGACTTTTGATAAGATAGCTTAAAAACAAGAATATGAAAAAGATAATCCATATCACATTGGTTCTTGTTTTACTACTTTCTTGCCGGTGGATGAAGGCACAGAATGTGGTGAGGGAAACGTGGAATGATGTGGATTTCAGCGACACAACTTTGGTTGACTCTGAGTCTTTTCGAGTGCGGATGGTGAATGAACTGTACTTGAACACGATGACCGACGACTTGGCGCGTTTTGATAGTCTTTCGATTCAGAGCGTGGGAGTCCTGTTGGACAAAGCCAAAGTCAACATGAGGGTTTACGAGTTTATATTGGAGTTTATGTTGAATGGCTACACTAATCTTGGAAGAACGCAAGTTGTTGATTATCTATTGAATTATCCAATGTTATTTGAAGGAGAAGTTTCAATAGATGAGGGACTGCGATTGGATAGTATCACCGAGTCCTACCAACTGGTGAAGGTCGGAGCAAAAGCTCCAAATGTCACAGGTGTCACGATTGACGGTAAGAATTACGACCTGTATGCATCTTCAGCGGAAAGCACCATCGTTGTCTTCTGGTCAACGGATTGTGAGTACTGCCATGATTTCCTGGTTCAGATTCGTAAACATCTTGACTTGCAGACTGAATATGAATTAGTTACGTTCGCCTTGGCCGAGAATGAAGAAGAAGTGAAACAGGCAGTGAAAAAAATGCGTCTGCCCGGATACCATTTCTATGATGAATTGCGTTGGGATAGTAAAGCCTTTCTGGATTATCACATCACTTCCACGCCGACAGTGTTTGTCTTGGACAGAAACAAGACCATTGTCTGTAAACCTTACGATTGGCAAGACTTAAAGAATTGGTTTAAATAAAATATTATTTTCTATTGAATATAAATTAGTTATATGAATATTAAAAAACGATTATTAGCTTGCTTTGTGTTGGCTTTTTCGGTCGCACAATGCTTTGCCCAGGATGCGGAGTCGCGCTGGGTGGATTCGGTGTACAACAGTCTTACTTTGGAACAACGGGTGGGCCAGCTGATCTGCATGCGCGCCAACCTGCCTGACAAACCGTTCAATGAGAACGTGGCGAAGTACATCAAAAGGTACAACATTGGTGGTGTGTGTTTCTTCCGTGGCGATGCCGATGCACAAGTGAAACAGACCAACGAATGGCAGGCCATGGCTCAAACCCCGCTGATGGTCTCCATCGATGCGGAATGGGGTCTCGCCATGCGCGTGAACAAGACCTTGGCTTATCCTTATCAGATGACTTTGGGTGCCATCAAGGATGACCAGCTGATTTACGATATGGGTCAGCAGGTAGCCGAGCAGTGCCAGCGCATGGGCATCCATGTGAATTTCGCACCGGTGGCCGATGTCAACTCCAACGCGGCCAATCCCATCATCGGGGTGCGCAGCTTTGGTGAGGATCCGCAGAAAGTGGGTGAGAAAGCCTCAGCATACGCACAAGGCATGCAGAGTAAAGGCTTGATAACCACGATGAAACACTTCCCAGGTCACGGCAACACCTCCACCGACTCGCATCTGACCTTGCCCACGGTGACACGTACGATGGAAGAGGTGCGCGACATCGAATTGGCTCCATTCCGTTATATGATAGAAAAAGGTGTCAATGGTGCTATGGTGGGTCATTTGTACTTCCCCGCCATCGAGAAGGTGAAGAACACCTCGTCGTCGCTGTCGCACGGCGTGGTCACCGACCTGCTGAAGGAAGAGATGGGTTTTGAGGGTTTGATCTTCACAGATGGCCTCGACATGAAGGGCGTGTCGGAGAAGGTGCGTCAGGACAGCGTGCCTTACGTGGCCTTCATGGCCGGCAACGATGTGCTGATTCTGCCCCACGACGTGCCATACGCCATCAAGACCATCAAAAACGCAGCGGAACGCAAACCCGAGGCTGCTGCCAGACTGGAAGAGAGCTGCAAGAAAATCCTGCGCTACAAGTATCGTGCTGGTCTTGCCCAATATCAACCGGTGTCAACGGAGAACCTGATGACCGATTTAAAGCAAAAGACCTATACAGACTTGCGTCAACGCTTGTATGATGAGGCTATCACCATGCTGCGCAACGAAGGTGATGTGATTCCTTTGGCCAACAACAAGAAAATCGCCGTGGTGACCATCGGCAACACGAAAAACGACGTGAACAACGGCCTGATTGATTATGGCTATAGCACCACCTCGTTTGTGACGAAGAAAGATGAAATCGCTTCGAAGTCGGCGGATTGGCTGAAGAAGTTGGAAGCCTACGACTTGGTGGTGGTCAGCATCGAGAAGACCAATATGTTTGCCAACAGCAATTATGGCATCAACAATGCTACGGTGAATTTCTTCAACCGCCTTGTGGCGCAAAACGACGTGATTCTCAACCTGTTTGCTTGCCCATACGCCTTGGATATGTTCCGCATCAACAACAGTGTGAAAGGCGTGGTGATTGGCTATCAGGACGAGGTGCCTGCCGTGAACGCCGTCGTGAAACTGCTTGCAGGCGAGATGGATTCCCATGGTGTTCTGCCGGTCTCGGTGACGAAGTTCAAGTGTGGTGATGGCATCGTCATCGGCTGGCCTCCGAAGCCCTCCTATAACCTCCCGTTCGTGGAGCCTCCGACCAAACCTGAGCCGGAGAAAGGTCAGCTCATGCAGAACAAACCTATTGAGAACCAGAATGATGTGCCGACGCCTGTGAAGAGAATCGACGAACAATATGCCCGTCGTTTGGACTCAGTGGCCAAGTCGGGCATCACCAAATATGCCTATCCGGGATGTCAGGTCCTGGCGATGAAGGATGGCTGCATCGTTTATGACACTTGCTTTGGCACTTTCACATACGGAGGTGGCCACAAGGTGCAACCTGATGACCTCTACGACCTCGCATCGTGCACCAAGATCTTCGCTTCCACCTTGGCCATCATGAAACTCTATGATGATGGCTTGATCGACCTCAACAAGACCTTGGCCGATTTTTTCCCGTATCTGAAAAACAAAGCCCATGGCAAGCTGAAGCTTATCGACATCATGACGCATCAGGCCGGGCTGAAGGCTTGGATCCCTTTTTATAAGGTGACGATCGACGAGAACGGGCCGATGGCTGAGTTCTACAGCGATCACATGGACGAGAGCCACACGCTTCGCGTGGCTGAGAACCTTTATATCGTCAACGATTATCCCGACCGCATCTTCGATTCCGTGTCGAAGACGCCTTTGGGAAAGAAAAAATACCTGTATAGCGACATGGGTTTCTACTACATGCCCAGAATCGTGAAGCAGATCACCAATCAAAACATTGTGGACTACTTGAACGAGAAGTTCTATTTTCCGATGAACCTTTCGCACATCTGCTACCAGCCTTTGGATCATTTCACCCGCGACCAGATTGCACCCACCGAGAACGACACCATCTTTCGTATGCAACAGCTTTGGGGTGATGTGCACGACCAGGCCGCGGCCATGTTTGGCGGCGTGGCGGGTCATGCCGGACTGTTTGGAAACGCCCACGACTTGGCGGCCATCATGCAGATGTTGCTTGACGGAGGCACCTACAAAGGCGTGCGCTACCTGAAAGCTTCGACCATCAACTATTTCACCAAGGCGCATTTTGCGGCTTCCAACGACAACCGTCGCGGCATCGGTTTCGACAAGTTGCCGCTCAACAAGAAAGGTCCCAGCACCGCGTCTAAGTCGGGATCGATGAAAGGCTACGGACATACTGGTTTTACGGGTACTTTCGTTTGGAATGACCCAGAAAACGACCTGTTGGTGGTTTTCCTGTCGAACAGGGTCTGTCCTAACGCCGATGCCAACCAACTCATGCGGTTAAACATCCGGTCCAACATTCACGACATTCTCTACGAGGCTTATCCGATAAAGAAATGAAACAAGAAAGGCGCATCTCAGTGAGGTGCGCCTTTCATTATATCCGTATGGATTTATTTGATTTCGTAGGTATTGATGATGCCTGTGGCTTCCTCAAGCACCATCTTGGTCATGCCACCGTCTTTGGTGCGATAGGTCAGCACAACTGATTTGTAACCGCCTTTCGGCACCTTGCCTTTGGCGTTGATAGAGATGACTTTAAGCCCTTTCTCTTCGGTGATGGTCGTCTCAGCATTGTTGTCGGCAGCCGCTTGTTCCCAATTGCCCGAGAGGCAGTTCAGCAGGGTGGAGCGTTGCAGTCCCACCATCTTGACTTTGTCGGCATCGATGTCGGCTTTCTTGCCGTCCATGTTGATTTTCACCTTGTTGCCGTCGATAATGAAGGAATCGCCTGACGGTTCGGTGTAGGTCATTTTGAGTTGGTCTTTGCCGTCGAAGACGATATGGCCGGCTTTGTTGATGGTCTTGCCCGACACTTTCATCACTTTGGTCTGGGTGAAATCGTTGTCGAAGGTTTGTTGTGCAAATGCACTGACTGAAAACAGTACTGCGATGATAATCAATGTAATGTGTTTCATTTATTGAGGTTGTCTTTTATTGGTGACTATAACAAGGTTTCCATTTACAAAAACCGTGCAAAAATACTCGTTTTTTCGATGCGATTTGAAATTGAGGACAACATAAATCCATGTAGAAACCTTGTTTGTATCGAATAGTGTTGTATTTTTGCAGCATCAATTCGACAACAAATAACCTTACAACTATGAAAAGAGCATTGAAAATGGCGGCCTTAATGCTGTGTGCCGCGGCTATGATGACAGCATGCGATGGCAACAATTCGAATTCAAAAGAAAACAAGTTGGCCCAATTTGAGAAAAAAGCCACTGAATTCAAGGCAACCTTAGACCCGAGCAACAAAGTTATTGCCGAGAGATTGGATACCGTTGTGCAAAAGGTGTTCTATCTTGAGCCTAATCAGGATGCTGAGGGCGTCAATCCCATCAACAACATCATGATGCATGATTATGCAACGAACGACACTAAGGCTCTCCTGCCCGAAGAGGAGAAGATAAGTGATTTTATTGCATTTGGTGAAATCGTTGAAAGCGAAGACGACCTCCAAAGCGCTATCAGTTGCTTTAATTTGGATTACAGAAACTCAGAGCTTATCGGCGACCGTTTGTTTATGATGATTCATACCGAATGTTCGTATGAAATGGAAACCTCGCTTTTGTTCTATGTTAACGTCCTAGACAATACATTGCATTATGTTACTGATTGTGATGATGTCAAATATGACAAAGCAAATGGAACGATTGCTGTTCATACGGAGTTGATGAAGCTTGCAGGTGCTGATTTGGCCCATGACTTCACTCTCTCAGTATCGTCGACCGATGAGGAATATGCGGCCAAACGCGCTGAGAATGAGGAAATAGAGGATCAGATGGTAGAGAAGTGGAGAGAAGAAAACGCCGAGTAATCTTCACTAATTCATACCCAACAAAAGTAAGAGCGCTAAGGTCTTAGCGCTCTTCTTTTTTTGCTTTCTTCATCACACTCCGCTTGTACCACGGCCACTTCATCAACTGCCAGAACGCAAAGGGTTGCAGAGCGTAGGAGATCATGATGGTCGAGGCCATGCCGATTAAGGTGCTGAGACCGATGGAGCGGATGGCAGGATGGACGGCGAAGAGGAGGGAGGTCACCACGATGACAAGGATGATGGCAGAGAAGAAGATGGCCACCTTGTGCCAGGTGAGCACGTCGCGGTTGCCAGTCCGTGCCTGAGTGAGCAAGCCTTCGGTGATGAAGATGCTGTAGTCGACACCCACACCAAATATGAAGGTGGAGATGATGATGTTGATGAGGTTGAATTCCAAGCCGATAATGGCCATGTAGCCCTGCACCATGAACCAGCTGAGCACCATGGGGATGAACGACAAGAGCGCGGTGATGATGTTGCGGAACGAGACCAGCAGGATCAACAGTACGAACAACGAGGAGATCCATACGGCGATGTTGAAGTCGTCGTTGATGACCTCCACCATGCTCTTGCAGTAGTAGAACGGCTCCAAGACGAAGGTCTTGGGATTGGCAACCAACGCGTCGGTGGCGATGTCTTTCTCGTCAAATCGCATGGAGACGTCGGTGAAGACCATGTATTGGCTGTCGGCATTGCATTCGATGAAGTTGCCCAAGAGATTGTCGGGCACCACGCCGCTTTCTATCAACGAGGCCGCCTCGTAATCGGCATCCAACAGGTCCTTGAAATCGTAGAACATCATCGGGTCGAGGCCAAACTGAAGCGCGCCTTTGTCGACTTGTGCAATGGCGTATGCCTTGCGCTCCTCGGTCCAGAAAGCGTTCCAGGCGGCGATGCGTTGCTCTTGGTCAGCTTGGGTGACGAAGAGTTTGGGGATGATGTCGGTATAGCTGTGGACGATGTCTTGGCTCTTCAGCGAGTCGAGCAGGAACATGAGCGACTTGTCGGCCTCCAGCGCTTCGTCGATGTCGGTGGAGACGGTGGCGAAATACAGGTGGTAGAAGCCGTCGTTGTTCTTGGCGTTATATAGGCCTTCGGCTTCGATTTCCTCAGGAGAGTTAAAGTCAAGGTTGCGGAGGTCGCTGTCGAATTTCACCTTGGGTGAGAAAATGATGCCAACCACTACGATGACCGCAATCAGAATCAGGAACCACGGTTTTTTGTCAAAGGGCAGGTTGTTGAGCCGCGAGATGCGCCTGAAGGTCTTGCTGTTGCTGTCGGCCTTGATGGAAGGCAGGAAATGCGGCAAGAAAATGAGGGCGAACAAGGTGCTGCCCAACAAGGCGAAGGAGGCGAATAGACCGAAGTCGCGGAGCAAGTCACTGTCGGTGAAGAGCAGGCTGCAGAAGGCACCTACCGTGGTGATACATCCCAGGAAAACGGGTGTTGATTCATCTCTCAATAGTTTTTCAGGGTCGCCGACAAAGAAGTGGTGGATGAGAACATGCAAGGTGTAGCTGATGGCCACGCCGAGTACGATGGCGCCCAGGCCCAATGCCATAAGCGACATCTCGCCTTTGATCCAAAAGATGCAGGCCAATGAGAAGGCTGTGCCGTAAAGGATGGGCAGCAAGAGTTTCCAAATGAATGGGAAACTTCTGAAGCACAAGCCAATAAGCAGTAGAATCAAAACCATGGAGATACCCACGGTCACAATGAGGTCGGAACGGATGCGACCTGCGTTGGAGACGCTGCCCATGGGGTCGCCATGTGCGTGGACTTTCACGTCGGGGTGACTGGCATTAAACTCTTGCAGGGCTTGCGAGAGCATTTTGGAGAAACGGGTGGCAGATTGGGAGTCCAAGGAACGGAAACTGGGTGCCAAAAAGGCCAAGGCCACGGTGCTGTCGGGACAGAAGAGGTGATCGTCGATGAGGTTGAATCCGCCTACCGCACCTTGCAACACATTGCCAAGCACCACGTTGCGCAGGTTGAGCGGGTCGTACATGATGGCTTGGGTGATGTCGCCCGTCTCGTCTTCCATCATCTGTTCATAGTTGACCCACATCTGTTTCTCGATGGCCTCTGGCTCAAGGGCTTTCTCGAAGTCTTGGTAGGCAGCGGTGTCGATGAAAGAGGGGATATGCTCCAACACGAAATCCAGTGCGTTGATAGCGGTTTCGGGTTCCATTTTGTAAAGCACATTGCCGATGTAATGGCTCGTCGAGTCTTTTTTGTACAGTAAATCGATGAACTCATCCGTACGCTCGGCCAAGAGGTCGGGCGACAAGTGCTCATCGGTCGAGGTCACTTGAATATAGATCTTATCCTTGAGTTGGATGGAGCCAAAGGCTAGTTGGCTCTCGACGCTCGAAGATGGCAGGAGTTTCGAGATGTCCTCCTCGAAATGGAGTCGCAGGCCGAAAAACAGGAAAACCAAAGTGGTGACAACCATGATTAGATACATCAGTATCTTGTGGTTGCGGAAGAAATGGTATAAAGGGAGAAATACTATGTGCATTGGGAAAGGGGTTATTCTGAAAGGCGATTCATTAGAGTGCTGTATAACTCGGGTAGGCGCTTGGAGATGGCTACCGGGCGACCGTTTTCGATGAAGCAGTGTGCACTGTGTCCGATACAGACCAATTTGCCGTTGGAACGCATCGTGTATTCAAATTCAAATTTCATCTCACTCATCTTGCTGATTTTCACCTCAATGTCGATGATATCCTTGAAGGTGGTAGGGTGCTTGTATTCGCATGAGATCGAGACCACGGGGGAGAAGACGTTCTCCGCCTCGATCTTCTCGAAGCCGAATCCCAGCTGGTCGAGCCAGTCGACACGAGCCTCTTCCATGAAACGTACATAGTTGGAGTGATGTGTCACGCCCATGCGGTCGCACTCGTAATATTTTACTTCGTGTTTGTATGTGTTCATCGTGGTCATACCTTAATTTAGAA
>JAEEGG010025783.1_pt1 | contig 11288 bp, 10 predicted proteins | sample 9134161 | NCBI WGS metagenome assembly JAEEGG01 (sample SAMN16246543, study PRJNA631951) | gut metagenome | biome: gut microbiome; feature: rumen; material: CR-attached | host: Bos | place: Iran: Karaj | collected 2018-10
ATTCCTTCTCTAGATTTATGTGATAGTTATCCAAATTGAATCCAATCCTATAAAATTAACGCATATTCTGAAAAAAACAAACTATTCGCAAGAATCAGATGAAATTTACACAGATATTTTCTTCTATGCTAGACATCGCCAAAAGGCGGATTAGTTTATAGAAGTGTTAAGCGACGCGGCTGACAAGCCCCGCATTTCCCGCAGTACATACCATTTAATTAAAACAGACAGCCCATGACACAGCTTGAGACTTGGACAGAAAATATCGAATTGGCACAGAAGCTCTCCGAAAAGCGCACGGAAATCAACTATTTCGAAGACAAAGTCCCGTCGTATGAACTGCCGCCGCTCTTGAAGGACGACGACGGACAGACCATCACGACCACCGCCCAATGGGCCAAACGCCGTGCCAAACTGCTCGATCTCTTCCGCAACGAACTCTACGGATACTCGCCCGAACGGCCACAAGACGAATGGTTCGAAATCGTTAAAATCGACCGGCAAGCCATGGATGGTACCGCCACGCTCAAGCTTGTCAACATCCATCTTGGCACCAAACCAGGGGCCCCTGTCATCCATCTTAACCTCTTCATTCCCAACAATCGAACGAAGCCCGCGCCCGCCTTCCTGCTCATCTGCAACCGCGACCGCAGCAACATCGATCCCACACGAAAAATCAAATCGGACTTCTGGCCAGCGGAACAGATCGTCGCACGCGGCTACGCCGCCGCTTCGTTCTTCAACGGCGATGTCGCTCCAGACAAATACGATGGCTTCACCACTGGCATCCATGCCTACCTCCAAAATCCAGCCGCACGTAAATTCAACTCATGGGGCACCATCGCCGCATGGGCATGGGGCGGCTCACGCGTCATGGACTATTTTGAAACCGATCCGGACATTGATGAAAAACACTGTGCCGTCACAGGCCATTCGCGCGGCGGCAAGACCGCCCTCTGGTGCGGCGCGCAGGACGAACGTTGGGCTCTCACGATTTCCAATTGCTCCGGCTGCTCGGGAGCCGCCATCGCCAGACGCCGCTTCGGCGAATCGCTGAAGGTCATCCAAAACGCCTTCAAGCATTGGTTCTGCGGCAATTACCGAAAATACATCGATCGCGAAGACGACCTTCCATTCGATCAGCATGAACTCGTCGCGCTCGTCGCGCCGCGAGCCGTCTATGTGACCAGTGCAGACGAAGACCTATGGGCGGATCAACGCGGCGAATGGCTCGCCGTCCATGAAGCCGCTCCTGTTTGGAAACTCTTTGGACGCGAAGGACTTCCATCCGACATCATGCCGCCGTTGGACAAGCCGCTCATCGGCGACGGCATGGGCTACCATATCCGCACAGGCGAACACAACTACAAAGTATTCGACTGGAATGCGCACATGAATCTCGCGGATCGCGAATTCAACCGCTAACACCTATCATCACGTCATTTAAAACCAAACCACAACAATGACACACTTCCATTTTGACGACAATACGCTCAGCGATGCGGAAAAATTCCAAGAGCTCCTGATCTTCGCCAATGGTTGCGCAAAGCTCCTCCATTCGGACGCGCAAAAGCTCCAAAGCTACCATGATCTTCTTGAAGACGAAGTCGAAGACCTCCCATCGGCAGAGGACTTTCTTGGAAAAAGCACGGCCGCTCTTGCAACTCTCATGAAATCAATCGATTATATTGGCGGACAGACCGCTGTTAAAATCGACCAAGAGGACATCAATCTCGTCGCCACGCTCAAAGGCGTCGTCGAACGTTGCCGAAAGATTCTGGAGGACGGGCGGACCATCACCTTCGCCCCGCAGAGCCAGTTCACATTGCACGGCAACGTCTATCAGTTGCAGAACGCCTTTCTGGATGCCATCCAATCCATCGTCCAAGCCTCCGCACCCAACACGATCACAAATGTCATGTTGGAGCAGAAGCACTTCGAATTGAATGAATTGCGCAAACTCAACATCTCCCTTCCAGCGGACGACTACATCATGGTCTCCATCCATGCCGATGCGGCAACTTCAAACAAAACCGACTTACCATTTGATACGCAAGTCTATGTCGGCGGTGTCGCAAGACTCCACGACGGCGATGCCGTGATTGACGCAGACGGCGCAATCCGCCTCTTCTTCCCTGTGCAAACCGTCAAAAACGCCTCGCAAACACCACAAGAAAGTTGGAAAGGCACGGAAACCATCCTTCTCGTCGATGACGAAGACATGATTTGGGATGTCATCTCCAGCATGCTCATCGAGCTCGGATACACGGTCATTCTCGCAGAAAACGGCCGCGACGCCGTCGAAATCTACGAAGGCAACCCGCACGCCATCGATCTCGTCCTCATGGACATGGTCATGCCGGAGATGAACGCCCGCGAGGCCTTCCATCTTCTGAAGAAAATCGATCCGAATGTCAAAGTGCTCCTTTCCTCCGGCTATGTTTCAGAAGAAGACGCGAAAGACGTTCTGGACGCAGGTGCATTGGGCTTCCTCCGCAAGCCATACCGCATGTCCGATTTGGCGAAAGCGATTCGCAACATATTCGACGTCAACAACTAATCATAAATTCTCATGAAAAAGACGATTCTGTTCACATTCGCCATCATGGCGGCCATGATCGTGACCGCCGCCCCCAAACCGGAGCTGAAAAGCCAGATTGAAGCCGTCCAAGCCAAAGGCGTGGACTATCTGCTCAAAAACCAGATGCCGAACGGTTCATGGATGCTCCATCCCGCCATCACGGGGCTCGCCTGTCTTGGAATCGCAGACACGCCGTCCGCCGCGTTGCCTGACACAAAAGCGAAGCTTGAAAAGGCGCTCGACTACATCGTCAGTTGTGCAAAAGAGAACGGCGTCATCGACGCATCCATGGGCCGCCGCAGCTATCCCGTCTATTCCACGTCCATCAGTCTAGTCTGTCTCGCCAAATTCAACCGCCCCAAAGATTTAGAGATCATGAAAAAGGCCCGTGCCTATCTGCTCAGCCCAGACGTCTATCCGGAAGGCAATCCTGAACACGATCCAAACGCGGCTGGAACGGGTTATGGTCGCCAACGCCGTTCGGACCTTTCTAACACCGCATGGGCCATGGAAGCCCTCCATGTCACGGAACATCTTGACAAAGAGCCGCTCAACAATGATCCGCAACGCGCGGCAACGGCAAAACTTGCTTGGGACAAAGCGCTTACCTTCATCACCCACTGCCAGAATCTACAAGAAACCAACCAGTCCGCATGGGTCAAATCCGCTCCTGCGGAAGACAAAGGCGGTTTCATCTACAGTCCGTCGGATGCCATGCGTCCAGCGGACGCGGCCGCTCCGCAACGCGGCGGCCGCCCGCCAATGGATCGTGCCCAGATGCTCCGTTCCTACGGCTCCATGACCTATTCCGGCCTCAAATGCCTCATCTATGCGAAAGTCAACAAAGACGACGTTCGCATGAAATCCGCCTTTGACTGGGTGAAACGTTACTACACGGTTGATGAAAATCCAGGCGTCGGCGCAGCGGGATACTACTATTATCTGCACACCTTCAGCAAGACGCTCGCCCTCTTCAACGAACCGATCATTACAGACGCCAAAGGCGTCGATCACGATTGGCAGGCCGAAATGGTCGCCGCCATCGCGAAACGCCAGAAAGAGGACGGTTCATGGGTCAACGACAACGGCCGTTGGATGGAATCGCTGCCCGCCCTCTCCACATCCTACGTCCTCATGGCTTTGGGAAATATCTCACGGTGACGGAAATACAGCCATTTTGAGTTTTGCCTGTCTTCAACAGGCTGATTGTAAGAATATTTCAATACCCTGCATACAGCCTTATATATGAATGACATGAGAACAAATGTCCAATATGCACTATTATTCATACAATAATGCATATTCAACTCATGTATTATTTTTTATTTTTATTATTTGACCTTTCAAATAATTATGTTATTGTATTGTCAAAGAAAATTGACGAACAAATAACATCATAGTTATAGCAATACCATGACAACCATCACCAAAAGCAAAGAAGAAACGGCAATGGAATTGATTGCCGCCCATTATAAACTTGACTCTGAAATGAAAGATGCCAAGCTGTTTCTGACCAACCAAGACCGGATAATCCGCATTCTGGAATTGACGGAAGGTGTGCCATCCTGTTCCAAGCCGAGTCCATTCAACTTTGACGCGGCGTTGAGCGAAGGCGTCCCCTATCCGAGTTCCGTCATTTTGGTCAATCAAAAGGATTGGGACAAGATCATAAATGGCAAAATGAAGCTTCCTATCCGATGGAACATGAAAAATGCACGCAATGTGCCAAAGGAAGATGTGGCAAGCTTAATGGACTGAAATGGATACGACGAGCATTTCAAACGCATTTTTTCAGGAGGCAAAGGAGAATTTCTGCGCCGCGAAGATATTGTTTGGCCATCTAAAAGAAGAAAAACAAACACAAATGGCTAATGATGACTCTATCATTCATCTGCGTGGCTCCTCACTCTTCGTGCTTCTCCAAATGGCAGTGGAAAAGCTCTGTAAAGCCGCATATGCAAAACAGAAAGGCGATATCAAACTACCACCTTACAATCATGATTTAGAATTACTGATGAGAATAGCAATGCGTAATCCATCCATCAAAGCTTTTTTCGAAAAAAGTAATCCTGAAACATATGCTTTTCTGATGAAGGAATTGAATCCGCTTCAACCAAGTAATGCGGGGCGAAACAGCGAGAATTTGGAATATCCATGGATTACGCCTAAAAACAAAGTCAAGTTTCCCGCTGCTGATTTGAAACTCATCATCAAATACTTACATGATCCATACAACCGCAATTTCCTCAAAATCATGGGCGGTATGGAACGTTTTGTCCTTTTATTCAACAAAATCATGCGCAGTATCTAAAAAACAACGCACGGCTCATGTGAAGCCGCGCGTTGTTCGTTTTAAAACATTATCTTTGATAAAATTACTTCAGCATGCGTTCGACAATAGCGACATCTTCTTCGACGATGTTGTCATTGTCCGCGCGATTCATGCCGACGTTGATGACATCGCCAGGCTTGATATTGCGCAACGCATAATCGAATCCCATGGTCGCGTCAATACGTCCCGCGCCGAGAATCTTGTAGGCAATGCAGGGCTTCTTGACGGATTGGATGAATTCCACCGCTTTCGGCGGATCTTCCAATTGGAACCGCTCGCCGCCCAGTTTCGAATGAACACTGCCGCAGTTGAAGAACGGGACCACATGGAAATCAACAATATCAAATGAATCCACCCAACGATGCGTATCAACCGAATGGCCGGCAGTGCCCACGGGAACGCCTTTCGCCTTGCCGTATTCCACCCACTTCCGCAACTGCGCTTCATCGTGATTGTTGAACAGCTCATCAACCAATCCACCATGGAAAAAGAGCGCCTTGCAACCAGCCGCGACGGCATCGTCAATGGCCCATTCCATGCTCGGCAGCGTACGCCAAGAAAGCTGCCCGATCCAGTTCATTTTGCATTCAGGCGACTTCAGATACAATTTCGTCGTTTCGATCACATGCTTCGTTTCGTTGTTCGTCACGAACGTGTTGATGCCCGCTTTCCACGCACGATTCCACGTTTCGATTATCCGTTCAGGCGTGTGGTAGCTACGCATCTGCTCGTCTCGCTCCTTGTTTTGATGGCTGAATCCGCCGAAAGGATTGGCGCCGATGAGCATTTTCGTCATCTCGATACCGCAGAAATTGACCGTTGGTAACATAAGTTCTTCTCCTTTACCAAGTTATTTTTCAGCAATTCTTGATGAAATTCGTCAGAAGTTCCGCGTATTTCTCAATACCGGACAAGCTCTGCCATTCATTCGGACCATGCGCGTCGCCGCCAGGCAGACCGATGATTCCCAACGGAATGCCAAGCTTCACCAGATGGCGGGCATCCGTCGCACCATTCATGCGGCTCGTGCCAATCTTATGATCTGGAAACACAGCCCGCATCTCATCCATCAGCTTCTGAATCAACGGGTTGTTCTCATCCGTGTACATCGGCTGGCAATGATGCGGCGTGGTTTCGACATCGAGTCCCGTCACTTCCTTCGCCTTCGCGATGATCTTCTCGTAGTCCTCTTCCTTCGTGTAGCGGATGTTCAGCGTCATCTCCGCGACATTCGGAATCTGGTTCGTGGATTCCGGATTGCCACCGTTGATAACCGTCGCGGCCATCGTGTTGTGCCACTGGTCAGCCTCTGTCACGGCAGGCCAAATCGCGCGGAATTTCAGATAGCCGTCGATCAAACGATCAATGGCATTCTGGCAATTCCATGGACGGGACGAATGGCCGGAGACGCCATGCGCACGCAAATGCAGCGTGATGATGCCTTTCTGTGCAACTGCCACGCCGTAAGCCGGTCCATCGATGATAAGGCCAATCTTGCGCCCTTTGTAGCCGCGATTCACCATGCCGCCCGTCGTACGGCCACCATGCTCTTCGTCAGCCGTAAAAATTGTGCCGACGCTGGCGCGGCCTTTTAGATTCGCCATGACCTTCAATGCGCAAACAGCCGGCCCCTGGTCGTCTGAAACGCCGCGGCCTTTGATGATGTCGCCTTCGACTTTCGGCGTGAACATCTCGTCCGACGGGACGACCACCACGTCCAAATGCGTATTCAAAAGGAAGTCCACTTCCTTGCCCGGAACCGTCGAAACAAACATCGCATGACGGCCGTCGAAATCCTCAACCGTCGTGTAAAGGCCTTCGGCCTCCGCATATCCTTTCATGACCTCCATGGCCTTGTTCACGCCTTCGACATTCGACGTCATCGCATGGCAGGACATCAGCCCTGTCAGCATTTCAACTGTGCTTTTCATCTTCTTCTCCTTTTGACGAGATTACAAAACATCCCGCAATTCTCTTGCGAAAATTGCGGGATGCCAATTCATTTAATTCATGACTGGGACAAGCCCATGTTCAAATTAGTAGTTCTTGTGGAAGGCAGGACGATTGACTTTCCAGTTCGGACCAAGCTTTTTCTGGACGACGTATTCGGGCTCGATGATCGGGCTCCAGCCGAACGGGAACGAAACGAGTTCGACAACGCCGACGACTTCGCGGCAAGCAAAGCGCCACAAGCCGAGGCCAACGCCTTTGCTGATGCCAGGCAGGTCGCCTTCTTCATTCGTGAGGCGGATGATGTTGAACGGAATTTCAAGAGCGCCGAACAGGATGTTGCAAACGCCGCGGCCGAACTGATCGGCGGGCTGGCGGCGGGCGAGTTCTTCGTCATCGCATTCCTGATCATCTTTCTTCGGATCGAGACCGACGATACCCGCGAAGAAGTCAGCGATTTCCAGCGTGCGGACGTTCAGATACGGATGGATCAGCAACGCGTCAATCTGAACGCGGAGATCCCACGGAGACGTGGTGTTCGCCCAGATGACGGGCTCAGTCTTCTCGCCGCGCGGGAAGTACAGCGTGGGCTTCGTATCCAGAATCTGCTTGCGCCACGGGCCGAGGGACGCCGTCGCATAGTAGCCTTCATGGAAATTGAAAATGGAGCGGCGGCCATAGTAGTCAATAAGCCACAGCGGGGGGAGGAAATGCGGGAAATCAACGCCGCGCTCATAGCTCACGTAGGCGCCCAGTTTGCCGTAATCCGTCAACGCGACTTCAAAACCAATGCCGGGGCCGCCAGCAATACCGCCGCGGAAGATGTCCATAAAGTCCGTGATACGGTTCCATACATACATCTCACTACGAACGATCAGCGCGTTCAGATCAAACTCCTCTTCGTAGGCATTCGCCTGAACCATGCACAACGCCAACACGACGACTGCGCAACGAAGACTTTTCATAAAACCTTTTCTGATCATCATGACTTCCTTGTTGGTTGATACCTAATTTATGTTTGATATTTTTTAATTTTATTGACGGTTACAATAAGTAAACAGAATAATATACCCACCTATTTCCACAATTGACAAATAAAAATGACAATTTTTTTCGGCAAATCTGATACTTTTTTAGCTTTTTATGTCAAAAAAGTGATTTTTTTCACATTTTGGGGGCTTCTCCACAGTCTGGGACGTCTATCGCCTCGCCGTCTTTCAACGCCGACTGATGGGCCAAAAGTCCGGGAATCGTCCATCGGGCCGCCCGCCAGGCGTTCACCGGCGGAAGGCTTCCGAAAAACACCGCCGTGCAAAAATCGTCCACCAACAACTGGTGGGACGCCATGTGGCCATTCACGGAGGCATTTTGTTTGAAACTCTCCGGCAGGCGGTCCATTTCCGTCTTCTGAACCGGCGAGAACATATTCCACTGCCACGTGTGGTTCGCCACCTTCTGCTTGAAATCCGGATCGTCTTTGTGGCGCGTCATCTCCACAGGGTTCACTTCATCCGAAACATCCTGCAAATCAACGCCTTTCTCCGTTAGTTTCGTCAGAATGTGCTGCGCGTTGCTGAACTGGTAGGCACCTTTCGTCCCGTAGAATGACGAGACATACGACGATGGTGCCTTATAGCCGATGCGGCGGCATTCGTTGATGCGCGCCGTTCCGCCGTTTGCCAGTTTCATGAGCGAATAGGAGTTGGAAAAGACATTGTCCCATTGATTCACGCCTTTCTCGAAGATACCGTCGCATTCCGTGTCTTCGTAGCCGAACGCCACGACGCGTGTGCAGTAGCTGTTGGCCGCCGCCAGCAGCATCGCCGTCGAATGCGTCGGATAAAAGAACGGCGGCACGCCAGCCGACCGCTTGTCCGCACGGAAGTTCGCGGGAAAATGGCTGATGTCGTGATGGTACTGCGCTTCACCATAGACGAACTTTCCGAAGAAGCCTTCCTGATTCTTGTAGCGGCACATCATCGAACTCGGATAGTAGTAGCACGTTTCGCCCATCATGTAGGTCAGTCCCGTCTCCGCCACTTTCGCGACAATCGCCTGGCATTCTTCGACTTCGCTGGCCATCGGAACGGCCGAATAGACATGTTTGCCCGCCGACAGCGCCTGCAAAACCAACGGCCCGTGCAGATGGCGTTGCGCGAAAATCGCCACACTGTCGATGTCCCGCCGTTTCAAAACCTCTTCAAAACTAGCGATGGTTTCGACCGAATATTTCTTCGAATACTCATCCGCCCGTTCGGCGATTAAGTCGCAGACATACACTTTTCCGACCAGCGGATGCAGTTTGAACAACGGCACGAAGTTCTTTGCAAAATCGCCGCAACCGATGAACGCGATGTTCAATTTTCCACCCATACTATACCTTATTATATATAATGCTACTCTCGAACAACCTTCACATCTTTGAACATGTACGGATTGGGGCTCAGACCGACTTCCTTGCCGCTCGCCGTCGTCACATTCCGCAGAATGACCTCCTCCGTCTTGATGTATGGATACTTCTCGACGTATTCCGCGCTTGTGTTTTTTCGGTTGAAATTGCCGAAAATTACCGGACCATTGTAGTCGTCAGGATGGTTCGAATCTTCGATCTTGACATTTTCGAACAAAATCTTGCGCGGCATGTAGCATTGATAGCCGAAATCATGCTGTCCTGAATACGAACCATTGACTAGATACGCGGTGACTTTGCGTCCTGCAGACGGCACGAACACGCAGTTGCGGAAGATGAACTCGCCTTCCCATGTGCTGCCGTAGTCCGAACGGAGATTCACCATCGAACCGCCGTAGATGGTCGTATTCTCCACAAGAAGCGTGCCGAAACCGATGGCATTGATACCCATGTGCCCCATGACAGAATTCTTGATGGTCGCATTCGCGACGCCCATATGCGCGTCGAACCGCGAGAACACACATCCATCATAAGTCAAGTTTTTGCAATAGTTTGACCCTAAAATTCCCCAGTAGCGGCGGTCTTTGATGTCGTTCGTCTGAGAGCAATCTTTGAACGTCACGTTGATGGCCGTGTTGATGGAGATGTCATACGAGCCCATGTTGACGGGGACCTTCGCGGAACCGATGGTGCCGTACATCTTCCGCCCTGTCAACACTGTGTTGCGCACCAAGATATTAGCGCATTGGCTGATGGTAAGGAAGCCGCTGTATGGCGCGCCGTGGTCCAGCTCGCCTTCCACTTCATGCCGCATGTCTTCCACGATCACGCGTGAACGGCGGATGATGAAGCCGCGATTATAATAGGTATATTTCGATTCCGCCTGGTTGGCGATGGTTTTGAAGATACCGCCTTTCAGCGTCAGCGTCTTGTCGTCCATCGGATACGCCTCAAGCGATGTGATTTCATCGAAATCCCACACAATCGGCGCTTTTGGATCGACGTTGCCGTCACGATCCGCAATAAATACTTCCGTCTGAGCCTGACCGTTGTTCTGGTTCGCACCATAGCGGATGTAGCGTTTGACTTTCGCATTCATGGCGCGGATGATACAGTCGTATGGCAGTTTGACGCCGATGTTTGTCTGGCCGCGCTTCAACGTCGTAACGCCTTCTACCTTAATATTATTGATGCTTGGCGACACATGGAACACGCCAACGCCACGGTTTTCCACATGGCGGTCGTCGATGATGAAATGCGCCTTGCCGAAATCCGTGTCCGTCTTGATGATGATTGGATTCTTGCCGCCGCCGATGTAATACGTCTTGTCGTCGGCGACCTTCACGGGAAGCCCTTTTTCATTCGCGTAGGCGTGCGCTTTGACGATGGCCGCCTGGTCATCTGTCTTGCCGTCGCCAACAGCGCCGAATTTTTCATAGGAGACGAACGTCTCTTCCTGCGCGACGGCAACGCCGCCCGCCATCAACGCCAGAAATCCCACTCCACAAATGCGAGTCAGCCTTGAATGCATGTTCATCTTTCGCTCCTCAATTGCTTTTTGGAAAACGTGTTGACTCAACAAAAACGCAACGGGACCGCACCATGCGGCCCCGCGATTCATCAGACATTTTTCGCAACCAGTTCCGGACAGACCCGCTGCAGGAAACGCTTGCATTCTTCCTGCACCTCTTGAGCGCTTCCGCAACGAAGCGAATAATTCACAAGATCCTCCGCCTCATGCATTTTGATACTGCGAATGACCATGCGGACGGACGGTAGCGACACAGGGCTCATACTCAATTCATGGATGCCGAGCCCCAAAATCAACGGCGTGTAAAGGCATTCACCACCCATTTCACCGCAGACACTCACCCATTTGTCGTTCGACAGCGCCACGTCCACGACGTTTTTCATCATGCGGATGATGGACGGATGAGCCGGCTGGTAGAGATAGCCGATGTGCGGATTCGAGCGATCCACCGCCAGCGAATACTGCACCAAGTCGTTCGTTCCCA
>JAEEGG010025784.1_pt1 | contig 11287 bp, 11 predicted proteins | sample 9134161 | NCBI WGS metagenome assembly JAEEGG01 (sample SAMN16246543, study PRJNA631951) | gut metagenome | biome: gut microbiome; feature: rumen; material: CR-attached | host: Bos | place: Iran: Karaj | collected 2018-10
GTAAGCAATCCGCCGTATGTCTGTGAGCGGGAAAAGGTGACGATGAAGCGGCATGTGTTGGAGCATGAGCCGCACTTGGCGCTGTTTGTGCCTGACGACGACCCGCTAAGGTTTTACAAGGCCATCGTCCAGTATGCAAAGGAGGCTTTGAAACCCGAAGGCCTGCTCTATTTCGAACTGAACCCGCTGTATGCCCGCGAGACGGAGGCGATGGTGCGCGACCTGGGCTTCACAGAGACGGAGATCAGACTGGATATGTTTGGAAAGCAACGATTCCTTAAAGCTAAAAAGATATGAAAAAAGAAATGACCGAACAAGAGGCTTTTTTGCAATTAGCCTCGCTGTGTGCCAATGCGGAGCACTGTCAGCACGAGATGCTTGAGAAGATGCGGAAGTGGGAACTGTCCGAGACGGTGCAGGCCCGTGTGATGGCGCGACTCGTGAAGGAACGCTATGTTGACGACGAGCGTTATGCCCGCGCTTTTGTGAAGGACAAGATCCGCTACAATAAGTGGGGGCGCCGGAAGGTGCAGCAGGGCCTCTGGATGAAACATATCGACGACGACATCCAGCAGACGGTGCTCGACGAGATTGACGACGAAGAGTATCTGAGCGTGCTGAAGCCGCTATTGAAACAAAAGAGCAAAAGCATCAAGGCGGAGAGCGACTACGAACGTAACCAGAAGCTGATGCGCTTCGCCCTCGGACGCGGATTCACGTTCGATATCATTAAGCAATGTTTAGAAGTAGACGAGGAAGACTTTTAAAGACCACGAATTAAACGAATTACACGAATTATTCATCCGCATGGCCAATTCGTGAAATTAGTGAAATTCGTGGTATATAAATAAATGTATGATTAGTTTCTGGAGTAGGTTTTTGGATTTGATATCACCGCGGATGTGCGTGGTGTGTGGCAGCAGGTTGGCAGTGACCGAGGAGACGCTGTGCAGTAAGTGTTACCTGCACTTGCCGCGTACTGACTTCAGAAACGACCTCTATGAAAACGTGATGGCGAAGCTGTTTTGGGGACAGATTGCCATTGAGAAGGCCGATGCCCTGTTTTACTACGAGCCGCATGCTGAGACGGCCAAAATCCTCTACGAACTGAAATACAAGAACCATCCTGAAATAGGCGTGGTGATGGGACGGATGATGGCCAAGGAACTGATGCGTAGCGGACTGTTTGAAGGCATCGATGCTCTCGTGCCCGTGCCGTTGGCTAAGAAAAGAGAGCGAGAGCGAGGGTATAACCAGAGTCTGGAACTGGCGAAGGGCGTGAGCGAGGTGACGGGACTGCCCATTGCCGACAAAGTCGTTGTTCGCACGAAGTTCGTGGGGAGTCAGACGCAGCGCGGGCGTTGGGAACGCAACGAGAACGTGGAGAATGTGTTTGAGTTGGTCGACGGTGACAGCATCAACGGGAAGCACCTGCTATTGATAGACGATGTGGTGACCACGGGGGCTACCATCATCGCCTGTGCCCAAGAATTGCAGAAGGCGAGCAACGTTAGAATCAGCGTGCTCGCCCTCGGCTTCGCAAAATCTTGATAAATATCTCATTTCTTGAGTTCTTCGGCGATGATCTGTGCCATGCGGCGGGCGCCCTTGTCGTCGGGATGGATGCCGTCGGCGAGCATCTTGTCGCCATCGTTGGCATAGAGCGTGTGGAGGTCGATGACCTTCAGACTGTACTTCGCAGCCACCTCGCGCTGGATGGGGATGATGCCGTTGACAATCACAGAATCATTGATGTTCCACGTGGACTTGAAGGCGGGAATGGGCGTGCAGAGATAGATCTGCGGCTTCACAGGCTCGGCGGCCTGACCCTTCTTGGCTTTCTTTCCCTTCTTGACGGGCTGTGCGAGCGAAGGACAGAGGGTGGTGATCATCTGTTCGAGGTCCTGACGGAACTCGGCATTATACTGCCAGTTCTCGGGCTTCGAGTCGTTGGTGCCTAATTTGATGATGACGATGTCGGGCTTGAAAGCGAGGGCATCGCGCCAGGCCTGTTCGTTCATATAGGGATAGTCGCCCTTGTTGAGCATGGTACGGGCACTCACGCCGAAGTTCTTCACGCAATAGTCGTTGCCTAAGAGTCGCTGCAGCTGAGCGGGATAGCCGTTACGCGGAGCGAGGTCGATACCGTGGCCGTCGGTGATGCTGTTGCCGATGCAGGCCACACGGATGGCATCCTGCTTGGGCGCCTTCAGCTGATCGAGCCATTTGCCGAGGGTGGCGAGCATTTCGTTGTGATAGGCAAACCACTGTCCGAAACCGTAGCCGTGGCCACCCGTAGGATAGAGCAGCAGCATACAGTCGTTGCCGGCATTGCGCATGGCAGTGTAATAGGTGAGACCGTTGGTGAGTGGCGGCACGAGGTTATCGTCGCCCGACATGATGATGCAGGCCGGCGGGGTGATGTGACGCTGCACGGCATTGTTGGTAGAGAACTCACGCACAATCTTCGGGTCCTTCTGGTCCTCGCCAAGGAAGTTGCGGCACGACCATACGTGCGACACCTTCTCGTCCATCGAGATGACGGGATAGAAGAGGATGGTGAAGTCGGGACGCACGTCATACTCGGAGTGGGTGGAGATGACCGATGCCAGATGTCCACCGGCCGAGAAGCCCATGATACCCACGTCGCGGGGGTTGATGCCCCAGACGGCTGCGGAGTCGCGCACGATGCGGAAGCCCTGCCAAACATCGCTCATGGGGGTCATACGGTTGCCTTCGGGCAGACGATAGTTCACCACGAAATAGGCGATGCCCTTCTGGTTGAGCCAGTCGGCTGCCATCGTTCCCTCGTGGGTGTTCGACAATACGGAGTAGCCGCCGCCAGGAATGCCCACAATGGCCTTGCCAGAGGGTTTCGTGGGGAGGAAACACACCATTTGTGCCTTACCATCTTCCGTCAGATTGAGAGTAAACGTCCGCGCGGTCTGGTCGGTCTTTCCGGGTTCCGCCATCCGCATCATTTGCGGTCTCTGCGCCTGTGCTATCAGTGCTGCGCAGAACAAAGTAGTCAGAAATAAAATCCTTTTCATATTGCTAATTTTGAGTAATGAGTTGATAATCTGGGTGCAAAGATACGAAAAAATTATTAATTATTAATTATTAATTAAAAATTATGATTACCTTTGCAGCCAAATCAACGTTGAAATTATGGATATCAAGCATCAATTAGCCAAGAAACTGATGGACATCAAGGCCATCAAGTTGCAGCCGAACGACCCGTTTACATGGGCTTCAGGCTGGAAGTCACCTATCTATACCGACAACCGTAAGACGCTCTCTTTTTCAGATGTGCGTTCGTTTGTGAAACTCGAGCTCTGTCACGCCATCCAGGAGAACTTCCCTGAGGCTGAGGCAGTGGCAGGTGTCGCCACCGGTGCCATTGCACAGGGTGCCCTCGTGGCCGATCAGTTAGGACTGCCATTCAGCTATGTCCGTCCGAAGCCGAAGGATCATGGCATGGGCAATCAGATAGAGGGCGAGATCGAGAAGGGCGCCAAGGTGGTGGTCGTCGAGGATCTGATCTCTACTGGTGGTAGTTCGCTAAAGGCTGTAGCCGCCCTGCGGGAGTATGGTGTAGAAGTGGTCGGTATGGTGGCATCGTTCACCTATGGCTTCCCCGTGGCAGAGAAGGCGTTCGAGGAGGCAGGTGTGAAGCTCATCACGCTGAGTAACTATGAGGCGGTGGTCGAAGAGGCCGCGAAGACCGGTTATATTAAGGAAGAAGACAAGGCCGTGCTCGCCGAATGGCGCAAGAGCCCGGAAACATGGAAAAAGACAGAGTAACAATTTAAAGACAGAATATCTTTTAAAGACAGAATAACAGACTAACAGATTTATATAACAAATATTTTTGTTTGTATGTTAATATGTCTTTGTTAGTCTGTTATTATGTCTAATAAAAATTGGTAATATGTCAATATTCGGAAGTGAAAGCAAATTTGAGAGTAGTGTAAAGCAAGTGCCTTACCCTCAGCAGGCTGTGTATAATAACCTCAGCGACCTGCGTAACCTCGAGAAAGTACAGGACCGTGTGCCCGAGGACAAAGTCAACGATTTCAAGTATGACCAGGATACCGTCAGTCTCAACGTCGCCCCTGTCGGCGAGCTGAAACTGCGTATCTGCGACCGCGAGGAGCCGAAGTGCGTGAAGTTCGAGACCGTGCAGTCGCCCGTGCCCTTCAACCTTTGGATTCAGGTGCTGCCCGTGGATGAGCAGAACTCGAAGATGAAGCTGACCCTGAAGGCTGAACTCAATCCCTTCATCAAGGCGATGGTAGAGAAGCCTCTGCAGGATGGTTTAGAGAAAATCGCAGACGCCTTGGCGCAAGTACACTATACACCCACCCCCTAACCCCCTCCCCAAGGGAGTGGGAACTGAATAGTCTACTATAATCAGTAAGAAAGAGATGAAGAATAACAATAGCAAAAGTAATAAGACTCCCCTCCCCTCGGGAGGGGCTGGAGGTGGGTTCCTTTGGTCGAAAGGATTCGACATCAACAAAGAGATAGAGCGCTTTACGGTAGGCAGAGACCGCGAGATGGACCTCTATTTAGCGAAGTACGACGTGCTGGGCTCGATGGCTCACATTACGATGTTGGAGAGCATTGGTCTGTTGGAGAAGGACGAGCTGACGGCGTTGCTGGCTGAGTTGCGGAATATCTACCATCTGGCCGAGCGCGGTGAGTTTGTGATTGAGGACGATGTGGAGGATGTGCACTCCCAGGTGGAGATGTTGCTGACGCGCAAACTCGGTGATATGGGCAAGAAGATCCACTCCGGCCGTTCGCGCAACGACCAGGTGCTCGTTGACCTCAAGCTCTTTACCCGTCATGAGCTGAAGGAGATTGCCGACGAGGTGAAGATCCTCTTCGACGAGCTCATTCAGAAGAGCAATCAGTATAAGGATGTGCTGATGCCCGGCTATACCCACCTGCAGATTGCGATGCCGTCGAGCTTCGGTCTGTGGTTCGGTGCATACGCCGAGAGTCTCACCGATGATATGCTCTTCCTGCAGGCTGCCTATAAGATGACGAACCGTAATCCCTTAGGTTCGGCTGCCGGCTATGGCTCTTCGTTCCCCCTGAACCGCACGATGACGACGGAGCTGTTAGGCTTTGACTCAATGGACTATAATGTGGTATATGCCCAGATGGGACGCGGTAAGATGGAGCGCAACGTGGGCTTCGCCATCGCCACCATCGCGGGAACCATCGCCAAGATGGCCTTCGATGCCTGCCTGTTTAACTCGCAGAACTTCTCGTTCGTGAAGTTGCCGAAAGAGTGTACCACAGGTTCGAGCATCATGCCGCATAAGAAGAATCCCGATGTGTTCGAACTGATCCGTGCTAAATGCAATAAGTTGCAGAGCCTGCCCCAGCAGGTGACACTGATCATGAACAACCTGCCCGTGGGCTATTTCCGCGACCTGCAGATTATCAAGGAAGTCTTCCTGCCTGCTTTCGGCGAACTGAAGGACTGCTTGCAGATGGCGGCCTACATTATTAATAAGATAGAGGTGAATGAGCATATCCTTGACAATCCAATGTACGATCCGATGTTCTCGGTTGAGGAGGTGAACCGTCTGGCAGCCAACGGCATGCCTTTCCGCGATGCCTATAAGAAGGTTGGACTCGACATCGAGGCCGGCAACTTCAAGGCCAATCATGATATCCACCACACCCATGAGGGTTCCATCGGTAACCTCTGCAACGATCAGATTCAGGCTCTGATGCAGCAGACATTCGATGGTTTCCATTTCGAGCACATGACGGCAGCAGAGCAAGCTCTGCTGAGTGAATAGTGATTAGTGAATAGTGAATAGTTATCCCAGAGTTTACGTGAAGAGAAGATGGTGGCTCTTGATGGTGTCACTACTATTCACTATTCACTATTCACTATTCACTTCTTGTGAGGCAGAGGCACCTGTGAGCCGGAAATATGTCTGCCGCTTCGTCTTCAGCTATAAGGACCACGCCACGAGCCTGCTCTTTGCTGCTGCACAAAATCCTGGTACTTATGTGTATGTGACCACTAAGGGCGATGGTAAGAGTAGCGTCCGTCACGTGTATGTGAATAGCAACGACAGCAAGACGCCACAGGAAGACAATATCATCAGTACCGATCTCGAAAACTATTCCAGCTATGTGCTTGGTGCCAGCAACAGCATAGGACTCTTTATCGGCACCACCAACTTCAACGGACTCTGGGCATACGACCGTGCCTGTCCGAATTGCACCAACCTGCAGGCGATGAACTGGACGGGCAACCGTCAGCAGGTGATCTGTTCCCGCTGCCAGCGTACGTATGAATTGGAAACAGGAGCGATTATCAGTGGTGAGGAGGGTTCACCGCTGATGCGCTATTATTGTTCGTTCGACGGTTCCATCCTCCGCGCCTGGAACTGAGTTAACTCAAATCATTAATCGAGTTAACTCAAACGATGAAATGAGTTAACTCAAAGTTTTTTGTAATAACGGAGCGGAGGAAGGGAATCCAGCTCTGGATGGAGAATGCGGATAAAATCGTTGAGCAGCCAATCGGGACGGAAAGGCGTCTCCTCATAGAAAGGGCTCAACTCCACATTACAGCCATAGACATTCTTTTCGCGGAAAGCCTTGAACTGGTTATAGCCATGATGCTCGCTGCGCAGCTCGTCGTAGGTGATATCGTGATCGCTGCTATAACGGAAGAGCCAGACATCAGCCTCACCGGCTTTCTCCAAAACACTTTCAAAGGGCAGGGATACAGAACCACTGTGGGTATCACCAGCCCAGGGATAGCTGCCGCCGGCATCCTGAATCATCTGGCCGATGGTGCTCTTGCCACCAGGAACATACCAGACGCTACCCGTGACATTGTCGAGCAAGACGGTGGGTGATGGGTGTTGGATGTTGGGTGATGGGTGATGGGCGGCAAGGGCCTTCAGGTCATTGTAGTTCTTGTCGATGGCGTCGAAAAGGCTGTCGGCCTTCTGTTCGCAGCCGAAGAGCATACCATAGAAACGCAGCCACTCGGCACGGCCTAAAGGCGACGATTCCATATATTCCGCACATTCCACGATGGGAATGTCGATGTCTTCGAGTTTGCCATAGCCGCCGCTGTTCTCAAACGGAGAGAGGAACAAGGCGTCAGGACGCTGGTCGATGATCTTCTCAACGACAGGACTCAGGCCGTCGCCCACATCAGAAATCCTACCCTCTTTCACCTGCTGCTGAATCCACGGAATCTTGATGTATTTCAGATCGGCCACGCCTGCGATACAGTCTTGCTTGCCAAGGTCCATCAGCATGGCGCAGTGGACGGTTGAGAATATCATTGAGCGACGCAGAGGCGTACGGATGAAGGTAGCGTTTGGGAGTTGAGAGTGGAGAGTGGAGAGTTCTTGCGTCCCGTTGGTAGCAAGCGAGCATTGCTCGAGCGGAGAGTTTGCAGCAGGCACTAAGACATATTGGTGGAGAGTCTTGCCATCCTTCCAGGGGTTTTTCAGCGTGACGACCGTGTAGCCGTCGTAGCGTACAACAGTGAGTTGTGTGGCGTATTTGAAGGCAATGGTATCACCCACCGCCTGCACAGAGGTGGTCTGGCCTCCCCTGCAGGCAGTGAGCAAAAGGATGAGAACCACCCCTAACCCCTCCTTAAAAAGGAGGGGAATTCTTAGGGTTCTCTCCTTAAAAAGGAGGGGAATTCTTGGGTTGGCTTTTTTATTTCTCGATAACAATGTCATCGATACAGATGTAAGTAGGTGTGGTTACACCCCAGTCGTTTTTCTTCGTGCCATCGAATGAGAACGAGAGGCTTTTAATGTTCTTGAAGGCATCGACATTACTCAGGTCGCAGTACTTCCACTCTTTCACATAGTCACCGTTCTTGGCCAAGTCGATCTCGTAGCGAGCGCCACCGAGACCCTCTGCAGGTGTGGGAGAGAGGATGCACTTGAACCAGTCGTCGGCCTCGAACTTACCAGGTGTCATACCGTCGCCATTGAGGATAGCGTCAACTACCCATGCAGAGTTGGTGTACCAGAAACCCTTCACTGTCACGCCTTCTCCGAAGTCGATGGTCTCACCATAAGGCTGAACCACGAGGAAGTTCTTACCGGAAACGGCCTTACCTGTGCAGTTGTTGAACTGGTCTGGAGTCATGGTAGCAGAATTGTAAGTAGTAGCTGTACGGTTAGAGATAGCAAAACCCGACCAGCTGCCCCATGACGGTGTCCAATTAACGGGGAAGGTCACGCCGGCCTCAGCATAAGAACAGGCATAAGCATCTGATCCATAGTTCTCGAACTTAATGCCCGTTTCGTCACCACACCAGAAACCGTCGGCATTGAGTTTGGCACCCTCGAAAGTGATGGTAGTAGTAGGATTGACAACAATAGGACTGTCGGCTTTACCACAAGATGTCAGCGACATGACGAAGCCACATGCTATGGCTCCCATCAAAAATAATTTGTTAGTTTTCATAATGCTTTTGTTTTAAAGTGAAACATATTTATTGAATGATAAATTTCTTCTTGTTCTGTATATAAAGGCCTCTGCGATTGGGCATGACCTTGCGACCCTGCAAATCATGTGTGGTAGCAAATTTTTCACTGTTCACTATTCTCTTTTCCCTTATCCCTGTGGCTTGGCGGATGGCCTCTAACGAGGCTTCCAGATGGATATCCTCTGCACCGGCGAACTCAGTAGACGTCTCTCCCCACCATTCCGGTTGTGGGCACTTCTGGTTCAGTCCAGTATAGACCCTCACGAAATCCACAAAGTCGAGATTGACAGGCTGGCGGTTCTCGTCAACAGCCCAGGAGATATCGATGCCACAACCCTCGTAGTTGAACGAACTGGCGTCGGCATTGTCAGTGAAGTTCGGCAGGTTGTCGGCATAGCCGTAGGCAAACCCGATAAGTACAAAATAGTAGGGGCTCCAGACTTGATCCACTTTGTCAGAGAGGTTCCACATGTTGTCTGGCAGGCGTGTGCCCTTGAACGTCAGATTGTCGGGCAGCCACAAGGGGTAATACTCCTGTGTGTGATAGTGGTTGCGGTCGATGGTGCCATTGTTGCCACGATTGTCTGTCCAGGGAATATCCCCCATCGGATTCCGGCTGTAGGTGATTTCATACCCATAGTCCACCTTTCCGACGCTGTCCTTGTCGCAGCTGCCACTGATCTCGTACCAGGGATCGTCAGGCAGCCTGTTGCCATTGACATCCTTCGACACCATCACCACGCCCGCCTCGTTCATGCCACCGAACACCAGGTTTTTCATCTCCTGATAGGCATTGCCCCAGATGGCAAAGTCGCGCTGTCCTGGGAGGTTGGCGATGGAGTGGTCGAAATGGAAGGTTACATACCCTCCCCAGCCGCCGAGGGCGATGATATGGGATTTTAAGGGACTCTGTCCTGCCACATTCTCATTGCACTTACGGATCATATCCGCCTCGGTGTCGCCCTCTTCGTATTCAGGCGCATCGTTGACGAACTGTCCCGGAGCAGGACAGTATTCATCCACGGCCTGAATGTATTTCGAATGCGCTGCCACATCAGCCATCCGCTGGGCCATAGCAGTGAATAGTGAACAGTGAATAGTGAATAATATTGTCAGTACTCTCACCATCCATGTTACTTTCACCTCATTATTCTTTCTATCCATTTTTACTATTCACTATTCATTATTCACTATTCACTGTTTATACACGAACGCCGCATGGGCGGGGATATCGCCCGTCTTCACCTTCCAGTCGAAGGTGCCGTCGGGCAGGAAGTGCAGCAGCTCGCCACTCGAGACGTAGTTCTTGGCATCCATCAGGTAGAAGTCGCGATGGATGGGATTGACGATAATGCCGTAGGGCATACGGATCTTAGCGATCTCTGGCGCCTGAGAGAGTTGGGTGCTAACCATCTCATGGCTGCGCACATTGATGATGCCATAGGTAACGGTGTTCGTCATCGTCACCTCGCTCCACTGGCTGCCATAGAAATAAAGGGAGTCGCCCACGATACAGAGGTCGCTGACGGACTGGTCCAGATGACCGCCCACCGTCATTCTGCCCTTGGCGTCCTTTACTAACCAGAAGATTTTCGATGCCTCATCCATGTAATTGCCTCTGGAGGTCACCCACAACTGATCATATTTGTCTGCCCTGAGACGATGCAGATTAGGAGCGACGACAATCTTGTCCGTTTCCTGCATGGTGTTCAGGTCTACCACACTCACTGTACTCTCGTAGCCTTGGCCCGTCATTCCTTGATAGCCTCCACTGTTCGCCACGAAAAGCTGGCTGCCGATAATGGCCACTTCCTCTGGCTGATAGCCTACAGCACAGGAGTCTGTCTTCTGCAACGTGAGGGTATCCACCTTATAGATACTGCCCAACGGACTGGAACCTGTATTCGCCACTGAGCCCACATAGGACGAGACATAGGCATAGCCATCCTTAAACGTCACATAGCGACAATTGGGGATATCCACCTTTCCGATTCTCACGGCATCCTCTGCACGGGCCACCTCCACTTTGTTGGAACAGTTGATGACCAACCAAAGACGGGAACCGTAGATCTGACAGTCGTTGCCCACATCGCCCAGCATCATCACGGTCGTAGGATTGCGCTCGGAATAGATGTTGCGCAGATAGTGAACGGTGGAGTCGCTGGCAGAGAGATCAAGGTAATCGAGGGTGGATTTGTTCGAACCCATATTCCCCTCGTTCAGCAGGTACATACCCACAATCTCGCTCTTGACGGTCTTGCCGCCCGTATTGATATCCTCCATCGGCACCACCATGACATCGTTGCGACAGGCAGACAGAAGAACAAGAGAAGACAAAAGAACAAATTTTAAAGACATAATAACAGACGAACATATTATCTTTTTTATGTTCTTTTTATTCAATATGTTATTATATTTTTTCATTCTGATATTTAATCTGTTCGTTTGTTATTTTGTCTTTAAAAAGTTATTCTGTCTTAAATCTCAACACTTAAAGTGAGGGCATAGTTTCGGCCAGGCATGGGGTAGTTCACGATGACCTCATAATCCTGATCCAATACGTTATTGACATCCGCCTGAACTATGAACTTTGAACTATGAACTATGAACTGATAGCGCAGCGAGAGGTCGCTGGTATACCAAGGTTCCATGTGATTATAAATGATATTCTCCTGCTCGTCGTAGCGCTCACCTGCATAGATAAACGAATAGTTCAGATCCCAGTTCTTATAGTTCAGGCCAAGGATAGCCGAGCCCGAGTGCCAGGGGATGTAGGGGATC
>JAEEGG010025785.1_pt1 | contig 11287 bp, 5 predicted proteins | sample 9134161 | NCBI WGS metagenome assembly JAEEGG01 (sample SAMN16246543, study PRJNA631951) | gut metagenome | biome: gut microbiome; feature: rumen; material: CR-attached | host: Bos | place: Iran: Karaj | collected 2018-10
GGTCGCGACGCATGCCGTTCTCACGATTCTTATAGGTATTCACAGGGAACAGCGATACATGTTCCAGACAGACGCTGTTGGAGCCATGTAGGAAGATGCGCAGCTTGGCATGCTTCATGGTCTTCGTGGACGTCAGTGTGATGGTGTATTTCTTCCATTCTGTCGATGTCACGTCCAGTTTTTGCTCGACAAACTCCTGATGCTCGCCCATTGAGTTCTCGTCAATCAGCTGTACACGGATGGTCGCCTTCGTCTTCGGAGCCTTTGCCCATACGGAGAAGCGATACTGTTCACCTTTCTTCACACCAATGCCGAAGTAGCCCTCGTTGACCAAACCCGTACGGCGATCGCGATGACCAGGGTCGCTCAGCACCACATAGTGCGGACAGCGCTCGAAGGGTCCGTCGTTCTTCACCTCCACACGGCCAAAGCTCTGCCAGCCCATCAGGTGCTGCGGAAATTCGAACGAGCGGTTCTTCACCAGTTCGCCATACAGACCACCATCAGCAGCATAGTTGATATCCTCGAAGAAGATACCATACATTGTCGACTGGATAGGCGCACCTAATTTCTTAGTACTTACATCCATTGTTATTTGTGCCACGGTGACTAGGAATATGCCCATGGCGACAACCAATAATAATAACCTTTTCTTCATGTTTTCGAGTTTTTTATAGTAATACTTTGCTTATCTATATTATAGGACTATATCTCTGGCCATCCGTCATCAGTCCACCGGATATGACGCTGGACGAGTACGGACATTCCTTGATGGGCGACGCTGTAACCATGACAGATAAAGACATCGTCATCGCCAAAATGATAGACAGCACAGTGGCCAGCAGCCTCGTACTGTTTCTTGTCGCCCTCAAAAATCAGCGTTCCCCCACCCTCGCGCATGTCGACGCCGTTACGGTCGAGGTATGGACCATCGACCGTCTTGGAGCGACCCACCGCTACTCGGTAGTTGCTTTGGGCACCACGACAGCAGTAGTCCCACGACACAAAGAGGTAGTACCAGCCGTCGTGCCGGAAAATGAATGGAGCCTCGATGGCATTCGTACCAGCATACTTGGAAGTAGGATTGGCAGGCAGATTCTTGGCTTTAAGGGTATAGCGACGCGCCACGGTGCGGGGACGTTCACCCATGGCCACACGCATGGTCGTGTCCAGACGAATCATTTGGATGCCGTCCCAGAAGGATCCCCACGTCAACCACGGCTGGTCATTGTCATCAATCACAAAGTTAGGGTCTATGGCATTCCAGTTATCACGCTTCTCACGTGAGGAAACTATACATCCCTCATCATCCCAAAGGCCTGAGTTCAGTTTACGGGTAGAGAGCAGTCCGATGGCAGAGCCATTCTTTCCGAAAGTAGAACAGCTATATGCCAACCACCACCGTCCGTGCCACTGAATGACATCAGGAGCCCACACATGATGGCGGAAGCCAGGAACAGAGTCACGCGTCCACTGGGGAATGACAGACATCACCGGCTGATGTCGTACCGTCCATGTCTTACCATCACGAGACGTCATCTGCTGGATGCCCATGCCAGTACTATATATATAATAGGTACTGTCCTCATAGGCCATCACAGGGTCGTGAACCATCGGCTGGTCAGTCTGAAAGGCATCAGTCTTTAAATTTGCTTGTGCACTGACGGACAAAGTCGCCAGTGCATAAGCAAAGGAAACTAGAAGTTTCATACCCTGATTACTTCTTCTTACCCCAAATAGTTGTAAGATAATTTCCACCTGAGAAAACAATGGTATGCTTTCGAGGAATAGCCTCCCAGTCACATTCGCGCTGAACTTTCGTCTCAACACCATTGAATATCAATGTGTTGGTAGAGGCATTGAAAGACCATGTCACAGAAGAGCCTTGATAAGTAGCTTTTCCGTCGGCAGAGAAAGTAACAACGTGTGAAGCATCTAACTTACCATAGTTGTATTTAAGATCGATTACTTCCCAATCGCCAACGATATCTTCTTTAGTAATAGCAACTTGTGGAACTGCTGCATAGCGCTCAGGCATGACAGTAGGCCAACCGTCGCTCAGCCACTTCACACTGCGCACGCCTCCCAGCATCAAAGCGTCGGGGTTAGACCCACCGGCTGTTGACGGATAGCGCTGCTGTGACACGTAGTAGTAGTTGCCGTTGCCATCGTCAAAGATAGCACAGTGGCTGATTCCCGTCCACCCCTGTGTCTTGTCATCCAATTTGTCTTCATCCTTTTCAGCATTCGGATTAGGAGTGATGAAGCGATAAGGATGCGTCATTATTCTGTCTCCATCATGAGCGCCAGCAATGAATTGAGTAGGCATGCTGGAATACCAACCGTCAACAGTCTGCGAACGGAGCACACGCGTGTTGTAAGGAGCCTCAGCGGTCACCTTATTACTAGCATCGCGGACAGTACCTAAGGCATCGTATGCCACAAACAAATAGTAGTAACCATCGTGGTAAATAACCTCAGGAGCCTCGGAAGCCTGCCAGCGGTCGCCTGCCGTACGGGTCCAGATTTGCTTACCATAGGCAGCCTCGTTCTCAGCACCCCATGGGTTGGGCAGGGGGTCCACAACGGTCTTTCCCGTCTCAGGATTCAACTGAACAGCGGCAAAGCCTGAGTGCCATGAGCCATAGATGAGCCAATGCTGGCCCTCGGGAGTAATGATGTATGAGGGGTCAATGGCATTGTACTTGAAATAACAGTTTGCATAGTCAGTAGGAGCTACATAGAAATTAAGGTCCTTGTCCGAATAGTTGGTGATGACAAAACCCTTGTCCACCCAGTTGTTGGCAGCGGGGTCAGCCGTCTCCAGCAGTCCGATGAAGGCACGCTCACTCCACGACTTCTTGCCGTCGATGGTGCCGTCAATGGTGATGACATAGTACATACGATAGAGTCCGTCACGTACCTTGCGCACACAGGGAGCCCAATAGCCACACTTTGAGAAGTCTGCCTCGCTAGGCTCCAGGCCCATGTTTGCACGAATCTCATTCAGCTTGGTCGGTACCCATGCGGGCAGCTCAGGAAGAGCGGGACCTACATACTCCCAGTTCACTAAGTCCGGTGAACGACGTCCATGGAAGTGACCGTGTCCGGCAGTAGGATTACCAAAACCTGCATCCGTGGTGTACATGTAATAGTAGCCGTCGTTAGCCTTCACCACCGTTGGGTCGTGGACATTGCCCAAGTTCCAGTGCTCACGCATGTTCCAGATGGACACACTGCGATAGTCATCTGCATAGGTAGGAGCCTTCCACGCATCCAGCTCAGAAAAGCTGTCGGCAGACTTTGTCGTGAAGCTAACCTCATCAGAGTAGACCACCTGGTCGTTGGTCTGTGCATAGCCGCGGACATAGTAAGTAGTGTTAGCCGTCAGTGAAGATAGAGTCACCGTCATGTTCGAAGTGGTAGAAATGACCTTCAAACCATCGACGGTGGGGTTAGCCGAGGTTCCGTAGACAAAACCTCGGGTAACGATGTGAGTACCTGTTGCCGTACCTGCGACATAGGCAGAATTAGAAGCAACGGCAGACACGGTGGGCGTAGAGACAACCAGCGGATTGTTCACCTCGTCAATGCTGTCCGTGCAGGCAGCCATCAACAGTCCCACGCCTATAAAACTTAATATTCTTGATAAGTATTTCATACTAATATTTCTTTTTGTTGATTATTCAAATACCAAGTGACTATGGTCGACTGAAAGTCGTACATAGAAATCTTCAGGATCAATGCCTGTTATACCTACATAATCCTGTGTATAGGTATTGCCATCTGTACCCAGCATTGTCGCATTGACATTAGCCGTTCCGTCTCCATTATTAGAGATCTTCAGGGTCACTTTGGCACCATTCATAGCAGCATACCAGTTCTCCCAGACACGGCCTTGCTCTGTAAAACGCTCAGCCTTGAGGTAACTATCTCCCCAGCCCCAATTGTCAGAACGTAGCACTGCATATTGCGCCATCGACTGCTTATTGAGGATAAGCATAAAGTTCTGATACCAACCTCCACCTGCAGTGTAGTTGGTGAAGTTGAAAGTACAAACCTGCTTAGCCTTTACCTGGATGTTTGGAGTTGCAAGCGGATTGTCACTCCATGGTGTACTATTGTCCTCTGCACCAAGTACTCGGTCGAATACCACATGTCCGTTCTCCACACAGACGTCAAAGAAGAGGTCGTCGGGATTGATAGTATTAATACCAGTATACTTCTGTGTATAAGTATTACCATTAGCTCCAACCATGATGATGTTAATATCAGCCGTACCGTCACCGTTATTGGTAATATAAGCAGTCACCTTGGCACCGTTCATGTCTGCCAGCCAAGCCGCCCAGTCACGACCTTCCTCGAAGGTTGGCGTGCAGGCTGCATAACCACCATCCCATCCAAAGTTATCAGCACGAACCACACAATAGGAAGCCCAAGCCTCGTTGGTCAGTCTAATCAGGAAGTTATCCCAGTTATTGGCACCAGCAGTATAGTTTGTGAAGGTAATCACCTTGGTTTCCTTCGGAGTAATCTTGATATGACCGGTATTGTTTTCGAACCAAGGAGTGGAGGTATTGTCCTCCTTACCCAGAACAGCCGGAGTCGGTACCACATAGGTTTCTGTGAATGCAGAATATTCTTTGACCACATTAAATGTCTTGCTGGCAATAACTGCCTTCTCAGGCGCCTTGCCTAAGTAGGTCTTATTGTAAAGCACTATCAGCGTCTTCTGACCTAAAGTATTATAGTCAGGAATAGCCTCAAACTGCAGTTCCTTAGCCTCAATATCCTTAGTAGCACCGTTGGCAAAGGTCACGGTAGCCGTAACTTTAGCCATTGCATCCTTAAGAGGAGTGTCTATAAGCACTTCACCGGGCACGGCGTTAAGTTCCATTGATATAGGTTCGCTGTCCACGATGTCTATATCACCAAACTCTATATAGCTGTGATCAACTGTAAAAGAGAAATAGCAGTTATCAGGCTGCACATTGATGATGTCCTTATACTCCTGCGAATAGCTGGCACCATCGGCACCCAACATGGCAATCTGAATGGTAGCCGTACCGTCACCGGGATTGGCAATGGTGGCTGTACATTTAGCCATACTCATTGACTTCAGCCATGCACCCCAGTCTCTTTCCGTGGTCTCCATCTTCTTGGTACAGAAGAAGTCGCTCTCTTCACCGGTAAAGCCTGTGGCCCAACACCAGTTGTCGGCACGGAACACGCCATACTCATAGTCCTTGGCCTCGTTGCGCAGAATGATGACGAAGTTGTTCCAGTTGCTGCCGCCACCATAGTTGATGAACTTAACCTGGGCCGACGTTCCCGGCTCAATCTTAATATCGTCGGTGAACACAGACCACCAGTCCTGTGTCAGTTCCTTAGTACCCAGTTCCGTCGGATTAGGTGTCACGCTGACTATTGTTGTCTTCTTGGAATTGGCTATCGAGTCAACCTTGTCGTTCAGCCAGCTGGGAGAACCCACACTGTAAAGGTCGCCCCCCTCGCAGCCCGTGAGCGTCAGCACGCCAAGGACTGCCAGGAATAAGCCGGAGGTTATTTTATTGAGATATTTCATAATCTTATGCTTTTATTTTAGGTTTACACGCACTTTTCTTATTTGCTCAAGTCTACTACAGGATGAATCTTCCAGCCCTTGCCCCTGAACCAGTTGGCATTGTCACTATTGGTGTTAGCAGAGTTACCAACCAGATTGGGGTTGTCGTTCAGCGTATTCTGGAAGATAGGCAGGAACTCATGACCCGCCTTGTAGGTATCGAAAGAAGACTTCACCTTGTCGTCGCTGATGGCAGCATAGCTCACAGGCTCCTTCAGCATGTTATAGTTCTTGGCTGTCACGTCAGCCTCAGTCATCAGACGATAGGTCGTATGCTCCTTCATCTGCTGTATGCGGTCTTCCCGATAGAAGAAGCCCCAGCGCAACAGGTCGAAGCCGCGGCCCCACTCGCAACCGAACTCCTTCGGACGCTCCACGTTGGCAATCTGCTCAAACAGTTTGTCAGCATCCCCTGCGAAACTGGCCAGTTTCAGGTCAGCCAGTCCCGCACGACGGCGAACGACATTAATCCACTCAATAGCCTGCTGCGTAGGACCATTCACCTCGTTCTCACACTCAGCAGCACGCAGCAGTACGTCCGAGTAGCGCATCAGTCGCAGGTTGATACCGCATTTCAGACCGGTTACCACCGTGCTATAGAGGCCTGTGCGCAGGTTTGTCCACTTGGCAATAGGCAGACCGCCGTTGTTGTTATTGGTTGGCACTACGTTGCCGCCGTCCAGGTCGTCGCCATAGCATACATTGCCGTAGGCATAGTTGTTCCAGTCGCTCTCATAGGTACCGATGGTCCAGTAGAGACGCGGGTCCAGACCGTTCTTCGTGGTCTTCTCAGCCTTGAAGAGCTGATAGAGCCAGGGCGCGGCTGAGAGGTCAGCCCAACCGCCATAAGGCTGCGGACCGAAGTTGCTCTCTATGGCATGACCCTGTGAGGCGTTCTTGCTGATGTTGACAGGCGTCCACTCGTCGTCCGTACCCTGACTGCCGTAGTCCAGGAACTGTACTTCATACAGGCTCTCTGCATTGTTCTCATACTTCGAACCCTCCTGGAAGTTGTCACCGTAGTCGGCCATCAGCTCATACTTGCCATACCTCTGGTTGCCCCCCTCGGCAGTGCTCAGAATATCCTTCAGCACAGCCAGTGCCTCACTATACTTTTGGCGCATCATCAGTGCACGGGCATAGAAGCCTGCGGCAGCACCGCTGGTAGCACGTCCGCTGGCCCACTCGCCACCCTCGTCACGGCTGGGCAGCAGTGTCATGGCCTCCGAGAAGTCTTTCTCCACCTGGTCCCACACCCTGTCGTACTGGGCATTGCCATCCGTGTCGCCTTCCTCCTTGTTGGCAGACTGCAGGCCCTCCAGCGTCAGATACTGGTTGTAGTCCAGGATGATGGTAGGATTCTGATAGTAACCCGCCAGATTGTAGTAACCCAGTGCACGTGTGAACAGGGCCTGTCCCTTGAGACGCTTCCACTGGTCGCTGAGTTCACCCTTCTGCTCCTGCTCGGCACAGCGGGTAATCACAAAGTTACTGATATTGATCACATAGTACCAGTCGCGCCAAATCCACAAGGCACCGATTTCGTCGGTGACGGCCTCGTTGAAGTTGTCTACGGGCAGATACCATACCTGAGAGGCATTCCACACCTCGTCACCACGCACCACGTCGTGAGCATAGCCCACACGGGCATAAGTACCCTCCATGCGGGTGTGGTGATAACAGGCAATCACTGCTTCCTCCAGGTCTTTGGCCGTATAGCCGAAATTCTCTGAAATCGGCTGGTTGGGGTTGGTCACATCCAACTTGTCACTGCACGACGTCAGCGTGCCGATGCCCATCAACAGGGCAAGTGAATATTTATATAGTTTCATAATAGTTACCACGTTTTTATATAATTAGAATGAGAACAGAACACCAGCCATGAAGCTGCGTGCACTGGGATAAGAGCAATAGTTGTAGCCCGGCGTGTAGGTACCGCCGGCGAAGTCTACGTTGTATCCCTTATACTTGGTAAAGGTGTGCAGGTTCTGCGCTGAGATGTAGACACGTGCACCGCTGATGACACCCTTGAACACCTTGTCAGGAATGTTGTAGCCCAACTCAATGTTGGCAATCTTCCAGTAAGCAGCGTTCTGGATCTTACGGTCGCTGAAGTAGTCGTTCCACCACTCGCCATTAGCCTGTACGTAGGTGCGGGGAACATTCGACAGATACGTCATACCGTCAGCCGACCAGCGGTTGGCATCGAGCATAGCCACATCCTTGTTGGCCCAGCCATAACAAGAGTTCAGACTGTTGTAGATGTCGTCAGCCACATGATAGTTCAGGGCACCGAAGGTAGAAATGGCCAGGTCGAAATTCTTGTATTCCAGACGGGCACTGATACCGAAGTTCACCTTCGGCAGTCCGCTGCCTAATACCACCTGGTCATTGGCATCGATGATACCATCCTCGTTGACATCCTTATAGAGGCAGTCACCCACTTGGGCACCCACCTGGGTAGCGTGGTCGTCAAGGTCAGCCTGCGTGCGGGCAATGCCCTCATAGATGTAGCCATAGAACTGGCCAACCTCCTCACCGACCTTCGTGATATACGTACCATCAATACGCTGCGACATACCAGAGCTCAAAGCTGTCACCTTGTTTTTCAGCGTGCTCAGGTTGGCACTGACCTGCCACTTCAACGGATAGTCACTGTTACGATAGGTAGCAGAGAACTCGAAACCGCTGTTCTTCATCGAAGCAGCGTTCATGGTAACGGTCGTGTTAGATACACCTGCGTTGGCAGGAACAGCTACTGGAGTCAGCAGGTCAGTAGACTTGTTCAGATACCACTCGGCAGTAAACTCCAAACGGTTGTTCCACATGGCAATATCAATACCGACGTTGGTAGTCTTCTTCTTCTCCCATGCGATGTTGGGGTTGCTGAACTCTTCAATAGAAGAACCAGTTACCACACTATTACCAAAGCTATAAGTCATATAACCACGACGCATGGTTGACAGATACCTGTACTCACCGATGTTCTCGTTACCCAGTTCACCATAGCTGGCACGAACCTTGAACATATTGATGAGGTTGTGATTGAACGGGAAGAACTTCTCCTTATCAAAGCGCCAACCCACTGAAACTGAGGGGAACGTACCCCAGCGGATATCCTTGGTCAGACGCGAGCTGCCGTCACGACGCAGAATGAATGAGAATAGGTATTTACCGTCGTAGTCATAAATCAGACGACCCAAGAAAGAAGTCAGGGCGTGTTTGTTTTCGCTGGATGTTGCATCGCGCTCCTCGCCATTGCCTACCTGCAGATAGTAGGGCTCCGGGAGATTAATACCCCAAGCACCGATGTAGTTCCAGTTTTCTTCCTCATAAGTGATACCACCTAACAGGTTGATATGGTGCAGACCGAAAGTCCCGTCATAGTTGATGGTATTCTCTACCAGGAAGTCTGTATAGGTATCCTTGTTTTTGTCTAAGCGCTCGTTGCTCTTATCCATATAAACACGATTGCTCTGAATCCATGCTGACACCCAGCGTTTGTTTTGGGTGAATGTTTTATTATAAGAGAGGTTGAGCTTATAGTTCAGCTTATGGTTCTTGTTTTCAAAACCAATCATCTTCAATAGGTCAAAATCAGCAGAACCAGTAGCTGTAACACGGTCTATCAGTGTGTTTCTTGTCAGCAGATTGTTAATCAGCAAAGGGTTCGAAGCCGAGATGTCACCATGCACGTCGGTGTAGTAAACACCATATCCATAAGCATCGTAGCTATAGTTGGCGGCTGCCGGCACCCTGTCGTCCAGCACCCACGTCGATGGGTCGTAAGCCCTGATGGTCGGCTGCATCAGCAGCGAGCCACGCAACACGTTGGTCACGTCGCCATACATACCCTGCACATAGTCACCCACACCAAAACCAAAACCGTCCTGGCTGGAGTGCGTATAGTTGAGGCTGGTACGGAACTTAATGAACTTCGTTTCCATTGTATTGTTGATGCGTGCTGTGAAACGCTGGTAGTTAGGACCCGCACCCTCCAGCGTACCCTTCTGCTGGAAGTAGTCCAGACCGATATTATAAGTATTGTTAGCACCGCCACCACTCAGGTTGACGTTGTGATTCTGACGGATACCCGTCTTGAACACCTCATCCACCCAGTTCGTATTGGTATTGTCCTGAAAGTGGTACAGACCGTCAGCGCCCATCTTGTAACCGCTGGGGATAGCAGTACCGGAATTATTGGCAGCCTGCGCCAGATACTGGCTATACTGGTCGGCATTCATCGTGTCGTAGACACCCTTGGGAATGAAGTCTACACCGAAGTAACCCTTATAGTCTACCTTCAGCGGCTGGTCTTTCTTACCGCTCTTGGTGGTGATGATGACCACACCGTTAGCGGCACGCGAACCGTAAATGGCACCTGCTGATGCATCCTTCAGCACCTGAATGGTCTCAATATCGTTAGGTGAAAATTCCGCAATACCAGTTCCCATTGGTACACCGTCAATAACGTACAAGGGGTCCGTATTGTTGAATGATCCGATACCACGGATACGTACGCTCGGCTTCGCACCTGGCTGTCCGTCAGAGGTAATCTGCACACCGGCTACCTTACCTTCCAGCATCGAGGAAATGTTAGAGTTCGACACCCGCTTCAGTTCATCGGCATTTACAATAGATACTGAACCGGTCAGGTCTGCCTTTTTCTGCGTACCGTAACCCACAACGACCACTTGCTCCAGCATCTGTGAGTCTGACTCCAGCTGAATCTGCTCAATCACGGCACGGCCGCGGACAGCAATCTCACGGTCCTTGTAACCGACGTAACTCACCAAGAGGGTTGCATTCGAAGCGGCATCAATCGAGAAGTTACCGTCAAAATCGGTCACAACACCCGTTTGAGCACCCTTCACTCTTACTGTTGCACCAATCAGGGGTTCCCCATTCTGGTCAACAACCTGACCCTGGACCTTGATGGTCTGCTGGGTCACTGATGCCATAGCAGGAACAGGGCAGACCGTTAGGCCACCGAGCATACCCAGCGACAGCATCACAGAGAATAAATAAGTTTTTCTCATTGCGAATTGTTTTTAGTTAATATTGTTAGTAATAAAGTTTTGGGTGCAAATATAGCGACTTTGTCCACAATTGAGGTGGACAAAACACTATTTTAGGTGGACAAAACGTTATTCTCGCCCCCTTTCTACCTATTTTCCTGCTTTTCTACCCCACTTTCGTCCTCTCCGGCATACGTACTGGGACTGTGACCATACTGATGGGTAAAACAGCGGGTAAAATATTTGGGATCGTTGAAACCTACCTTGTAGGCTATCTCGGTAATGTTGCGGTTAGCCATATTCTCCAAGATGAGTTTCTTGGCAACCGTCAGACGATAGTTGCGTATAAACTGGCCTGTGCTCACTCCTGCTTCAGCATGGAGTCGCTTCGACACCAGGCTCCGGCTCATACCCATCGCACTGGCAAACTCCTCAATACCGAAACCTGCGTCCATGTAGTGCTGCTCCATCACTTCCGTCGCACGCTCCATAAACGATTTCTGGCTTTTCAGGGTCTCCTGCTTGTCGGCCTCCACGCTGCGGACGTAGCTCTTCTTCAGGTGCTCATGGGTGTCCAGAATGTTCTGAATGCTCACCTGCAGGCGCTCCGGATCGTCGCTTTCTTCCATCACCTTACGGATGGGTA
>JAEEGG010025786.1_pt1 | contig 11286 bp, 8 predicted proteins | sample 9134161 | NCBI WGS metagenome assembly JAEEGG01 (sample SAMN16246543, study PRJNA631951) | gut metagenome | biome: gut microbiome; feature: rumen; material: CR-attached | host: Bos | place: Iran: Karaj | collected 2018-10
CCATCCTCAAGCTCAACGAGGAGGAGATTGAGATTGTCAGCGCACTCTTCCACCTCACAGGTTCGGCCTAGGAGCGTTGCCGTCAGCTCATCAGCAAGTTCGACACTCTCCAGACCGTCATCCTCACCTGTGGCGCTGTAGGTTCGAACGTCTTCACCGAGAACGAGACTTCCTACGTCGATACTCCAAAGGTAAAGGTAGCCGACACCGTAGGCGCAGGCGATTCGTTCACCGCAACCTTCGTGGCTCAGTACCTCAAGGGCAAGAGCATCCAGGATGCCCACCGCATCGCAGTCAAGGCCAGCGCCTTTGTCTGCACCCAGGAGGGCGCTACTCCAGTCTTCCCCAAGGAGATTCTGGAAGCCTAAGTAAGGGTTCAGAACGGTTGTTACGCTTCGCTCCACGCGAGCAGAGCTCGGAGCGAAAGGTTTGAAAGTTCGAAAGGTTGAAAGGCTCTCTCTCGATATTCCGCTCTTCCGCTATAACGAAATAACGATATCCCGAAATTCCGAAATAACGATATCACCCCTCAACCCCTTCTTAACCCTTCAGAACCCCTCTTAACCTCACTTCCCCCGACGTTTCATAACGTGTATTAATTATAAAGATGGTGGAGGTCGCAGATGTGATGTCTGCGGCCTCTTTTTTATATAGGGATTCTAAGGGACTTTAAGGGACAATAGTTTTTCGGGGCCCACGACACTAACGTCCCCTAATATCCCTTAATATCCCCAAATATCCCTTAAAAACCCTAAGTATAATACACCAAATTCCCGTAATTGAACCTCGTCAACGCCGACTTCGTATCGTCCAGTTCCAGCATTCGCTGGGGCACCTCTTCCAGCGGATAGTTCTCGATGCAGTACTTCAGGCGGAGGGTGAACTTCTCCATCTCCGCATCAATCTCCTCTTTCGTAGCCGGAATGTTGTTGTCGATGGCCTCCTGCAGTTCCGAGATGATCATGCCAGAGAACAGTCCTTGCAATTTATACTTGTACGCAAACTCATCGGCATGACACCAGATACCGATGCAGGTCTTTCCCCGCAGGAACTGAGCATGACCATCGTCAATCAGAAGTCGTAAGAACACGCCTTTTCGATTCGGCTTCGAAAACAGTCCATACATGTTACCATGTCCCAGCATCATGATGGTGTCATCCGCCTTCAATGCACGTCGCACGGCCCCATTTGTACTCTTTTCGGTGATACACATCTTGACATCCTCTCGCTGCTCATACAGCAACCTTAGCATCCTTGTCGTCGGGTCATTCGCATGAACTACAATCATTTCATTTCCTCCTTTCTTTTTCTTAGTCAATTATTAATTCTCAAATTCTCTAATTCGTGATAAAAAACTCGGGACCCAGATGGCATCCTCCCCCTAAGCAGGGGGATAAGAGGGGGTCTTTTTCCCCCGATACAAATCATCCGCCATATGCAGAATCAAGTCATGCAATTCCAGATCATCCTTGAAGAACTGTGGTATATTATCATATCCAATGGCCGCCCCAAGAATATTCCCCGTCACCGCTCCAGTGCTGTCGCTGTCACCCCGATGGTTAACCGCAGCAATCAACGCATCCTCAAAACTGTCAAAGTGCTTCAAAGCACAATAGAGCGCAATCGCCAAAGCCTCGTCGCCCGTCCATCCTTCACCCAGACAACCGATATTTTCCAAGTCCGTCTTTCCATTGTCGAGTAGGGAAATGGCACGTTCAGCCAACTCTGCCATCTCTTCCACACTCGAAGGATAAGCCTTGTACAGTTCGCGGATCCTGGCAATACCCTCCCTGATGTAGCCCTTCATTCCCTCCTGAGTGGGTTCAGGGTCGAGGGCAAGGCGGAAGATGATATGCGACATCAGAGCAGCCGAAATGAATCCCAATGGATGCTGATGGGTAATCTCGGCAGCCTCACCAGCCAACAGGTCCGCATCCTCGACGCTCATTCGTCCATCGACCGCAGCATAGAGTGGGATAGGGGCGATGCGCATCACACCACCGCAGCCCTTGCTGTTGTTGATAGGTTCCTTGCCGCGATAGATGTCATCCAGCGATGACATGCAAGTAATACCAGGTGCACGTCTGGCATTCAGTTCGGGTACGCTGCTGATCCAGCATTCCTTATGCTTTCGAGACTTCTTCCCGATTTGCGTCAGATACCATTCGACATAGGCTTCGCAAATACCAAACTTGGGCGAAACACCCTTTTCGATGGCATTCAACAATCCATTCGCCGTGTAGAGCGTCATCTGTGTATCGTCCGACACCACCGCCTTGCTCGCTTCACTCCATAAACTCTGTCTTGTGTCCAGTCGCGTGATTCCACGCTCTCCATATCTTCCCTGTATCTCCTCAAACGAGTACATAAACTCCACTGGATAACCCAATGCGTCACCGATGGCCCCACCAATCAGTGACCCTCTGATTCTGTCTTGAAAATTTTGCATATTCTCAAATTTGTTAATTCGTGATTAAAAAACTGGGACCTTTTCTTCCTTTCCTGGAACACAGCCTCGGGGGGGGGAGCAATCCCCTTGTCGGTGATAGTTCGAAAAGTTTCTGCAAACCTACGCCTTTTCACCGATATTTCCAAATTTTCTTGTGTGTTTTTATCGTCAGTGCGTCTTTTTTTTATTTGGCAATGATTTTCCTGCTATTTCCTCGCCAATCTTTTTCGATATAGATCTGGTTGGGACGAGTTTCCCTGATTGGCTGTCCGGTGATTGAATAGCGAACGATGCGGGAGTCGGCATACTCCATGACGGTAGAGATGCCTTCCGTGATGATGTCGTCAACGATTCTGGCAAACTTGTCCCAGCCATTTTCCCAATATTCATCCGCGCAGCCCACGGGGACATGAAGTGTGCAGGCTGCGATGGCCGGGTCGAACGATTCGCTGCTGATGGCAGGCGTTTTTGTGGCGTGACAATATACATCCTGCAGGCTATAGCATTCCACGAAAGCCATTGTTTGGATCTTCTTCAGCGAAGCGGGCAGCACCACCGAAGTCATCATACAGTTCTTCAGGAACGCTTGTATCCCGATGGTCTCCACTCCTTCGGGCACGACATATTCTCCAGGACACTTGACGGGCATGGACAGCAGTTTCTTTCCGTCTTTCGTCAAAAGGGCGTGATTTTCAATCTTGTAGTTCGCATTGTCCGCATTCATTTCAAACCGGTCCAGCTTGTTGTAGCGGAACGGATTGTTGCCGATGTCGCTCACCGTCGAAGGCAGGCTGATCTCCCCCAGGCAGCGGCAGCCCGTAAAGGCATAGTTCTCGATGCGGCTGAGGCCATGAGGCAGCTCCACCTTGTATAGGCCGTAGCAGTTTCGGAATGCCTTGCTGCCGATGGTTTCCAGGCTGTTCGGTAGAATGATCTCCTGCAGCGCCAGGCATCCGTCAAAGGCCGATTCGGGGAGGCTGTTCCCCGAGATGTCACAATCCGAAAGGTCGAGATACGACAGTTGTCCCGTTGTGCTTTGCGCCAATTCCTTCAGCCACGCCACGTCCGCAGGATTCAAGGTTCCCGTCACCTTCAGGCGGCAGATCTTTCGGCTCTCCGATTTGCCGCCTGACTTCTCCACAAGCGTTCCAGGCGTCGATACATGGATGGTGGTCAATTCCGCAGGCAAGGTCTGCGGGCTGATGCCAACAATCATGCGCATCTCCCTCGTGTAGGTCTCGTCGTCCCGTGTGAGGTCGTAATAGGTATCCTTGTTGAAACCGATGTTGGCATGCCCCAGGTTCAGATGCACCTTTCCATCCTCGTCATATCCGTCAGCCACAAAGATGTGGTTCGCCTCGCCTTTCGTCCCTTTATATCTGCCGCCCATCAGCACAGGCCGTCCCTCCGACAGTTCTCGGTAGATCATCGCGAGCCATTCGTCCATGCTGTATGCCCCGTGGCTGAACCTCACAAGCCGGGAATTGGGATTATACCCGAAGTATTTCTTCAGAGCGGTATGGATATACTCAATCAGAGTTGGGGTATCAATGGTGTCATTGTGAATGGTGTATTTCATTTCCAGCGCAATGCCGATATGCAGCATCAGCGTGCTGACCGCATCGATCTGTTGCTCTGTGGCCGAAGGATTATCCTTGTACCGCAAGATCATGTTGTTCCAGTCATAATCCGTATGCTCGAAATCCGCATAAAGAACCACCTTTTCTCCCAGAGGGGAATCCCAGACATAGAAGTTGTCACTCGTTCCTCGGGCAGGTTGTTCCCAGAACTTCAGGACCTGGCCCAGCGCCGTCGCGCCACATCCCGTCACAGCTAGTTCGCTGCCATCCGAATCGAGGTAGGGGAGCATCGAATTTTCGCCTCCGTCCTGCGACCATTCTGTCGAAAGCATTGGGGCAACACTCGCCTTGAATCCATTCTCCGCAATAATCTCTCTTCCCGTCCGGGCATATCCCGTCAGGCAGATTGTCATCCATATAACAAGCAAATAATGTTTCATCTCTAACATTATGGGATATTTGGAGACATAAGCTCGATAGAAGTAGCAGAACAAACGTCCCTTCAAATCCCTTCAATTCCCTTCAATTCCTTTATTATCTCTTAGATTATTTCCCCGTCATGATGTAGGGGATATTGTTCATGATGAGTGTGTCCTTCTTTTCTTCCTCGGGCAGTTCGTCGTAGGGGGCGATGTCCAGGTGAATGAATTTTTTGGTCTTCAGTTCCTTGAAGTGGGAACGGTCCTTGCGCTGCTCTGAGGGGGCGGCATAGTAGCCCATCAGCAGCTGGGTGGCCATCCAGCGGCGATGCTCCACCTCCGAAAGGCAGGCCAGCTGCTCGTCGGAGAGTCCGCGAATATCCTTCTCGGTCGGCTCGATGTCGAAACAGCGCAGTTTCAGCGGGATGGAGTTGGCACTGATGATGCTCGACTGCTTGTGTGCATAAGGGAGCCTTCTCCAGGCCTCCTCCTCATCCTTGGCAGGCGGATTGCCGTAGGCCGAGTCATAGACGCGGTTCACGCGCTTGCCCATCGACGAGCGGTTCAGGAACAGCAGGTCCTCGCCCGGGTGGGCATTGCCGAAAATGAACTCCTTGCCGAACATCCCGGTGGTGTTCGCCAGGTCCATCATCTCCGACGAGTCGTTCTGATGGACGGCAATGTGGGTGCCCGACTCATAGACCGCCTTGGGCAGGTGAAGCGACATGAAGGTGTTGGTTTCGTCATCGAGGTAGCACATCGCCAGAACCAGGGCCTCCTTCGGGTCCGTTGCCCATTTCTCGAGGAGCGCATTAACCGAAGGCGACATCAGCGGTTCCTTGATGAACTCCCATTCGATGTCCAGGAAGTCGCCGAATTCGCTTCGAGGAGGGGTTTCGGCGGTACCTTTCGTCGTCACGTAGCGGAAATGGCTGAGGTCGAACAGGTTCCTGTAGCTGGCCAGGAAAGAGTCTCTGTCCCGCTCGTCAAACCCGATCAGCGAGAACCGGGTCCGTGTCTTCGAACCCGCAAAGTTGGGGTAGTGGCAGATCTGGGCAGCGATGGTGGCAAAGGAATGCGAAAGGAGGGAACTGCCGCAGATGACCAGGTGCAGTCGGCGCTCATCGTCCGCCCTGAAGGCAGGCAGGAACTCCGATTCCTTCAGCAGCTGCTCCACGGCATAGTCCGATTCGTTGATCACCTCGACATTCAGACGGGAGGCCTTCTTGCTGCTCATGTAGTTGAAGAGCCGGAGGGTGAAATGCTTTTCCATGATCAGGTAGCAGGGAATCACCGCGCCCTCGTTGCCGCACAGTTCCTCGAGCAGGTTCAGGCAATGGATGTTCAGGGCATCGTGCGCAGGCTCCCCGTCTTCGCCAATCACGTAGATCATCGAAGCCTTGTCCGCGCATGCCTCCTTCAGGTACTTCAGATAATTCCGTTCGCGGTGGAAGAAGCTGATCCGATCGAAGAACGCCGGGTCGGCCAGCTGGATCTCCATCTTCGAACGAAGGGTTTCCACGTTCGAGGCCGTCATCACCAGGATGCTCTTGCGCTGCAGGTCGCTGTTGTCGCGAATGGCGCACAGCATGCTCTTCAGCGGACGGGCGCTGCCGACAATCAGGATATGGTTCTTGAACGAATAGATTGATTCGCCCTTCTTGTACGACGACGAAATGTTTTCGAAGATGTTGGTAAAGACCGAGATGAGCAGGGTGGAGAAGAAGAACGCACCCAGCAGGGCCGTAGCGATTCGGAAGATGTCGTGGCCTTCCGGGCTGTCGAAGTTGCCGGGGTCCATGAAGAGCGCCACAATCGACTGCCATTTCATCCCTTCGAACATCCAGCCGATCAGGAGCAGAATCAGGAGCACAACCACACTGGTCACGGAGAGCCACAGCAGCTGCTGTCCCTGACCTTCGAAGAGCATCTTGTCAAGTTTCTGTCGTATCTGTTTCATTTTATCTTGGCGCAAATCATGGTGCAAAGATAGCATTTTATTTCGAGATGCACAAAAAAATCGGGAAAAAGTTCACTTCTTCCCGATAATTCTGATTGGTGTTATCAACTACAATCTTTATTCCCCATGCAAACCAAATGACACATCATAGATCGAAGGATCGAAGAACGAGGTCGTTCCATCACGATGCCGATACTCCACGAAGTCATGGTCCTTCACGAAGTTCTTATCCTTGGCAGGTGCCAGGAAATGGGCGACTTTGCACACGTTGACGCCACAAATAGTAATATATCCCACCACAGGCTTCGTCCTCGCCTTGCTGTGACATGCCGCAAAAGCGTAATTGCAGATGTTGGAGCACAGTTGGGCATAGCCCACACAATTCGCCTTCCCATCCTTCAACGCGTTCACCCTTGTGAACCGCAACAGCTCGGCAGTCAGGTCCAAACTGTATTTCACAATCTCCTCATCACTATTTCCGACTGTTTCCGATTTGATTCTTCCCTTCAGTTCTTCTGGGAAATAATCCAGAGTCGAACCTCTGTCATTTGTCTTCACAAACGATATCGGCATGAGCACCATGATCGCAATCAACACGGCCACCCCAATCGCCACATTTCGAAATACCTTCTTCATAATAATACCTTATAGATTCGAGATAATACCTTTATCTTATCACCTCAAAGCAGTCTGCATTCATCAGATCAGAAGGAGCCACCATGAGCTGATCCTTCTTCATACCCCTTCGCTTGATCTCCTTCTCCAGTCCTAGCGTATGGTAGTCGCTGAGCGGACGAGGTTCGCAAATCTGGATGCCGAACTGGTCCTTGTAGATGTCATAGACCAGTTCCGAACAATAGTATTTCTTGTTCTTGAACTTGAAGGCCATGTCATACGGGATGCCCAGATAACCCTTGTATTTCACCCGTCCTTTCAGTTCCGACTTGGGTCGGCGCACACAATAGGTTTTTCCGATGCCGCGGTCGATGAAAGTCTGTATGGGTGTCAGTTGCACAGTTCCTTCGGCTTCGAGCACATAGAGCTTGCCGCCCTTCTCGATGATGATGCCGCAATGCGTGATAGGGGAGGCCGTAGCCAGACGAAGCTTTTGAGCCTGTTGTGAATCGCTGGCATGGAAAATCACATCGCCCTCCTTCAGCTTCTCGATGTCCGGATTCGGTCCGTAGGCATAGATTACACCGAAGATGGCCGAAACTAACACGGCCAAAACAATTAGGATCGTTTTCTTTTTCATATTCGATTATTTCAGTTAATTTGTTTCTCCAATTCCATGTGTCAAATCAACGCAAAAGGTAAACTTTGTATATGCTCTTCGAGCAGAAATCATGGAGGGGACCCTCTAAATCCCCTGCATAGGGGGACTTTCTATTAGTCCGGAGTTTTCTCATGTTTTTATGTCGATACGAGATTTACGAATGCTTACGATAATCATGATTCTTAAAAATCAACCTTGTGGAGGACCACTGAAGGTGGCACATTTATTGTCCATCCGAGACATAAAATAATACAATAAAGTTGCAATCTGGAATTAATAAAATAAAGTATTGGGAATTCAAAAAAAACAAAATTTACTAATGATTTATGTTTTTTTAGATTTGTTATTAGACAAATTAATAAAATGATTTATCTTTGCATTAGAAAAAAATGAAAATATCTAATCTAACAGTATGTAATATGAAAACACTAATTGATTCTATTAGTCACCAATTGCAATCCATTAATAAGGACGACACCCTTATCTTCCCCGAACTCGAATCCCTATAAGCCCAAAACTTCAGATTCTAAAATATTATGAAAAAACTACACTCCCTATTGATTGTTTTGGCAATGCCTTCGATGCTCTCTGCCAAACACATTGACACTGACATGGCACAACAGATTGCCAACCAGTTTATCACCAACGTCAGTATCCGCACGTCATCAAGTATGTATAGGGCCCCCATTGCCCATCAATTGACCGTTAAAGATACAGGTTTCGATAATCTTTACACCTTCACCGACGACGTGAATGGTGGTTTTGTTGTCGTGGCGGGAGATGACCGTATCAAGCAGCCCGTGCTGGCCTACAGCACTACCGACTTCCTCGATGTGAATGTCATGCCTGAAGTCATGCAAGTCATGCTGCAAGGCTACGAAGAGCAAATCGCCCACATTCCGTTCAATTACATGCCTGCCGCCGACACTGAGACATCCGAGCGCGAAATGATTTATCCTTTGGTCCCGTCCATGTGGCACCAGTATCTTCCGTTCTGCTACGACACCCCCTACGACAATAATGTGGATCGAAACACTCTTGTAGGGTGCGTGGCATTGACACTCTCGCAGTTGATGTATTTTTATAATTATCCTTCGGGCACATCGATAGAGATACCCGCCTATACCACCTACTCAGGATACGACATGCCGGCCTTGCCGCCAACCACCTTCGACTATTCCAAAATGCATAAGAACTATGAACATGTATACAGCAGGGAAGAGGTGGACCCCACCGACCCAGCCGTCATTGAAGTCGTCAAGTTGATGATGTACGCAGGCTGTGCCTTGAAGATGAACTACTCTATAGGAGGGTCGTCGTCCGTGTTCGACACCGACACTATAGCCAAGTATTTCGGTTTCGACAAGGGCAGCCGTCATCTGTATGCAGGAAACTATCCTCATGACATCTGGGAAGAGATGGTATATAACGAACTGAAGGCCGGTCGCCCTGTTCCCTATTCGGCAGGCGGAGTAGGTGCACAGAACCATCAGTTCATCATTGACGGCTACGACGGCAAGGGTCTCTTCCATGCCAATATCGGCGAAATTGGTCGAGGCAGCGACAACCAGTATTATCAGTTGGGCGTGATCGATGTATGCAGGGACCAGACTTCCCAGGTGATGTTCAGCGGCTACAATATCTATCAGGCGGGAATCTTCGGCTTCCAGCCCGACAAGGGCAACGATGCCGTGCCAGTGGTCAGTGTTGACTATGGAAATTATGCTCTTGCGAAGTCTGACTTCACCCGTTCGTCCACTTCAACCGACTTCAAGGGCATTGTTCTGTCTGCCACCATGAAGAGGCATGACAACAACGGGTTGAGCATGGACTACGGCTGGGGATTGTATCAGAATGGACTGTTGAAGAGGGTTCTGTACTCGGCCACCACCACCGATGAAACCATTTCGCTTACAGAGAGTTTCGACATGGGCAAGAACCTGGCGGAAGGAACCTATCAGTTCTACCCCATCTTCCGCAATCATGGAGCCGAAGAATGGGAGACCTATTTAGAGTATGAATTCTACGACAATGATGGTAATAGCATGCGCCACTATGTCGCCACGATAGAGAAGAAGGAACTGCACATCAGCGTATCATCCACAACACCCAACATCACACTCGACAAATTGGAGTATTACTGCGCATACGAGGATGAGAGATTAGCTGCCCGAGCCTATTTCACCAATGGCGGCACCAACTATGAGAACAATGTTTTCTACTGGATTAACGACATAATGATGGCAGGAGCCGGATTATATATTGACCCTGGGAAATCGGGGGATATCGTTTTATGCATGCCCGCACCTCCAAAGGGAACCCACAATGTGAAAATCTCCACCGACTGGGACGGAAATGATGTCATCTATACAGGCAAACTGGAGATTACAGAAGCACCAAGCTGCCAGCTCGAACCTGAAGTCACTGTCACGGGTCTGGAATGGAATTACAATACCCACGAAAGGTATATCCACAACCAACTTGACATTGTCATTCAGGTCAAAAACGTCGGGAAAACCGTCTTCAACAATAAGATAATAGGATTTGCAGAAGAATACCTGAAGGGCGATGATGGAAGTATAATAGGTAGTGAGTCAGAAGGAAATCCCAGATGGTGCTGGAACTCTGCCATGTACTTACATCTGGAGCCGAATGAGAGCAAAACCATATCTTTCTCCATCGGCAATGAGACATTTAGGCCCAATAACTATTTTTATTCTATTGCCATTAATTACTATAATAATCACCAATATTCTAAGAGATTATATGGTGATGGATATTTCTACTATGTATATGACACAGAAGGTATCACCAACACTACGCAGCAACCATCATCCTCCCCATATTATTATGACTTGCAAGGCCGCCGCGTGAATAAAGATGCACTCCAACCAGGCATCTATATTCACAATAACAAAAAAATGATAATCAATTGAAAAAAGCCTCCATTTTGGGAGGCTTTTTTCAATATTTTTCTTTTTCTCTTTTGAAAGGTGTAGCACATAGCAGATGTGGAGACCCTTAAATCCCCCTGCTTAGGGGGACTTAACTGGGTCACACAGGTCATCCCCCTAAGCAGGGGGACCGAGAGGGTCCTATTAACGGCTAATTACATGGTCATTAACGTTAAGACTAAAGGTCAATCTCAAATTCTCTAATTCGTGATAAGAACATTGGATCTTTTGGTTCCTCCCCCCTCTGCAGGAGGAGTGAGGGGGTCCTTCTGGGCTTCAGCCCTCTTCCGATGAAACAAAGCCTTATTTGTCACCATAGTGACCCTTCACCGAAATAACGAAGACGGTAATGATTTCTTCACTGATTGTGTAAACCATTCTGTTTTTCTTGTCAAGACGTCTAGACCATAGGTTGTTTAAATGCTTCAATTGTTCGGGTTTACCAGTACCAGTCATGGGATGTTCTGACAATTCAACAAATAAGGTTTCTACCTTCTTAACGAGAGCCTTGTTACCAGATTTGAAGAGACGCTGGAGGTCTTCTCTGGCAGTCTCGGTAATTTCTACAGAATACTTTCCCATATATTATTGACATCTTTGATCTTCGTAGTTCTTCCGTTCTTAATGTCATCGAGCCCCTTCTGGATA
>JAEEGG010025788.1_pt1 | contig 11286 bp, 8 predicted proteins | sample 9134161 | NCBI WGS metagenome assembly JAEEGG01 (sample SAMN16246543, study PRJNA631951) | gut metagenome | biome: gut microbiome; feature: rumen; material: CR-attached | host: Bos | place: Iran: Karaj | collected 2018-10
AGGAGGACACTGTGAAAATACGGATTTACCAGATCAATCTGGAACGAGATATCATGCGAGTCGCGTTTTCAAGCTATGACCAACTGGAGGAGATGACCGGCAGTCCCGTGACGATCGACAGTTCCATCTACGATCTCGTATATGAAGGTGAGGTCGATTGCCAGGATCTCGAAGACGTGTTTCAGGTTTTCAATCTGCATCACCCTTCGGATTACAGGGGCCGTTCCCTCTCTGTTTCGGATATTGTGGAGGTCATCGAGGTGGAAACGGACGCGGATAACGACTGCTCTCTTGGGCAATCCCTCGAAGCAGGATTCTATTACTGCAACAGTTTCGGCTTTAAGAAGGTGTCCTTCGGCAGCCCTCAGGAAGACAAGCGTATCCGCGTTGTTCTGCTTGAACCCAGAAAGCTGGCCAGGACCGTTGAGATTGGAGCAAATCTCGCTGCTATGCAGGCCGTCGTTGGCGGCAACATTGAGGCTCTGTATCCCTTTGAGGAGGCTGTCAGCATCATCTGCAACGAAGAAGGAAAGATCAATGGCCTTCCTCTGAACCGGGCAGTATACCGTGATGCCGCGTGGAAGGAGATGACCTACGGTGAAATGGCCGCTCGTTTCCGAGAAGCGGAGCGACATGGCAAGCACCTGGATGGCCTGATCACTTTCAGTGAGGACAGTTTCACAAAACCGTATTCCCTGGAAGCCCGGACCTACATGGTCAGCAGCCAAAACAAGGCATTTCAGCCCAACATGGGCGGCTACTCCATCTTCGGTTCAGCCCTGGATGGCAGTGACTCGTATGTCCGTCTGGAGCAGTATATGGCAGCTGAAAAGGGCGGCAAGGATGGTTGGAAGATTGAGCGGTGCTACATCAGAGAGGGCAGTGACGAGATTCTGGAAATCATCGCCGGTACCTTCTTTATCTGCGACTGTTCCGGCCAAAACTTTGGGAGCCTCAGCGAAGAACAGGCTGTCCGGTTTACCACCATGTTCCGGCTCCCGGAAGTGTTCTCAAAAACCGATGGCAAGATTTCGGCCTTGAAATACTTCCCTTTTAAAAGCCTCACGATGGAATAACCCCAATCACTATCACTGACTATCATTCTGTTCAAAGGAGAAAAGAATATGAGCTATAACATTTGGTCTGTCAATGGATTCGGAATCTGCACCGATGATATCAGTACAGATCGGGATCGCCTGTTGAGTTTCATCAAGCAAGCTCCGGTCTTTGAAAAGGATTTCAAGGAATGGATAGATGGCTTTGCCGAAGACCCCGATGATATCACCCTGGAAGAAATGGAAGAATACGAGGATGAATACGGATACACTGGGATCGCTCCCATCATGTCCGCAGTTATTTATGAGCTTGAGAGGATTGACCTTACGGTCGTCACCGATGTGTGTGGAAACACTTTCCTTCTGCTGGAACCGGCATATCCGTGGTCAAATCTGTCAGATGAAGAACGCAATCTCACGGAAGCTTCCCTTTCGGATATCTTCGCGAAGTATTGCAGGATGCTGACGGATGCGGAGATCAAGCCTGGTTATGAAAGAGCAGAATGCGGAGGTTGATCGGCATGGAAATGGATAAACCAGCCAGGGAAAAGCCTGGGACCAAAAGATTCTATGTCACCTATAAGATCAACGCCCGTTTTGTTGCAGCGGTGACTGCAAATGACCTTGAAGAGGCGAAGAAAGCCGCCGAAGCAGCATATATGGACGCGGACTTTGGTGAAGCGGCTGATATCGACGGAGAACCCATCATCATCGAAGATGAACGCGGGAACTTCGTCTGGGAAAAATGAAGAAAGGGAATCAATCCATGGATAATCGCCTGAAAACCATTATGGACAACTATGAGAGCATGGTCGTCGGCCTTGACGATACCTTCCGCTTCCACTGCAAGATGTGCGGGAAGTGCTGTACCCATAGGGAAGACATCATGCTCAACCCGCAGGACGTCTACCGAATCGCGAAAGCATTCAATAAGGCTCCGGCCGAGATCGTCACGGAGTATTGCGACACCTATTTGGGTCAGTCCTCCAGGATGGTAATCGTCCGGCTCCTCCCGCAAGGCAGCGTAAAACGATGCCCGTTTCTCAAGGATCAGAAGTGTTCCATCCACAAAGCCAAGCCAACCGTGTGCGCTCTGTATCCGCTCGGCCGCAGCATGAAAGCCGTGAACGACGGAAGGGCAAGAATCATGGAAGCTCAGGTCGAATACATCTGCCAGAGGCCAACTTGCGGCGACACCTCCGAAACTCACTCCGTCCGTGAATGGCTGAGCGAATTTGGACTGCTGGAGGACGAGGAGTTCTTCAAGCGTTGGATGCAGCTGGCGGCAGATATCGGAATGACGATCCGGGATGTGGAGTCCAAATGCTCCGACAAAGTAATCGACGCGCTTGCGGTTTCTGTGCTGGTCGGTGTTTATCTGAACTACAGCATCGATAAACCTTTCCTTCCTCAGTTCCTGGAGAACGACAAGCAATACAGGGAAACCATGTCCAAGCTGCTACTTGAGTTTGGCATCCCCAACAAGCTCAATGCATGATTGACGTATAGTCGAGACAATACTATCTACCGCCCCAGGTACCGCATATGTGATGCGGCACCTGGGGCGGTTTTTCGTTTTGGGTATCCCTTTCAACCGGAACCAGAGCACATGAGTAACTGCGCGCCTGGGGTGGTATAAGCAGCGATAAGCAGCAGTAAGCAGCAGAACTTATGGTGTTCGGTTTATGGGACACCTTCTGATTTACACTATAGAATAGGCTCAGCAGAATTGTGTTGTCGCACGAGGTAAATCCAGGTCGAATAGCAGTGCTCTATGGATTGAAACTCAGGTGATTCAGTTTTGAGGAAAATAGTGGGCCTCCGTATTCAGTTGCAAAATGCAAATCCAATTTGAAAATCTCCACAATGTATGATACAGTACACATTGGTAGTTTGTAAGCATTGTTGATGCGACTCTGAACACAAGGAGACACACTATGTCAGTCAGTTATGATCGGCTTTGGCACATTCTTATTGATAAGCATTGGAGCAAAACCAGGCTGATAAAAGAAGCGAAAATCAGCACGAATGCTATGGCAAAAATGGGCAAAGGTCAGGATGTTCGTGTTGAAACGCTGGTTAAGATTTGCAGTGTATTGAACTGCACTATTGATGACATCTTGGAAATCATTCCGGACCCAAGTAATAATTGAGGAAGGAGGATATACTGATGAGCATGGTTCTGGACAAAAAACAGATGACCGAAGAAGATATTAAGCTGCAGTATATCACGCCGGCCATCGTCTCCAAATGGAACATCCATAAGATTACGATGGAAACACAGATCACAGATGGCAAGATCAATCTTAAAGGAAATTTTGTGTTCCGTGAAAAGCCTAAGCGTGCAGACTACATTCTCTATCTGAACGCTAATAATCCTATTGCCATAATCGAAGCAAAGGACAATAACCACACCATTTCTTTTGGCCTCCAGCAGGCAATGACCTATGCACAGATGCTTGATCTGCCTTTTGCGTACAGTTCAAATGGCGACGGGTTCATGGAACATGACTTTCTAACCGGCTTAGAACGAGAGATTGGGCTGGATGAGTTTCCTACTGAAGCCGAACTGATTGCCCGCTATAAAGCTGAACGCAATGGCGGTATGGGTATCTCCCCGGATCAGGAAAAAGTGTTGGAACAGCCTTATTACAGCAGTCAGAGCACCTATCCCCCCCGGTATTATCAACGGATTGCCATCAACCGCACCGTTGATGCCATCGCCAGCGGACAAGATCGCATTCTGCTTGTTATGGCCACCGGCACCGGCAAAACATATACGGCTTTCCAAATTGTTTATCGTCTTCTCCAGAGCGGGATGAAACGGAAAATTTTATACTTGGCTGATCGCAATATCCTCGTTGATCAGTCTATCCAGCAGGATTTTGCACCGCTGGAGAAGGTCATCCATAAGATCAACTTTGCCAAAGACGACCGCAGCACCATCACGTCTCATGAGGTATACTTCTCATTATATCAGCAGCTTGTCGGCGATGATGATCAGGAGCATTTCTCAGAGTTGTTCAACCCGGATTTCTTCGATCTTATCATCGTGGATGAGTGTCACCGGGGGTCTGCAAAAGAAGAAAGCCGATGGCGTCGTATCCTGGAGTACTTTAGCTCCGCAACACAGATCGGTATGACTGCCACGCCAAAAGAGACAAAGTACATCTCCAATATCACCTATTTTGGCGATCCCATTTATACATATAGCCTGAAAGAAGGTATCGAGGATGGATTCCTGGCCCCTTTCAAGGTCATCAACATCACAACAGACATCGGCGACGGATGGCGGCCAAGGAAAGGACAACTCGATAAATACGGTAATCCAATCGAGGATCGAATCTATACCAACAGCGATTACGATTATAATATCGTAATTGAAGATCGCATCCAGCAGGTAGCCTCAGAAATCACACGTTATCTAATTGCAACGGATCGCATGGCGAAGACGATCGTTTTTTGCGCCACGGAGGAAGCCGCCGAGCGGATGCGCATCGCCCTTGTAAATCTGAATGCTGACATGGTAAAGAAGAATCCTGACTATGTCGTCAGGATCACTGGCAGTGATATTTACGGAAAGAGCAAACTGGACTATTTCATCTCCGTTTCTGCGCAGTACCCGGTTATAGCAACAACATCAAAACTTCTCTCCACCGGCGCTGACTGCAAGATGACAAAGCTGATTGTGTTGGATGAAATGATTGGCTCCATGACGGAATTCAAACAGATCATCGGACGCGGGACCAGGCTGCGTGAAAAGGAAGGAAAGACCCATTTCGTGGTTATGGACTTCCGTAACGTTACACGCCTGTTCTCGGATCCTGATTGGGATGGTCCTATCCAGGTTGATCCGGGTTTCAATCCGAATCCCGGTGGCGGCGATGATCCGGTCGATCCGCCTCCAGACCCGCCTGTTCCACCCCCTCCTCCAAAGGTGAAACCTATCGTTGACAAGAATGGTTGCAGGGTTGAGGTCATTCACAAGACGGTGTCCGTTTATGACGCCAACGGCAAGCTTCTCCGGCAGGAAAGCATCACGGACTATACAAAAGAAAATGTTCGTGGAGAGTATGCCACATTGGACGCTTTTATCCAGGAATGGCGTAGTGATCCCAAAAAAGAAAGAATCCGGGATATGCTGATGGAACGCGGGATTGATCTTGAGATGATGAAAGCGGACCAAGGCATGAGCGATGTGGACGATTTTGATTTCATATGCCATGTAGCTTATGACAGGAAGCCGCTTACCCGGAGAGAACGGGCAAACAACGTCAAGAAGCGGGATTTCCTCAGCAAATACAGCGGTGTTGCCCGCGAGATTCTGGAAGCCTTGCTGGATAAGTATATGAACGTCGGTATTTATGAGATCGGAAAGACCGAGATATTGAAACTCGATCCTTTCCTGAAATACGGCAAACCAGCAAAGATTTCTTCCTTTTTTGGTGGAAAAGCGGGATATATCAAGGCCGTTCAGGAGTTGGAAGACGAGATTTATTTGGATGAGGTAGGTTGATATGAAGGGCTCTGAAGCGAAGCTTGTCTCTTATATGCAAGGATCAGATAAGCGGTTTGTTATTCCCGTGTACCAACGCAATTATGATTGGCGCATCGAAAACTGTAAGCAGCTTTACGATGATCTTATTGCCATTATCCGAAAAGGACGCTCCAGTCACTTCTTCGGCAGCATTGTATCCGTTCATAGTGATGGTGAATTCAACGAGTATCTGATTATCGATGGACAGCAGCGGCTTACTACGATTTCGCTGTTGATGCTTGCCATGTATAATCTGATGAAATCGGGTACTATCACGCCTACGCAATCTAACCTAGCAGATAAGATCTACAAGACATACCTGATAGATGAATGGCAGGAGGAAGACACCAGAATAAAACTCAAGCCTGTCAAAAACGACAGCACAGCGTTTGGCCGGCTGTTCAAGGATACAGAAGACTATATTCAGGGTTCAAATCTGACGGTAAACTATAACTATTTCTATTCCCGCATTCAAAAAGAAGAGATCAGTATTGATGAGCTCTATGCTGCGATTACCAAGCTTGAGATCATCAATATTACCCTGAACAAAGACGATAATCCTCAGCTGATCTTTGAGAGCCTCAATTCCACCGGCCTTGCCCTGAGCGAAGGCGACAAGATCCGAAACTTTATCCTGATGGGATTGCCGTCAAAAGAGCAAAACGACTACTACGAAAAATACTGGAACAAGATCGAACTCTGCACAAACTACGACGTCAGTTCATTTATGCGGGATTACCTCAGCGTGAAGCAGCAAGCAATCCCCTCAATAAGCAGAGTATATGTTACTTTCAAAACCTATGTTGAGGAAAACAAGATTGAGACCGAAGATCTGCTGAAGGACCTGCTCGACTATGCAAAATGGTATGAGATCCTGATCAAGGCCAGAACCGAGGATAAAAAGCTGAATGCATGTATATATCGGCTCAATCGTCTGGAAACTACCATAACCAGGCCGTTCTTCCTTGAAGTGCTGCGCATGATGGCAAAAGGATCTCCGGCACTTTCTCTCCAGAACGTAAGAGAAGTATTCCTCCTGACAGAAAACTATCTCTTCCGCAGGAGTATATGTGATTTACCTACAAACGCCTTAAACAAGATCTTTCTCATGCTTCACCGGGAGATCATCCGGTTTGACGGAACGGAAGCGGATTATTTGGAGAAATTCAAATATGCTCTGCTCTCCAAACCTGAACGAGGTCGTTTCCCAAAAGACGATGAATTTGCTGAGGCAATGGGCACCCGCCAGATTTATCCGATGAACATCAAGAATAAGGCTTATATCTTTGAACGCTTTGAAAACTATGGTATAGATGAAGACAAAGATATATACCGGCATCTCGATGAAGGCACATACTCCATTGAGCACATTATGCCGCAGCATCTTACGCCGCAATGGGTCAGTGCCCTTGGCGACGATTACGAAGATATCCACGAAACCTGGCTACATCGATTAGCAAACCTTACTCTGACAGCTTATAATTCCAAATACAGCAACAACTCCTTCGCCGACAAACGAGATATGGACAAAGGCTTCCGTTATAGCGGCCTGCGGATGAACACTTGGATCGCTAATCAAGAAAAGTGGACTCTAGCGGAACTGGAAGAGCGCCGTGAGCTGCTGGTCTCCCGAGCATTGAATATCTGGCCTATGCCAGTTACATCCTATCAGCCGGCAGAAAAGCAACTTGATTCCTATACTCTGGAAGACGATGTGGATCTCAGCGGGCGGGAAATTGTACGCTTCGGCTATAAGAACACGGAACAGCCGGTCGACAGTTGGATCACCATGATGGTACAAATCTTAAAGATACTCCATGCCGAAGACAAATCTGTGATGGCCCTTCTTGCACATACAGATAACCCGGATGATGAACTGAACGACTACATTAGCGACAATCCTGCGGATCTTCGCGGTGCCTTGGAAATTGATCAGGACATCTATCTTGAGCGGAACACCAGCACCAGCACCAAATTGTCGATACTAAGGAAGTTCTTCAAAGCATATGGTCAGAATCCGGAAGAGTTGGTCTTCTATCTGAAGGATCAAAATACAGATCAAAAGGCAGAAGAAGCCGGAACCCGTTTTGAGCTAAGGCGGAGGTACTGGGCATTTGCTCTGGAGCATATAAAAACTGCTCATGGTCCCGAAGGCTCATTTAAGAATGTGACCACAAGTAAACAATATTGGATCAACGGTTCAATCGGGATCAGTGGTTTCTCCATCGTTTGCGAGGCTAAGATGAACAGGGCCTCTGTTGAATTGGTGCTTGGGAAATCAAACCGGGATGTGAACAAGTCGGCATATGACTACCTCTTCGCCAGAAAAGATGAAATAGAAGCCGCATTGGGAATCCCCCTGAACTGGTGGCGCTTTGAGGGCAAATCCTCCTATGTTGATTACAATATCGCAGGTGTGGGTATCAGCGACGAGACCAGCTGGACACAAATGGCGAAGTTCCATGCAGAATGGAGCAAGAAGTTTTACGACGTGTTCGTTCCCCTGCTGCAGCAGTGGAACGCTATGAGGTAACGCCGATGGCCAATCTATCAGGTTTTGTGAAGCGGCTCCGTGATATCATGCGCAATGACGCCGGTATCAACGGTGATGCCCAGCGCATCGAGCAGATTGCGTGGATGCTGTTTTTGAAAGTCTATGACGCCAAGGAACAGGACTGGGAGTTCGATGACGAGGATTATACCTCCATCATCCCGGAGGAATGCCGCTGGGCAAACTGGGCGCATGACGATAAATCCGGCACGGCTATGACCGGCGAGCGGTTGCTGAGCTTTGTGAACAACACCTTGTTTCCTGTACTGAAGGGAAACGATATCAAAGACAGCAATGGCAATGTTCTGATTGAGGGCGTAAAGGTAGACGCCTCTACGCCCATCAAGAAGGCCATCGTGCAGACTACCTTTGCCGACGCCAACAACTACATGAAGGACGGCGTGCTGCTCCGTCAAGTTATCAACGTGATCGACGAGCTGGATCTCTCCGACTACGAGGAAAGCCACGCCTTCGGCGAGATCTATGAGGCCATTCTGAAGGAACTGCAGAGCGCGGGCAGCGCCGGTGAGTTCTATACGCCCCGTGCTGTCACCGAGTTCATGGCGCAGATGATCAAGCCCCGGATCGGCGAAAAGATGGCGGACTTCGCTTGCGGCACCGGCGGCTTCCTGACAAGCTGGCTGAAAGAGCTGGAAAAAGAAGTGAAGACCACCGAGGACCGGGCTGAATTCGGCCAGTCCATCTATGGCATCGAGAAAAAGCAATTCCCGTACATGCTCTGCATCACGAACATGCTGCTGCACGATCTGGACGTACCCCAGGTGTTCCATGACAATAGCCTGCTGCGGGACGTGCTGGACTACACAGTCGACGATCAATTCGACGTCATCCTGATGAATCCACCCTATGGTGGCAGCGAGAAGGCTGAGGTCAAAAACCATTTCCCGGCTGATCTGGCCAGCTCCGAGACCGCCGACCTCTTCATGTCTGTCATCATGTATCGGCTGAAAGAGAACGGCCGCGCCGCCGTAATCCTGCCTGACGGCTTCCTGTTCGGTACTGATAATGCCAAAATCAACATCAAGAAGAAGCTGCTGTCGGAGTTCAACCTTCATACGATCGTCCGTATGCCGGGCAGCGTCTTTTCGCCCTATACCTCAATCACGACCAATATTCTGTTCTTTGAACGTACCGGCCCTACCACTGAGACCTGGTTCTATCGGCTGGACATGCCGGAAGGCTATAAGCATTTCTCCAAGACCAAGCCTATGAAGCTGGAGCATTTTGTCCCGGTGATCGAATGGTGGAATAACCGCCAGGAGATTAGCGTGGACGGCTTCGACAAAGCAAAGAAATACACCGTGCAGCAGCTTTCGGGGGAACTGGGCTACAATCTGGATCAGTGCGGCTTCCCCCATGAGGAAGAGGAGATCCTTGCGCCTATGGATCTGATTCAGCGCTATCAGGAGGAGCGTGCTTCCCTGAACGCGGAGATTGACCGGGTGCTGGCTGAGATCACCGCCAAGCTGGGAGGGGCTGAATTATGACGCCCCAGGAGTTGAAAACCAGTATTCTTCAGCTTGCCATCCAAGGGAAGCTCGTCGAGCAACGCCCGGAGGAAGGCACAGCGGAAGATCTATACCGAGAGATTCAACAGGAAAAACAGGCGCTGATCAACGCCGGAAAGATCAAAAAAGAGAAGCCCATGCCGGAAATCACAGAGGATGAAAAGCCTTTCGATATTCCGGAGAGCTGGATGTGGTGTTATGTTGGGGATTTGTTCCAGCATAATACAGGCAAAGCCCTGAATGGTTCTGATAAAAGCGGAACGCCGATGACATATATCACAACCTCTAATCTGTATTGGGATCGTTTTGAACTCGAAAAGCTAAAGGAAATGCCTTTTACAGAATCGGAAGTTGAGAAATGCACGGTTCAAAAAGGAGATCTATTGGTTTGCGAGGGCGGTGATTACGGTCGCTCTGCTATATGGCCTTATGATTATCCGATGCGGATACAAAACCATATTCACAGGCTTCGGGCGTATGGGTCGGTCTCAGTTCGATATTTCTACTATTGCTTTTATCTCTATAAGAATGCAGGGATGATAGCCGGTAAAGGGATTGCGATTCAAGGTTTATCGGCAAATGCACTCCATGAACTGAAAATGCCTCTTCCTCCGCTGGCCGAGCAGAAGCGCATTGTGGCAAAGATCGAAGAGCTTTTGCCGCTGATCGAGCGCTATGAACAGGCATGGACACGTCTGGAGGACTTCAACAAGCGCTTCCCCGGGGATATGCAGAAATCCATCCTGCAGATGGCCATCCAGGGCAAGCTGGTGGAGCAGTGCTCTGAAGAAGGCACTGGTGAGGAACTGTACAAACAGATTCAGACCGAAAAGCAGGCGCTGATCAAAGCCGGGAAGATCAAAAAAGAAAAGCCCCTGCCGGAGATTGCAGAGGATGAAATACCATTTGATGTTCCGGAGAGCTGGAAGTGGGTACGGCTGTCAGCAGTTACAGACATGCTTTCGGGGTTTGCATTCAAAAGTGAGGATTTTAAGACCGAAGGTAAATATCGGCTTTTGAGAGGAATTAACCTTGGTGTTAATGATGTTCGCTGGAAAGAAACTGTATACGTCGATACCGTTTCAGATCGAGTACGTGATTATAAATTAGCACCGGGGGATGTTTTGTTAGGATTGGATCGCCCGTGGATTTCTGATGGCACACGCGTGGCAATCTTTGACGAAGAAGAGGAAACCTATTTGGTACAACGAGTATTACGCATCAAGGGCCTTGGTGGATTAACAAGTCCATTTATTGCCCTTCTCCTTCGATCTTCGTTACTGAAAGACCCATTGGGCGGAGAGACAACCGGTATAAGCGTTCCGCACATAAGCCCAAATCAGGTTGGGAATATAGCCATTCCCCTCCCACCGCTTGCCGAGCAGAAGCGCATCGTCGCCCGTCTGGAAGAGCTCCTGCCCCTGTGCGAGCGATTGAAATGAGATCCACAAATGAAACAGTTGAGTGTGTCTTCAAGTGATCCAGTCAGATGGATCTTTTCTGTCGTGGTATGAGAACAACGAGAAAAAAGCCGGGTTACGGTAATTACAGGCAGAGGCATAAAAAGCAAGCTTTACAGCGAATTAGTGTAGGCGTCGAAGTAAGCATCATCGC
>JAEEGG010025790.1_pt1 | contig 11285 bp, 11 predicted proteins | sample 9134161 | NCBI WGS metagenome assembly JAEEGG01 (sample SAMN16246543, study PRJNA631951) | gut metagenome | biome: gut microbiome; feature: rumen; material: CR-attached | host: Bos | place: Iran: Karaj | collected 2018-10
AGGTAAAGAAGTCGCTGTTGCCGATGACGTTCGAGTTCAGCGCACTTACCAGTCCGTAGCCGGCATCCCACATGTCGTTGAAGTGGTTAGGTGTAAACACCTCGACGCCTTCGATACGGTACTGCATGCGCTCTGGGGCATTACCGTGGATTGACAGTCCGCTACCAGCAGCATCACCCGATACACCTGCAAACGACATCACCAGTCGGGCAGGGTCGTTATAACCACCTGCAAATCGGCTGGCCTCTTCCATCGAGAGCATCACACCACCGGTAAGTACCGATGGGTTCACGGTGGCCTCCTTGTTTACGCGGGGCTTCACTATCACCTCCTTCAGTTCGGTGCTGTTCTCGCGCAGTGCTATCTCCAGCACAACCTCCTTGGCTCCCGAAATCATGATTTCCTTCATGATACTGGGCTCGTAACCGATATAGTTGGTTTCGATGGTGTAACGTCCGCCCTTGCTGATCTTGATGGTAAAGTTACCATCCATATCGGCCACAGCAGCGGCATTCTCCAGTTCTACAATTTTTACGGTAGCGCCAATCAGTGCTTCGCCCGTAATGGCATCTTTTACGGTTCCACGCAAGGTCTCTGCCTGCATGTTCATTGCGCCGCAGACGAGGATGGCGGCCATCATCCATAAAAAGTTCTTTTTCATCATATTCATTAACAGATTGCTTTATTTACGAAGCTAGTAATTATTTTATATAAGTAATTAGTTATTATCTTTTGCAAAAATACGAAATAATTCCAATTTCCCAAAAGTTTATTGCCATTTTTATCACTTTCCCCCTCATTTTCATCCAAACCACAAGAAATCAGGCCGATTCCGTGAGAATCAGCCTGATCTACTTGGGCAGCAAAATCCCCCAGGCATTTAGAGAATTACCTGGGGGAATGATGAGGAATCACCCTCAATTATCCGCGATATTCTCTCGGCTCAATGTCCAGCCACGGAGCATCGCGAAATAGTCAATGTCGCTGGTGCCGTTCTCTTGGATGGCCATCGCGGCGGCAACCATCATCCAGCGGGCGGGACTCTCCATGGGGATGCCGATGGGCTCATCGGGCGGAATGCCCGCCAATCGCGACACATTCAGGATGTACGCCTCAGTATTATTCTCATGCGGCGGCGCCCATTTCTGGATGATCATCCGGATGGTGTAGAGGCGGTACTTATGATAATAGGTACGCGTGAGCAACTTGAAAGCCGCTCTCCAGCCCCACTCCATCGATTTAAACACTACGAAGGCAGCATCGGTCTGCCGCTCGGCCTGACCCTGCCACTGATCCCTGCCTCGGCGGATATTCAGTGGGTTACAATTTCTAAATCCTCTTGATATCATAATCTTTCAATTTTCAATTCAATTTTCAATATTCAATTTTCAATGTACAACGTAATTTTAAACTGCAACACTGCATCACTGCAACTGACTGACTCTCGATTTATACTTCTCCGTCTTGCAATACTTGCCGCTTACCTCGTCGAAGTCTATATAGCCGCGACTTTGCCAACTTCGCAGCGTAGAGTCACCATTGCCCGACTTACCTTGACTCTGCCGCATCTGACGATATTGTTCTTTGTTAAACTCATCAGGCAACAACTCCAATAGATTCATCGGTCCAGATTGGTGCTGAATCTCCTTTTCTTCAAGCAGTTCCTTCTCCAGTTGCTTGCCGAAATAAATCATCTTGCACCACAGATTGTATTGCTCGCTCCAGCGTACAAAGTCTGCAATTTCCTTGCTCCATTTGTAGCCGTGGGCCACATAGAGCACCATACCCTTCAGCCAGGCTATCACGTTAGCACGATACGACAGAATCTCGTAAGCATCACTCTCATAGAGCTTTGCCGTGTCATGATTCTCATGTTTCATTTCCTTCGCCAGCTTTTCTGCCTGCGGACATTCGATGAGTCCGTTCGCCGCTTCCAGCCGATCAATGTAAGGTTTTAACTCCTCAGCAAACTTATTGTCGTAAATGCCGAAAATCGGGGTTTGCTCCTCCTCATCATCGTCGCAGATAATAGTCGCTACATCGAGTCGGCTTACCGTTCCGTCGTTTACCATCTTATAGAAGAACTTGCGAGCGTTCGGCGGTGTGGTCGATGCATTGAAGTTCCATCTTAATGGAGCAATGCCCGAAACCGAGTCAGCGCCTACGCGCTCCTGACCGGCCAGCGAGTTGTCAAACGCCTTACGAATCAGCAAGCCAACCTCATCAACAGTTCCCTTCGAAGTGACTTTCTTCAGCGCCTCAATCTCATCTACAATTGTAAAGATAAATCGCTCACCATTATTGTTGGCATCTACGATGCGCTGATTGAAAACGGCATCCGTCAGGTTGTCGATCAACATCTGGATACAGATGTCCGTAGGTCGCGGGTCTTTCTTCTGACGAGCACCCGGATTCTTTTGCTTCCACTCAGCCTCGCGCTGGCGATTCGGCAGGTCGCGCTGGCGAATGTCCTCCATGATGTACTCGATAGGCTTCTTGATAGAGCCCTTACCCACACTCTGACGACCAACCAAGAGATTCATAAACGTGGCCTCATGGAGCACGTTATCCCAGTAGCGGAACTTCACCCCGTGCAGATGTGCACCCAAGGCTGGGAACACCGCACTGGCCACAGCGGGTTTATACATCCAAGGTACGTTCTTGGTCAACAGTTTGATAAGTGGCGGCAGCCGTTTCGACATCGGTGGCGGCGAGGTCATCGTGCCGCCGCAGGCCTTCACACGGTTAGTTTCTTTCAGCGCATTCATCACCTGTCGCAGTCGATAAGGCATACCTTTCTTAGGTTCCTTCAGAGCGTTCATCAGGGTGTTGTTCCACTCAGTCAAATCCTCCTTAGAACAAGTACCATCAGGCTTTGCCCAATAGTTCGGAATCACCTGCTGAAGTGTCTCAATGGAGTACCCGCAAATCGAGCGCAATGTCACCGCCAATTCAAACGTCAGCGCATTCCGATCACCCTCCACAGGCTCCTTCCCGCCGTTAAACAACTCCCAATACTTTTTGATAATCTCCGAGTACGGAATCCCGTTATAATTTAGGCACGGATTTACACGGCTCTCTTTTAGAGAGACGCTGCTATCAGCCGTGTCTTTTTTATAAAAAGCGGTGTCATCCGTGCCTAAAACTTCCTCCGCCTCTTCTATCTCAAAGATGCTATCATCCAGGTATATCAGCTGCTCTGATGTTGTCGTGAAGAAAACCCTTGTGATATCCTTTGCGTTGTCATCAAATTTCACACCCAACAACTCACTAGCCCACTTTAAGTTTTCTTCTTGGCTCAGTTCTGGGCGGCGGGCAAACACCAGGTGATAGCCCTTGGTAGCCGATTGCTCAAACATCTTCAAGCCCAACTCATCCTTCTTACTCATCACCAGTTCTGGAACCTCAGCCATTCGTTCGCTAAGCCAAGCCCGCTGTTCTTCGGCCGACAAGTCCTTAGGCGCTACAAAGTCAATATCCATTCCCACGGTGGTACTCAGCCGCTTGGAGCCTTTCAATGAACCATCCTCATTCGGCAAACATGAATAGTTCGTCTGCACCAGCTGATTTTTCAGCTTCTCCTCGCCCGCACGTATGCGCTTTAAATAAGGTTTCTGTTCCCCACCGTCGCGCATCGCCAGATACTCCTCTCTCTTCAGGATGGGGCGCATCATCTTCGCCCCACCCTTTTTATAAATTACAAATACGCTCATGATTATTATTAATGTTTGAAAAGTTCTCTGATTAGTTTGTTCGCAATCACGCTGGCCTGCTTGATCAACAGCCCGGGCAATTCACCGATGCGACTATTCTCGATTCTGAACACGAAATACCAATAATCATCGTGTCCGTGCGATAGTGAGGAATTATCTTCCCTAAAGAGAGGCTGGTTGCGCTTGCGCTTCGGCTTCTCCGTCATGTAGAGATTGCCGTCGTGCATACCTTGAACTTTGAATGTTCCTGAGAACGGCTCCATTTCCACATTCTCGCAGCACATAAAGTCTGCTGCCTTGCGTCCGTCCTCCAACTGGCTCACGGTCATCATACCGTCGAGCGATATTTGTTTCTCCTTTGTAATTTTTAATTTTTTACTCATAATCTTGCGAATTTGTGAGTGAAGGGCTTGTGTCGGAATTTGGCCATTTTCACTACGTAGACTTCCCTACACTACACCACTCCGCTCGATTAATGTTTAACTATCTCCGTCGCTACTACATCCATAAACACCTGTCCGTTGTACTCGCGACTTTGGAATCTGAGCGTAGCTATCACGATGTCACCCTCGTTGAACTGCAGCGTTGCCAGATTACCCAAGGCTGTTACTACATAGGTCGGTTCATACTTGCCGCCCAACTCCTGCAATACCAGTGTGCGCTTGTTCAGCATGCCACCTTCTGATTTCTCACTCTTTACTGCGAAGCACTCACCGCACTTCAAAACTCTTAAAATCTTTGCTTCCATAATATATTATTCTTTTATTTTTTCAGTATGAAAAGAAGGCAATCCTTCGTCTCTTCCAAGAGTTCAATACCTAAGTGGAAATACTCCTGTTTTGGGTTCAAATCGAGCAGCTCTACCAGTTTTTTCGCCAAATTAATGTTGGTAAACTGAAGACTGCTCGTTCCAGCCTTGAACTTCACCTCGAGCCCCTTGTTGCGATTAAACATCAGAACCACATCAGTAGACTGGCGACTTCTGGTCAGCAACATGTGAGTCGAAAGCTTCTTAGCTATCATTTTCGAATGCTCCATGTTCAATGTTAGGTGATTACCTTTCAAAGTCAGCGAACATGTGTTCTTGGGGAGTCCGAAGTTGTTGGTTCTTGACTGGATTTCAATCACCTCCAGATCCAGACAATCCAGCTGAACAGCCTCACGATCGGCAGATTTCTTCAGTCCGAGTTTCTCATTCCACTCTTTGTTAACTTCCAACCAGAATTCTTTTCCGAAATAAGTGTTGGGGTAACTGAAGGCCTGAGTAACCACATTCTCAGCTCGGGTAGTCTCCAAATATTCTCTCAGCGAATCAGGGTTGAACATCAAGTGGTAAGTCTTGTAATAATCAGCAAAAACCTTATCGAGTTTCTTATCGCTGAGAAATTTCTTAAATGAATTTATTTCTGAAAGTTTCATCTTTACCTTTTTAATTTTTAATGTCGCCTCCTTAAGCGACTTTTTAAGTTATACATTTAATAATTATTTAGCCGGCTGCAAGTGAAGTGCAAGGCGAATGCAGAGCCGAGCTCGCTCGAGCTATGCTGAGCCGCAGCCTTCACTCGCCGATGCAAATCTTGTTTGCGTCGGCAAAGGTAGACATAAAAAAAAGCGCCGGCAAGGTTTGCCAGCGCAGTTGCCACTTTAGTTGCCAAAGTTGCCATTTTGAACAACAAAAGTTGCCAAAGTTGCCATTTTCAATTTTCGAGTATTTCCATGATTCTTTCCCCTAACTTGATTTCTCTGTTATTAGCACCCTTTTCTTTCCATCTACCCAATGGCCAGGTTATAGCACCGCGTCGTGCCGGATCTCCCACTGAGAATTTATTGCATTTCTTGGGGAACGGCTTTTTCCAAGGCCAACCCTTTACATCCTCCACAAACTGATCTATACCTCCCGTATATCCCTTCTGACGGAATATCTGATAGGCAATTCCCCACGAAGCATCACCCCACCAAAGACCTTCTTCAAGTGTCTTCTCGCAGGCCTCACACATCTTTGATGCCGTAGGACATAAAACGACCTCTTCATCATCTTCCAAGTCTTCTTCAGGAATTGCAGCCTTACCATGACTCATATTACCATAATAGTAATTGTTCTGGGTATGCATAAACTGACTCCCCGAGCCGCTGGTGCAGTTAGCAAATCCCCAATGAGGGATTTCTACATTATTAATATACGCCCACGCGGAGATGAACAACTCGGGATCGTGTACCTCATTTAACTGATTCTCCACCAGCTTTGCACGCCAACCATGTTTGCGGGCCATTTGGTCTAACGATGATTCCACAACCCTTCCTACTTCGAGACACTCCTCTAATCTACCATCTATCTTCTCTATCCATATAAAGTTAGGGAAGAGTCTCGTGTCTATAAATACATGAATATTCGTTAGGGCTGCGGGTTTCGCCACTTTCATCAGATACATGCCATCCTTGGGAGGCTTGGCGTATTTGTGATAGTAATCTGTTTTAGGGTTATGAAGGTATAAGCCGTTTTCTTGGAAGTCCACATCACATATCGTCTGCAGAACTTCCGATCCCGCTAAATACCCTTCGTCTCCCGTAGTCAGCTGCTGATATTCCATGCAGCAGTTGTAGAATAAAAAATTGTCCATAATCTATTTGGTTTAAAGTTATAAATATCCAGCTTGTCTACCGTTAGACTTACTGGCAAAACGAGTGCGAAATTACAAAAAAAATCCCATTTTTGATGGGATAAAACTGACTTTTTTATTATAGTTTTGTTAACGGTGGTTAATGCTATGTTATTCGTCGATAATATTTGGTAAAACCCTTTATTTGCTATATTTTTGCAACCGAGCAATAATTGATTAAAGTTTAGTCGCACACTCTCACACCCTCCCAGGCCTTGGCAGGGATTATTATTCCTATGCGTTAACATAGTTTAAGTATATATTAACGATATGTATACGAATATTTCGTATATTTGCAGCAATAACCTATTACTCACCCTAAAGCCCTACAATTATGAAGACGAAGTTTTGGATGATGACAATGGCTGCTGGCATGATGATGGCGCTCTCGGCTTGTAGCTCCAGTGAAGATTCTAGCGAAATAGATCCTACCAAGCCCCAAACTCCGATCAACGATGATGACTGGGAAACCGTTTCATCCTCAGGTGGCACCATCGAGAAAGACGACATTACCATCACATTCCCCAGCGGCACATTTAATAGTGACACGAAAGTGGCTATCACAAAAGTGACAAAAGGCAAAATAGGAAAAAAGTTTGAAACCTCTGGATTCTACCAATTAGCCCTTCCTTCTACAATTGGCGCTCCCATTACTTTCTCTGTTAAATCAGAAAAAGCTGGCAATAATGTCTTTATCGTTCACTCTACGGGTTTTTGTCTCTCAAGTTTGAAAAATGCAACTAGTGATGAAGAACTTGAGACCACTTATAGCAATGGCTGTTACACAGCTACGCTGCCAAAGTATGATAATGGTGATGATCCTGAGAATATTTACATTACGGTAGGTATGATTAATCCACCAACTCTTAATCAATCAAATACGAGAGGTACTCGTGGTGTTTTATGGGGAGGAAGAGTCAAAAATATAACCTGGCAAATCAAGACACCCATCGAAACTTGGTGGGAGTATGACAACTCTACGCTAAGTAAACTTGAGAGCTATAGTTCAACACTGAATGGATACATAGAGAATGCTCTGAAAAAGATTTTCAATCTCGGTTTTGAGATTAGTGGTGAGCGTTTTGTTTATGTTTATTACATGCCTGGTGAAAATTGGGGGGGATTCACGCAAAACGGAAGGTCTGATTATGCAAGTTGGATTGAATTAGGAGTGGAAAAGTTGCTTGATCCTAATACAACTCAGACAGAAGTCCAGCAAACTGTGATACACGAGTTTCTCCATTATTTCCAGTCTGGCTATGATCCCCGTAAACCAAAAGTCAAAGCTAAAGCAGAGAATAATACAGAAGGATTGACATTTAGTGAAATGGCTTCTATATGGATAGAGCATTTTATGAACTCTGGTCAACTCAACGCCTCATTTCTTTCTAAAGAATTTGAACACCCTCTTTTGGCAGATGCATTGACACTTGCTGATATACCAGAAGCTTGGTTCCCAAATAATAATGACATCAATTCAAAACTAAAAGCCTACCAGGGGCAAGGCTATTGTTTAGGCCCTCTTCTTTATTATCTTACCTCACAGGCAAAGGAAAATGGCTTTACCCTTCAAGACAAGTCAGTTGTGGAACTACATCAAATATGGGGAAATAATATTCATTCTTCTTTATTGGATTGGCTGGACACATGGCTTTTTAGCAAAAATAATTTTGGTTTTCTTATTGGTAGTATGATTGATGACTACTACCTGAAACTTTTTCAAGGGAAGGTGGTGAATGACTTTGATATTTCTGTTTATACAAGAAAAGATAAGAGTCTCAATTCTGGTGGAACCGATCTTATTAATAAAAATATCTACCCCTATGGATGTAGTATAGCAAAAGCACTGTTGGAACAAGGAAAAACTTATGAGAATAAGGAATTAGTCATGAAACAGTTAACAAAGGGTATGCATACATATCTTATATCTAGAAATGATAAAGACTATTCTATACAGCTATTAACAAAAGTGGCAGTGGCTCCTGGTGACTCGATTGTCATCTCGGGAGAGACCTTGGAGAAGATGTCTAAAAACAACACTGTATCCTTCTTTCTTCTCACAACTCATATAGAAAACAGTGTCTTGGATCATGGGAAAAAGCCTTATACTGTGAGTATTGATATTCGAGACGCCAAGAAGGAAGAGATACCTGATAAGGTAAAGTCATTAACGATCTGGTTTGATGTTTATTCCAATAACCATGCAGATGCAGCCTGGCCTAGGGAACATAATAAGAAAATTAAATTCGAAGCAGGTGATCTTAAGGTCTCGAAGTCTGGTAAAACCCTCAACATCACAGGCAAAATGTCTGGCGCATATAATAACAACAACACCAACATCACAACCTCACTCTCGCTGAAAGTCAATTACGGCTCTAGTTCCTGGTCCGACATGACAGATGTGAGCATTACGTCAACATTGACTAATTCAAAATGGAAATGGACTGATAAATATGAAGTGGAAGCAAGCAAACTTACACTCGGAGGTATAGAATATGGCTATGGTTATAGATGGGAGACAAAGGGAGATAATATAACGAAGTTTGTCTATACCCATAAAGAGTCTGGTAATGATTTCACAGAAAATATAAGAAAGGAAGAAAACAGTTTCAACTTTGTTAAAATTTACATTGATTTTGATAAATAACTTGCACGATCTATATAAAAGCTATACCTTTGCATCTGTGTTTTCATAGTATAAGATTTAAGGTTAACAAAGGTTTGGGGCCACAACAGTGGCCCTTTTTTCTTGCCCTCAGTGATGAGCGCCTCGTTTTTCATTTATACCTTATTTATAATAATGTCAATCATTCGCTTCGCCCTGTCATTGATAATGCTGGTACTGAGATCTATATATCTATGGCATTCTGCGAAGAAACGCTCTTTGTTAGTATAGCCCCCACGCCAATAGGTATAGCCAAGCGAAGAAACCACAGGCTCATAGACAATATTCACGTAATACTCCAGCATGTTCAGATTGATGAACCTCCGCCAACCCTCTTCGCCATAATAGGGCTCAAAATCTTCAGAGTTGAGTGTTACCAACTCTTCCAAATCAGAATCCCTATCAGGCTTTCGAGTCAACACCTTATAGAGCGCAGCCAAGAACCTGTCCTCATAATCATGCCACTCATCATGACACCCACGATGTTTATTGATGCTCCACTCTCCTATTCTTCTATCAGGGAGAACAGCCATGTTACCTATGGTGTGGAAAGTAATTTGGAATTGCTTTATCTTTTCCACTAGATCCTCATCAGGATGCCAGATGGCTGTAAACCTCTCATTCCAAGGCGCAGAGAACAGCGTATTATAAGTATTCAGCGTATCGCCACGCAATTTGCCATCGCCCAGATTCTCCATCGAGATATTCTTCCAAGCCTCGCTAAACACCACGCAATAGATGGCCCTCATCAGCTCCGTATCGTCAGAATCGAACTTACGCCCAGGGCAACCATAAACCTTATCGCTACGCAGTTGGCCCAACGGATAAGAAGCCAGACGATTCACATCACCATCCAACTTCTCCTTGATAAACGAGGCTATGAGTTCTCTTGGATTCATTCCAACTCTGGTACTTTAGGGAAGTTCTCCTCACTCAATACGATCTCAGCAGCCTCCATCAGCTCTGGGCGAGGCTCCCATACCCATTGCCCATTCTCATCACGACCTTTAGTCATGGCAGTAGACCAATAGCGACGTCTTGTATCATCGTCAGCATCCATCACTGCAAAGTTCAGCATTCTCTGAGCCCTGCGTCCTAAAGCAGTGTTGCATGAGTTAAGCGATTCCCATGTAATACCAAACTTCTTCTCCATGCTCAAAAGATCCATGCGCTTGTTGGGCACATCCAGCTGGCGATAGCATTGCAGCATGCGTTTGATGTTCGATGAAGCACCCTTAATAACCCTCTCCCACTCAATGGGAGTTATCTCGAGAGGTGCACACCAATAGCCATCCACCAGCGTATTCTTATAGCTTGCGAAAGGCCTGCCTTCTACCATCTCCATATAAATAGACTGGGAGTTAAAATGAGGCTTCTTAAACATCAGAGTAGGCTTCTGCCCCTTGTCGAATATCTCTTTCCATTTCTTATAAGCATCCTCATTGAATATGGCATAGCCTTCATCGTCGAATCCATCTATCAGAAGATATTCCGATACTAATTCACGCTTTTTCTCTTCCGACAAAGTAGGCAACCACAAATCCTCCAATTTCGCCTGAAGGCCAGCCTTGGTATAGCTACTCACTCTAAGGCGAGAGTACTTCACAAAATGCTCCACCTCGAGCATCAGCATTTTCAGATTACCTCTGTCTACGTACGAGAAATCAAACTGAGTTGCAGGCACAGCCATACATGCTAACAAGTCATCAACTGTCAGCAAAGCCCCTAATCCTTCATCTCCCATAGCAGAGATCACTTCATAGGAAATAGCTTTTCTTATTTCATTAATATCGTTTGTCATATGCTTTAGAATTATTGTACTATGTTCATCAGTCTTTCTTTCAGCATCGCCTTCCTCTTAGAAATGAATTCTTTGAAATCCATCACATTGAGACTGACATTTTTAGGAATCAATTGGTTGTCAAGATCGACATTTCTTTCTTTTATCCATTCTTCCAATGGTCTTGCATTCTTCGATTCATTCAGAGTGCCATTGAGTAATTGCAGATTTGGCAAAGTATCCCAATTCTCGCTGTCCTTATAGTAATTATAGTCTTCTTCAGACATACAATCTTCTTTCTTCAAGTTCACAAAATATGCAGCCGGGTGCAAGTGGTCCTTGTGATACACTTGATTACCAAAATCAAAATGAGAATAAATCAGAGCCATCACAGGATAACAAGATGGATCATCTTTATGGAGGCTCAGCAATCCATCAATAACCTCCTCATTGTAAGACAGGCTCTTTTC
>JAEEGG010025799.1_pt1 | contig 11282 bp, 9 predicted proteins | sample 9134161 | NCBI WGS metagenome assembly JAEEGG01 (sample SAMN16246543, study PRJNA631951) | gut metagenome | biome: gut microbiome; feature: rumen; material: CR-attached | host: Bos | place: Iran: Karaj | collected 2018-10
AGCAGCAAGCACCAGATACTACAATAAATTATCGTGTACATGCTCGAGGTAATGGCCTTTACACCTTTTATAATATCAAGCACAAAGGTTGCCATTGTCAGAATCACGACAAGCATCCTGATGGATTTCCAGAATACGCAGAATGTATCGTCTGGATAAAGCCGGACAGCAAAGAACTCCTCATTACCTGGGGCTACAAACGCTCAGAGAAAACCTATCATACAAAATAAGAACTAAAAACACCTAAGACTATGCTTAAAACAATATTCCATAGACACCTAATAGTTATTATAGCCCTTTTCTTTATTTCTGCTGCTATAGCTCAAGAAAAGGCTCATTGGGAACTGATAGATGTTGAGGTTCAAACTCCTCCGAAGAAATACGAATGAAGAGGAACGATGAGCCCTGATAATAATGTCGAGGTAACTTATCGTCTTAGCCGTAGTTCTATCTATATCCAGAAAAGAGCTGTTGACAGATTTTTGTCAAGCTATAAAGATGACCCTGTCAAACAAAAGAATTGGACTTTAGCACACGATCATAAAGGTGAGACCGCTACAGGACAATTAATCATCAGCGGACTTCCAGAAAAGATCTATGCTGATAAAGAGGTCGTCTTAAGAGTTTCTTATACAGGTAACACCAGTTGTCCTCATGGAGATTTATTTGGTATCACAGCACAAGTAACAGCGATTGACGGCCTCAACAAAGCAAGTGTTAGAGGAGGCTCCAAAGTACTTAAAACTGGGAAAGAAGAAGCAGGGAACATTTCTGTTGAAGACAATTCGTATGTTACTTTGCGAAAAACTGGTGATTATGGAGAATGGAATGTGCCATTTAATATTCCTGGCGCACGAATGGATGGAGACCAGACATACCGTTATATAGGAGTAGCTCTGTCAAAATCTTATGGGGTTGCACAGCCTGAAACACCTATTGTATATTATAAATACAAGTTCATAAAAGGCGAGAAAGCAGAGAGTAATGACAATCCTACTGATGAAGATGATACGCCAGAATATATTCCACCCTATGAGGAAGATAACGATGCTTCTGACGAGGAAGGCATCTGGAAGTATATCATACCGCCATTTGTTGCAGGTGGTCTGGTAGGCTGGTGGAGAAACCGTAAAAAGAAAAAGAAGCAGCAGAAGGATGATGATCCTGAACCAGAACCAGAACCCGAAGAGGAGGAAAAGGAAGACGAGGAAGATGATGAACCCGATCAGCTGCAGATGCAGGTATATAAAAACTTTGGCGATACGCTACTTGTTGGTGATAAAGGTCAGCAGGTAAATGCCCTTATTGTCCGCAAGCCAAAGAAGGGTCCTGAATATGTGGATGAGAATCTGACTCGCCAGATTCAGATTATGAGCGGTGACGAATATCTGCACGTAGAGATGGGCGATATAGAAAACGGTTGGAAGACTGCCTACGTATGGGCACCGGAAGCAGAGAACCCGCCTCAGGAGGGCATCGTGAAGTTCGTGCTTGCCAACGAAGGTGCCAGCTATACCAACCGCCTGCACTTTAAGGTAACAAAGGGCGAAATCCTCTTTTTCCAAGAGAACTTGACGCTACCGGCATGCTACGGTCCTAAAGCTGAACTACCGTTCTTAGTTAATGGCATTGAAAAAGAGAAGGCCAAGATAACTGCAGCTATCCTTGACATAGAGAATAAACCTACCAACGACTACCGCATAGATGTGAAATGGGACGAAAAGAAACAATATTATTTAGCAAACATTAACGACCAACTTCAGGATAAAGAAAAAGACAAAGGTGTGCCTGGCACTTATGCTACATATGCTATCGAGATCGTTGCAGATAATCAGGACGGGGTTATTATTAAAGGATACCTGCCACTATACCGTTACTACATGGGCTTGGTATTGGATATTAATCCCAATGTTGCTTGCTATTTGGAGGAGCAGGATCCCATGCGCCACGAACTGCAGCTTCCAAAGGTAAATCGTGATGGCAAGGAATGCAGGCCAGCAGAGAACCGATGCACATTGAAGCTGTATGACTGGGATGATGAAACCAACGAACTGCTGGTTATTGATCCACGACCTGAGAATATTATTTGGAATGTACGCGATGACGAGGGACTGCTAAAAATCGAACTTGATGAAGGTATGGACATAGATAATTCTGTAGCAGAGCGCCGTCAACGTCTTATCGAATACCAGAAGATGCTGGACGCTTTGGGCTTGCAGCTCCAGCCGCGATACAATGAAACTGTTGGTCTGTACTATATGCTCTACTGTCGTACAGGTGTGCTAAATGCGCCAAACCGCTTCGATGTGGAGTTTGAGATCAGTGCATCCTACCAACCCAAAGACCCCAAGAAACCGAAGATACAAAAATTCAAGCGTGTTGTTCACCTACTATCTCAGCCAAAGCGCGAGTTCGCGAGCTACGAAGCAAGAGTGGAAGCAGTGAAACGTGAACGCAAGATAGAAGATAAACTGCGACAATTGGAGGATGATATCTATATGGCAGGATTAAATGATCGCCTGGCTCCCTTGTTGTTCTTCATTCGCCTGCAAATAGAATTCTATAAAGAAGAGTACGGTTTCTACGAACGCAATATCAAGGCCATTTACACCACATACCAGCACGTTATGGAAGGCGTTGGACAGGAGGCAATAGAGCGTGCTGAGGCCTGTGACGACCTGGAGCAGATGACATACGAATGGTTGGAGAGTGCTCACCAAACGATAGAAGACATGCCCCTTGCAGTACGCATTGGCATAGGTTTCGCAACACTGGGCAGTTCAGAGGCTGCTTTCATGTGTATTGAGGTTCCATACAGCATGAAGAAATATGTTGATGCGGGTGGAAATAGTGTTTACGAGATGTTTAAAGTTGGTGTTACGCCAGTAGTCGAAGCTTATCTTTTCGAGAACGCCTTTAAAGCTGCAGCTTCCGCAGTCAAAATATTCGGAGGGGGAGCCATTAGTGGCGCAAAAGGTTTAGGAAAAATGGCTTGGAATGGCACTATGTCGAGAAAAGCTGTAACGGAGTTTGGCATGAAACTTGGTAAAGGCATGTATAACGAAGTAAGCACAGGACTGAAGGCTTGGACAAAAACACAGTTTGGCTGGCAGGTAGGCATGGCAGAAAAGGCTGCAAGGAAATCGGCATTAAGGCTGCTAGAAGAAGGCAAGCAAATAGCTAAGGGGAGCCGCTTCAATGCTGCCGAATTATATGGTAAGAATCGCGCTGTCCGCAATATACAAGACCTTATGGCAGCAGTAGAGCTATACGACAGTTGTCCTTCGGTTGAGAATTTCCTGTTGCGTAACAGGATGATTAAAGCATGTCAGGGCGACAAGCGCACCATGTTTATGCTCAAGAATACAGAACAGCTCCTTGCCAATCAAAATAATAAGGCGATAGGCAATCTGCTTATTAACAACACGCGAATGCAGTTCAACAAAACGCTTAAAGGAGTCTATTCACAAGCCGGTAAAGAGTCTATCAAGGAACTTGCTAAAGAAACGGGCATTAACCCCGCCATGATCAGAATCAAGAATGCCACGTCATCGAACATTGACGATCTATTGTCAGGAAAGACCGTAACTTTCGATAACGACATCACTTTCTATTATATAGACAAAAACGGTGTGACAAGGTATTTCGATCAAAAGCTGACGGAAAGAATATACAATGCGAAATTCCGCGAGGCTTTAAATGCCATAACACTACCTAAGAATGCCGCTGGTATTGGTGTTAAACCTACAGCTGCACAACTTCTGAAAACTCAAGAACTGGCAGACCGTTTGGCCAAGCACATGGATCAGACAGTAATTGAGGACATTCTGAAACATCATGAGAGTTATGGCGTGGATCTGGAGAAAATGATTGTTAAGGCACTGCATGGCGAAGGACTAAGTAATCCTAAGAAGGTGGCCGATGCTGTATTGCACAAGGGTTTAGACCGTTTCAATTATGCTGCAAAACTTATTAATGCAGCTGATGAAATCACAGATAAGATACTCAAAAACGAGCTGAAGGCTACAGCTATTGGTGAGATTATGGAGGGCTGTCGCCAACAAGTAAAAGTATTCAAACTGATAGAGTCACGTGATGTGATGCGCAACTTCACAAGTAAGATTCCCACTAAGCTACGCGAGGCAATAGCCGTTATGGAAGAGATGACATCTAGAGGCAATGCATCGCTCGGTGAGGTGGAATATGCTCTGCAGAAATTAGGCTATAATTCGTTTGAGAGCGTCACCAAAGCCGTATCAGACTTAGTCATAAAAGTAGGATAGTATAAAATAGCATAATATGAGCGAAGATATTAAAAATGGTGTTCAGTTATGTCCAGATAGCAAGTACCGTTGGGCTTATGAGGTCAATATGTATCGAAACCCAACGATCTTCTATGTGATAGCAAACATGTTTCTTATCTGTTATCTGGTATGCGTGGTGCTCTTCTCGGTAATCTCTTTCTGCATAGACGAGGAGGTGCTATCATCCATACTGATGTTGACTGGCGTGTTTTTGTTTCTCTTCCTGATCACCATTCCAGCTTATCTGGCGATTGCAGCCATCATGGGAGGTACCTATGCCGCCCTGTTTGTGATGGACGAGAAAGGCATTGAGCACCATCAGATGCCCAAGAAAGTGAAGAAGCTACAGCTGATCAATACCATTGGAGGGTGGATAGGAGCTGCCAAGGGCGATCTGAGTATGGTGGGACTATCGCTCTTCTCCTCTGGCGTACAAGTCACAAAGACGGACTTCAAGAATGTTCATTCAATAAAGACTGCCCCTCGTCGCAATCTTATCAAACTCACTGAGGCATGGTACAGTTGGAACCACATCTATGTGGATGATCAAGATTACGACTGGGTTTGCCAATACATCAAAGATCACTGTCCGATGGCGTCATAATCCGTTGCAGTTCTAAAGAAGGTCTGTTGCGTGACCTGACTGCCACGAGTGACATAGATGCTGTCAGCACCAGGAAAGACATATATTAATCGTCCTTCAAAACAAGCTTCCTTATTATTATATAAGGTATAAAGACCTTTCCCACGAGACTGAACAATATATTGAGCCGTACCCTCCAAACTGTCAGCTGGCATACCCCAACGATCTTCTCGCATGGCTATGGAGACTGTCACGATTGAGTCGCTTTGATGGAATATCATACTACTACCTGTTGAGGAAGATACATAAAGTTGATCAGCTTTAGGTAACGTGTTGTCATCTGTCAGCGGCAGATGAATATCACAACCTGCCCCTCGCAACTTGTCAGCAAAATCGGGCGTCATCTCAGCCAGTTGCTCTGCTGTCATCTTCTGTCCCTCTTCGCTGTTCAGGAGTGTTTCCAGTTCATTCTGTGCATTGACATACGACGGATGACATGCAATCAGCATCATACTCATTGCAGCCATCCCCAGTATAGTCATTATAAGTTTATAGGTGTACATCACTATTTGTCTCGAGTATAAGCTATATTTATTATTTCTTCGTCTCTATTATTTTTTTTCTTTTTACTTTGCTCAGCAGCTCTTTTCTTTTGTTCAGCAAGCCTTTTCTGCTCCATTTCCTGAGCCTTCTTCCGAGCAATATCTCCCTGTCTTTTCTTGGCTTCAGCTGCTGCCAGCCTATTCTGCTTTTCAGCGTCAAGCTGTCTTTTCTTGGCTTTTGCTTCCTTCTGTGCTAATTCATTATTCTTCTTCCGAGTCTGCGTCTTGGTACTCTTGTTTACTGTTTCAGTATACTTCTTCCTGATTTGCTCGGCTTGTTTCTTTTCACTCATAGTTATGGAGTATTTATACTCACCAAGGTTATCACCGTTCGAGTTTGTCCAGATTTTCTTCCCATTCTTAATAGTTGTATGTACACCTGGAGCTTTATCGTTAACGATATACTTATAGACTAATGCTCTCTCAAAGAGAGACTGGGCGTTGATGCCTGTTGAGAAGGCCATCAGAACCACGATAGTTAAGAAAACTTGTTTCATAATTCTATATTCTTAAATGGGTTAGTTGTCCTCGGAGGAACTGCTTGCAAGGTTGAAGATGACATCAACACCTTTATTCTTTAGTTGTATCTTTTTAGCACCAGGATAGATGTAGACTTCGCCATCTGGGGTCATCCCATCCGACTTGAAGATAGTATAGTGACCTTTATCTGAGGGTTGTATCTCCACCATCTCGTAATCTTGCGTGTCATCCGATAGGTAATACATGATGTAAACAGGTTCGCCACCATCTTGTGCTTCACTTTTTGAAAAACCGATCTTGATTTCAAGATCCTTGTTGATATACTCCTTTCCTATAGGGAGTTCTTCATCTGCATTCTCTGATGAGGTTTCATCATCCTCAGATAATGATACACCAGATATACCTTCATTATTTTCTATTTTGACAATACCCTCAGGAGTTTCGATGCTATTTAAAATGCTTCTACTTTCTTTCTTGTCATCTTGATACAGCAGGTAAGCAAGGATTCCGCCACAGATTAAAAAAATAACCAGTAGAATCAAACAACCGCTAAGCATGCATGACTTTGATAAAGTGCCTGGACTACTTTTGCGCTCAGAGTGCATCATTCTTGGTTTGAAATCTGACGACTGAGAGTTGGGACGAGTCTCATGGGATGGAGGTTCTGCCACCTTATGCGCATGCCTAGGCTGTGTATGTTCTTGTTTGGGCTTCTCCACATGCGGATTTGCTTTTTCATCAGACTTGGGGGTATCCTCATCTGGCTCAAGATCGAACACAAGAGGGGGTGGCGTCGACTGTCTGATATCCAGACGTGCACCACACCCACCACAGAATTTTGCATTGTCATCATTGGAGTGACCACATTTCCTACATATTGCCATAAACTATAGTCTTTTTAAATTGTACTTCTTCACTTGCTTATCTAATTCCACCGCCAGAGCCACCACCAGAGTAGCCGTCGCCACCGCTCATTGAGGCAGAGCCTCCACCTCCACTGCTACGACGCTCTGCATCACGAAGGGCTTTCCCACCTTTGTTTGCGTAGCGCTGGGTAATAGAAAATAACTCAGGTAATTCTTTTTCATTGAACATCGAACGATAGATGTCATCCATCTTGAAATATTCAGGATTAATACGCTGCATGTCCTTACGTACCTGTTTTGCTATGCCGAACAACTCTGCATAGACCAGATAGTCCTTCCAGAGGGCTACTTCAACAGCAGATCGTTCATTTGCTAGCGTAAAATCTATCAGGAACTGCTTAAGTCCAAATACCTGACGGCATCGATCTATGTCTTTCTTACACTCCTTCAACGAACGCTCCTGAGAGGCTTCTGCCATGAACTCCACGACGTATTCCTCATGACGTTTCATCCACTTCTGCAGTTCTTTGGGTTGCAAGATGCCATCCTCACCTGCTGCTTCGGCAAAGATACCATATAGCAGACGGAGCATCTTTGTATCGGAGAAGCCACGTACACGTTTCAAATTACCGATAACGAAGGCTGATTTGTCTGGATGATCCTGCAATGGCTCTATACGAATTGCTCCTACGCTGATAAGTCGCAAAACACAGGCACTGATTAGGTTTTTCGTGTTACGTGACTTGTAGTAACTCGCATCAATCACCTGATTGGCATAGAGCAGATTGCCGTTGTAGGGGAAGTCACGGTACCATAATAGATCTTTGTTTACTGCTTTACGAAAACGCCATACCTGAATGTATCTCCATAAAAGGAACAGAGGTATTGAGAGAAAAACCAATGCACCTATCAACCACGAAGCAATCTCCTTCAGCCAGTCGGTTATCGACCTCTTGGCGATGTAGTCACTATATTTAAAGGCACGTTCCTTGACTTCTTCAAAACTTCCTCCTGCATAATGTCTGGGATGGAACATTTCTTTCTCAAATTGCAACATGACAATCATCGCATGTTCAGCATCGAGCTCGCCAGTCGTCTCTGCTACCACCTTGCCATCAATCAGATTCACATCTCCTCTGAAGCGGAAAGCCCACATACGTACATCTTCTTCTGTAAAAGCACCATCTTCTTTGTTGATAACCACACGGGCGTGCTCTGCATGTGGATTCAGTTGCGATGCCACAAACATGTAGTTAAAGCCATCATAGTCTTGGTAGGAGCGCACCAATGTCGTTAGGGTATAGCTTACTTGGTAGATTCGATTGCCACTGGCACCTAAACCCCAGCAAATTTCATAGCCATTGTTTTTTTCAAGGATAACTGCATGATGAGTCTTGGTAGAGCGAGAACCGTTTAAATCCCAAGAACTACTGGTATCAAAATAGGTGTCTGTCTCGTCACGAACCTCCAAATCGCGAACTACACTGCCATTCGTGTTGCTGATTACAATATAGCATTCCGTACCAGTATCGTCAACTTCCATATCCCTTACCTCCGTAATACGGGCATCGCCATTATCCTGAAGACTGACATATACAGTCAAGTCCTTCAGTCTTGGGCCACCGAACGCGGAACAAACTGCCCACAGCAGCAGGAGTGTTAGAATACACCTATTTTTTAAATACATCATCTAAATCAGGATAACTTGACTTATGAGCCTCATCAACATCCAGATATTCTCTTTCATCAAAATGCAACATACCAGCAACCATCGAAGAGGGCCACTGACGTACGATACGATTCATTTTTGTCGCTGTATCATTATACACCATACGACTCATGCGTACTTTTTCCTCGTAGTCGCGTATGCCATCCATCGTATTCTGGAAAAGATTATCGGCTTTCAGCTCTGGATAGGCTTCACTGACAGCCATTAATCGACCAAGAACCTGGGATATGGCTCCTTGCTGTTCATTGATCTGCTCTGCTGTTGTAATATTCCCCTGACGACGCTCACGAATAGCACCGATGATGGTTTCTGACTCGTGTCGTGCGTATTGGGCAGCTGTTTTTGCCAAGGCCTGGACGGCATCCCAGCGAGAATTCAATTGAACGGCAATCTGGCTGAGTGCATTGCGGCAAAGCTCATCAAGATGAACAAGCTTTCGCTGTGTCTTGAAAACATAAAACGCAATAAGGAGGACCAAAGCAACAATGCCTCCCATGATGGTTACAAGAATTGTTATTAACATAATTCCAATAGCTTTAAGATTATTACTGCACAAAGATAGTAATAATCATCAGAAAAGGAACTATCAAAAATTGCAAAACGACTGACAATTCTTGTTTTGTCAGTCGTTTTGTTGGTTTTTCCATTCTTTTGGTGTCAAACCTGTTACAGCTTTAAATGCCCTGAAGAACGTTGTTTCATTAGTAAAACCTGAATCCAGGAAGACGGTAGAGATTTTCTGATCTGGGAAATCGCGAATAATCTGCTGGGCATGTTGTATGCGATAACTGTTAACGTATTGAGTAAAGGAATAATTCGTCGAGAGTTTGATGCAGTCGGATACATAGCGGGCATTAGTTCTCAACTCATTAGCGATATCTGAAACTTTCAAATCAGAAACCTTAAAAAGCTGTTTCTCCTCCATCAAAATCGTTATGCGTTGCATTAATTGCGTATCAGCAATAGTGGATAATGGCTCGTCAGCCATCTCAGGTCCTGCCTGAGACCTATGCAACTTTCTTTGTCTTATGATAACAAAGGCAGCCAATGAGACTAATACCAATATGATGATCCATATCCAAGGCCATAGAGAAGTTTCCGACTTGTTCTTTTCATTGAAACGTAACAACCAGACAGAAGCCTTTGGCAGGAAGTTCTCGTTAGGCGCTTTATCATCAATACCGCCCGTTACTATCAGATTGCCATCTTTTGTTAGGACTGGGATACCCAACATGCCAGCATCATGAGGTAAAGGGTCTGTATGAAAGAGTGTCAGTTTGGCAGGTATTTGGGCATAGTCGATACAGAGGGTATAAACACGACGCGTTTCGTCGAATCCCAATACGTATCCTCGATGTCGCAGACGATCAGCATAAACTGGGGTGATATACTTGATGACTCCCCACTGACTCTTCATAGGTATAGGACATATCGTTGGTAGAAGAGAAAAGACTGTATCGCGTACATCAACAATCGCTAATTGTCCCTGAGTATTCTCTACAGGTATCAGATAACGGTAAAAATGTTGTGCTTCGTCACCTATGAAACTGTCATCACTATGTTGAGAGAGGTCATAATGCAATGGGCGCCAGGTATTAAATAGTGTATCTTTGATAGCTTCACCATATAGACGATCAACAATAATCGTGTCAAGCGGTTCTCCATGCATATCATAGCCCGCTACTATCATTGCATTATTACCTGAAGTACGTAACACATGAGGGAGATAGCGAGATTGAGAAACAGCCTTTGCATGCGAGAATGATGCCTTGCCATCATATAGCTCCATTTCGTCATCAGCATACCAGTTGCCAGTAATCAGAACTTGACCATGATCCAATTCTACGGCTGCTGCCGAAGCACGTTTTTGGTTCAGACATCCGAACCCCTTGCAAGTATGAGTTTTTGGATCGTAGAGTTCTACTTCAAAACTCTGCGAAATACCCAAGTTATCCTTAAAACCACCAGCTAACAACACTTTTCCTGACTTCATGACTATAGACATACCCCCATCATGTGAATAGACAGTAGGTAACTGATGCCACTCGTTATCCTTCAGATATTCTGCTGTTGGTGTCAATTTGAATCCTAAAGTATGACCACCAACTACTGTTACCTCGCCATTCACCACGAATATAGAGTGACCACTGCGAGGAATCGTCATATCTGGCAACCGTTCAGCCTCAATCTTAACTATTGGGCAATTGTTAACAGGGGCTGCACTTGCAGAAATGGACAATATAAGGGACATTAATAACATATACCCCAGTTGATTCATCTTAATTCTTGTTTTAATTAAGTCCATCACAAACCAATTTGTTTGCAAAGATACAATAATAATTCAATAATTCCCTGAATTTCCATAGAAAAAATGTATTCTACTATCAAGACCCCATTTCTAGTTGAATAGACTACACGCCCTCAGATATGACACAAAAGTGACATTGACATTAATGTCGTTTAGTGGCTTTTATTCAAAACTCCAAGAAATTATCCAAAAAAGATTATCCTTTTTAGATAATTTGCAAATAACGGGTATCTCCAATATCAAAAGCTGCAATTCATTGTAAACAACCCCTCATCCCTCACATATTCTTCTGAAATACCTTTGTATACAGGGGATTTGGGATGTGAGGGATGATTTTTATCCCTCACATTTCCCTCACTTATCCCTCACATTCTATGCCACGCTTAGTGGAATCACCTCGTAATAAGGTA
>JAEEGG010025800.1_pt1 | contig 11282 bp, 6 predicted proteins | sample 9134161 | NCBI WGS metagenome assembly JAEEGG01 (sample SAMN16246543, study PRJNA631951) | gut metagenome | biome: gut microbiome; feature: rumen; material: CR-attached | host: Bos | place: Iran: Karaj | collected 2018-10
CTGGGCGTCAGCGAGGGCGACTTCTACCTCAAGGGCAGCAAGTACAAGACCAATTTTGCCGGACTGCAGTATTATTGCGACGGGACTTCGATTTGGAGCTACGACAAGGATGCCAAGGAGGTTTCCGTTTACGAATACGACCCTGACGACGACCAGAATCTGATGAATCCGCAGCGAATCCTCAAGGACTGGAGCACGCATTTCCGCGCCAAGTTCATCCGTGACGAGTTCCAGGGGAATGTGCAGTACAGCATCGTCGATCTCACCCCCAAGACCGCGCAGTCCTACTACCGCATCCGCGTCTATATCGTCAAGACCTCGCAGAAAATCGCGAAAATCGCGGTCTATGAGAAGGATAATACCGTCTATACTTACAATATCGAGCAGTTCAAGAACGACATCCCTCTGGACGACAAGATTTTCGTGTTCGACAAGAGCAAATATCCCGGTGTGGAGGTGAATGATATGAGATAATTGTCATTAAAAAACAGTTGATAAAACAAAATGCAATAAAAAAATGCAGTCAGAAATGGGTGCATTTTTTTTATTTTTGCAAGCACAAAAAATCCATTGACTTATGAAAATACTACATACCAGCGACTGGCATCTTGGGCACGTACTCTATGGCTATGATCGCACAAACGAACAGCAGGCCATGCTGGACCAGATGGTGAAGATTGTTGAAGAGCAGAAACCGGATGTGTTTCTGTTGTGCGGGGACGTGTATCACACGTCGCAACCGTCTGCTGCCGTGCAGACTATGCTCACGGACGGCATGGTGAGCATTCATAACGCGCATCCTCAAATGAAGATTGTGATGACCGCCGGCAATCACGACAGCGGCACGAAGCATGAGATTTTCCGGACTCCTTGGCGGGCACTCGGTGTGTATGCCATCGGACAGTTAGAGAAGGAGAACATGGACGAGCATATCATCGAAGTTCCGGAAAAGGGCTATGTGATTGCAGTGCCGTATGCGAATGAGCGGAATATTCCTGACGGGTTTTTCCAGCAGCTGCTTGACCGGGTGGCGGAAAGGAATACGGAAGGGTTGCCTGTGGTGCTGACGGCCCATACGACAGTGAAGGGCTGTGACTTTACGGGACATGACCACGCATCGGAATATTCCGTCGGAGGCATAGACTCGTTCGAACTGAAACAGATGGGCGACGGCTACGACTATTTGGCGTTAGGGCATATCCATCACGAACAGTTTGTACACACTGGCAAGCATAATGTGAGATACTGCGGCACTCCGCTGGCTGTCAGTTTTGACGAGAATTTCCCTCATTCCATCAGCATGGTTGAGATTGGAAAGCATGGAGAAAAACCTGTGGTGGAGAAAATCGAGATTGAGAATCCTCGTCCTTTGGTAACGCTGCCCACCGAAGGTGCGGCGTCTTGGGAGGAGGCAAAAGAACTCTTGGAGAAGTTTCCTGACGATATTCCCGCCTACCTCCGGCTGAACGTGGAGATTGATGATTTCCTGCCTGTAGAGGCCAATGAGGAAGCGGCAAGTCTGGCTAATAGGAAACAATGCAGGTTCTGCTATATCAATGCGAAGAGAAAGATGGACCGCCAGAGTGAGGCCAAGGTGTTGACCGTACATGAGTTCCAGGAGGAAAATCCTGTTGAGATAGCCAAACGGTATGCTGAATATTCGGGTATCTGCTTCGATGAGGAGCTGGAATCGATGTTCAAGGAGGCCATGGCAATGGTGGCCGATGATTCGCGAAACGATTAAGAAAGGGGGACAACAATGAAATTACAGAAACTGACCATACATAATATCGCTTCCATTGAGGATGCCGTCATTGATTTCGAGGCACAGCCGTTGGCAGACAGCGAGGTGTTCTTGATAACGGGCAAAACGGGCTCTGGAAAGTCCACGATTCTGGATGCTATCTGTCTGGCACTTTTCGCCAATACGCCAAGATTGAAGAGCACCCAGATGGAGGGCAATACGAAAGATGAAGAGAAGGACATCACGATAAAAGACCCTCGCCAGTTGATGAGAAGAAATACCGGCGAAGCATCTGTCACGCTAACCTTTACGGGCAGCAACGGTGTGCATTACGAAGCTACTTGGGAGGTGGCTCGTGCAAGGAAAAAGGCGACGGGAAACCTTCAGAACAAGACATGGCAACTGAAAAACCTTGACCAAAATTACACTATCGCGAAAGATGCGGAAATCGTTGCTGAAATAAAAACGGCCATCGGACTTGATTTCAACCAGTTTTGTCGAACCACGTTGTTGGCGCAGGGTGAGTTCACGCGTTTCCTGAACAGCAAGGATAGTGAAAAGGCGGAGATTTTGGAGAAAATCACGGGCGTGGACATCTATTCGAAGTTGGGAAAGAAGGTTTACGAGTTGACGGGCGACAAGGAGAAAGATTGGAAAGATGCGAAGCGGCTGGTGGAGGGAACAACTACCTTGTCGGACGAGGAAGTGGCGGAGAAAAACCGGCAAATTGAGGAATTTGAGACGCAATACAAGGCCGTCAAAATGGCCAACGATAAGGATAAGGGGAAGTTGGAGTGGATCAAGGCAGATGCGGCGCTTGTTGTGGATTTCGATAATGCCACGAAAGAATATCAGCAGGCCTTGGCAGCGGTGGAAAGCCCCGATTTCAAAGCGAAAGAATTGTTGGTCATGCAGTGGAACGACTCAATAGAGGCTAGAAATTGGCTGGAGGCGATGAATAAAGCAGAGAAGGACAAATCCGACCAGCAACGGAAACTGTCGTCCTTGAGGCTGGATTACCTCAGCGTGCTTGGAGGTTTCGCTTATGCGGAGAATGAGATTTCCAAGACGAAAAGCGAAATTGAATCCGTGGAAATCATTCTGGAAACTGAAAAAGACAGGGCATCGGTCTATGGCAACGCCCAAACCATCACGGGCTATTTGTCAGCGATAGATGGCGGACGCACTAAAATTGAAGACAACCAGCGGGTCGTCAACGAGGGAAACAAAGATTTGACGGAGAAACTGCAACCGGCTCTCCAGAGGGCGCAGGACGATGCGAATGCGGCGCAAGCAGCCTTCGACAAGCGGGATGCGGAAATCAAGACACAGGAGGAAGCAGTTGAAGCCCTCCATCTGGGCGATTTGCGCAATCAGCGTGAAGAAGCCAAGAACCTGCTGCAAAATATAACGACCACGATAGAAAGAATTGATTTGTATAAACAAGAGAAAAAACGCAGGGAAGAAACAAACAAAGCATTTGAAAAAACGTTGGCCGAGATTGAGCTGAAAAAGGAAAAGGCTGCACAGCTGGAACCGCTGATTCGTGATGCCAGGGTGAAGATGGATACTTGTAAGGAAATGCTTGATAAACAAACAGATACTATCCGTGATTATACCAAGTTCTTGCGTCAAAAACTACATGTGGGAGACACCTGCCCGGTTTGTATGCAAGAAATCAAGAATGGACTTCCACATGAGGATGAATTGGCCAAACTCGTCGGCGGTCTGCAAGAGGCGTTTACAGAGGCGGAAAGTACGTACCAGAATCTTCTAAACGAGAAAAACAAGCAAGATGCCGAGATAAAGGCGGCAATATCCTCTTACCAGTCGGCCAAGGACGCATTCGAGAAAGACACATCGCTTGAAACCGCGAAACGGAAAGTTGTTGACGGCTGTAAGTTGTGCGGAATTGAAAAGATAGAGGAAACCACGCCCGACAAGCTGGATTCTCTCCAAAAACAAACGGAAAAGGAAGTGACGGAGCTGAACAAAAAGATCTCCGAAGGCGATAATAAGGACGCTGCCAACAGGGAGCAGAGAAAAGTCCTTGAAACAATGCGCAAGAGTCTGGACACGCTGAAAGGTGCGGAGCAGATGGCCCTGCAGGCGGTCAATGTATGCAAAAGCAAGATTGCCACGGCCGAGGAACTTGTCAAAACGAAAATGGAGGAAGTTTCCGCTGCGGAGGCGAATGCCGCGAAGTACATCACCGGGCAATGGGATTGCGACTGGTGGGAAAATCCCAAAGAGTTTTCTGACGAACTGAAACGTAAAGAGGAGGCTTATCAGATTAATATTCAGCGGAAACAGACGCTTGAGAACCAGCTCTCCAAGCTGACCGATGATGGTACAAAGGTTAAGGAGGTCATCATGGACATCCGTCAGCTGATGCCGGAATGGGAAGACTTGGAGGCGGTGAATATAGCATTGCTGCCTGATATTCTGCGGAAAGCCAACGGTGTGAAGAGCGGAACTTCCACGGCACTTGTGCAGCTGGAAAAAGCGGAGACGGAATTCATGGTTAATAGTCAGAAATTGGAGGCCTTTTGGGTGGGTCATGCGGAAATCAGCAAAGAGAGACTTGTTGAATTGGGTGGATATGCCCAACAGAGTGTCAACGACCTCAATTTGTCGCTTAATACGAAAAAAAACAACGTGTTGACCAAGAAAACCCTGCTGGACGATATCCTCAGAAGACAAAATGTACACAGACAGGAAAAGCCGAATCTCAAGGAGGAGGAAACGGTCGAGACTCTGGAAACGCATATCAAAGATATTGACAGTATGTTGGATGAGATTTTGTCAAAGAAATCGGCGGTTTCCCAAGAGTTGAGGTCGGATGAGGAGAAAAAGGGGCTACTTGGTCGGCTCATTGAGGATGCCAATAGTAAAAATGCTGAATACCAGAAGTGGTCGCGGTTGAACCAGCTCATAGGAGACGCGACGGGTAGCAAGTTCAGGAAAATCGCCCAGAGTTATGTGTTAGACAGTCTGATTCACTCGGCAAACAGCTACATGAAGACGCTGACAGACCGTTACACGTTGAAGGTTGCGCCGGGCACCTTTGTCATTTCCATCGAAGACGCCTACCAAGGTTATGTGAGCAGGGCGGCGAGCACGATTTCTGGAGGGGAGAGCTTTCTTGTCTCACTGTCGTTGGCATTGGCACTTAGCGACATAGGCCAGCAATTGGCAGTGGATACGCTTTTCATCGATGAAGGTTTTGGAACACTCAGCGGTGAACCGTTGCAGAACGCCATCAACACACTGCGTTCGCTCCACACCAAGTCAGGCCGCCACGTGGGAATCATCAGCCACGTGGAGGAGCTTCAGGAGAGAATTCCGATGCAGATCCAGGTGGTTCAAGAAGGGAATAATTCCAGCAGCAAGATAAATGTAGTTTCGTTAAACTAGTTTTTTAACACTTTTTTTTACCCTCTACCTCCCTCTGTATGCCTATTTTTCTTACTTTTGCGGCTTGTTTTGAATATTAAAAAAACAAAGATATATGACACTTATTAAGTCCATTTCCGGAATACGCGGAACCATCGGAGGAACTGTCGGCGAGAACCTTACACCCGTCGATGTCGTGAAATTTACAACGGCGTTTGCCACTTTCCTGCTCGAAAAAAGGGAGGAAACTAACCCTATGCGCATGGTGGTCGGGCGCGATGCCCGTATCTCCGGCGATATTGTGAACCGCTTGGTCTGCAGTACGTTGCAGAGCATGGGCATTGACGTGATCGACCTCGGCCTCTCCACGACCCCGACGACGGAGATGGCGGTCATCCAGCAAAAAGCCGACGGCGGCATCATCATCACCGCCAGCCATAACCCGATGCAGTGGAATGCCCTGAAGCTGCTCAACAGCACCGGTGAGTTCGTCTCCGGCGAGGAGGCCAAACGCATCGTGGAACTTACAGAGTCGGATGAATTAAACTATGTAACGATTGATAAATTAGGAAGTTACACTCTATACGAAAATGCTATCAAGGACCATGTGGATGCCATCCTGAATTTGCCGTTGGTGGACAAGAACGCTATCACGAAGGCTAACTTCAAGGTGATTCTGGATACGGTGAATTCCACGGGCGCATTAGCACTGCCGGTGCTTCTCAAAGCGTTGGGTGTCAACGATGTGACGGTGCTCAACAGCGAGATGAACGGTGTTTTCGCCCACAATCCAGAGCCGATTCCCGAGAACTTGGCGGGTATCTGCAACGCCATGAACCGCTCCAACTACGATGTTGGCTTCGTGGTTGATCCTGATGTCGATAGACTGGCTATCGTCAAGGAAGACGGCACGCTGTTCGTGGAGGAAAACACCCTGGTGGCCGTGGCCGACTACGTGCTGCAACATACGCCCGGCAACACCGTCTCAAACCTCTCGTCCTCCCGTGCGTTGAAGGATGTCACCGACAAGTACGGTATGACATACACGCCTTCCGCCGTAGGCGAGGTCAATGTGGTGGAGATGATGAAGAAGACCAACGCCGTGATCGGCGGTGAAGGCAACGGAGGCGTCATCTATCCCGAGCTGCACTACGGTCGCGACGCGCTCGTGGGCATCGCGCTCTTCCTGACCTATATGTCCAAGAGCGGCAAGAGTTGCAGCCAAATCCGCGCCCTCTATCCCGACTACTGCATCGTGAAGAAGAAAACCGAACTCGACAGTTCCGTTGACTTGAAGGCGATCTTGGCCAAGATAGCCGAGAAATACGCTAATTACCAAGTGAATACGGTCGATGGTGTGCGTGTCGATTTCGACGACAGCTGGGTACACGTGCGCAGCTCCAACACCGAACCCATCATGCGCATCTACGCCGAGGCCCTCACCCCGCAGGTCGCCGAGAACATCGCTAACAAGCTGATGGGTGACATCAAGGAGATGCTTGCGAGTTAGTAGTTAGCAGTTAGCAGTTGTACCGAAAAGTCAGACATATTAAAACATAATTCCTTAAACAGTCCCGAAGGGACAAAACGCACGAAGTGCAAGTAACTCCACACAAGGCGAAGCCGCAGTGTGGGGCTCCCCCACAACGAAAGCGCAGCGCAGTGTGGGGACGATGATGGGATGATGAGATCATGGGATGATAAGATAATAAGATGATTAAACGAACACATATCCGGATAATCGCTATGCTGCTGGCCCTGGTCTTAGGGACGGCGGGGACGGTGCGTGGCCAAATGGATGAACCCTGCGGGTGCATGACTTCCGTGCGAAACCTGATCCATTATAATATCCAAGTAATAGACAAGGACATTGTGTCCAATCATAAGGTTCTGTATCTGGAAGGTTATCAATGTGGAACTCCCGTTTATCTGGACAGCGCTAATGTCAAGGGATGCAAAGCTAAATTCAAAAGCAAGCATCCCGTCGAAAAGGGCGTGTATCGTTTAGTATATGAAAAAGGCGGAGCGCCCGTTTGGGATATTATGTTGCGAAATTCTCATAACAGCTTGATGACATACGGCAATGGGTACAATAAAGTTGGAAATTTTGCTTGTAAGTCAGGAAGTTATGAGGCGAATTACGCGAATCTGTCTGGTGAAATTCGTCGTAATTCAAGCGCGATCGTTTCTGTGGATGCTTTCCGGAAGATAATAGAGAAATATTCCGATGCACCTGGCAGTTCTGTGGAACAGTATTATCTGTACGACGTTGCACTTTCTGCATATATGTCTGTTTTACAGCAGAATCCGCAGTTATCCATACCTAAATCTATTTACGACTATGTGATTTCGAAATTGAACCTTTCAGATCCTTTGATTTGGAATTCCAAGTCCGCTATTCATCCGTTTATCTCTAAATATTTGACAGATAATCAGATATATGACACGGAATATTTGATTCCCGCCATAGATAGTCTTTTGACGGGTTGCTGTAGGCCCGGTTTCCTGGCAGCTTATCTTTTCAATGCATATTGGGCAACAGGAGAACCTGCATACGATCCAATTCTGCTGCATCTTTATGACAAATACAATCTTCCCTGCTGCTTGGGCGACCGTGCGCGTCTGGCCAAACGGAAAATGGATGTTGTCCGCAAGCTCGCTCCTGGCGCGCAAATTCCCGAACTCACCGCCTACGACATTGACGGCAAACAGCACTCCACTAACGAGATACAGACGAAATACACGATTCTTTGGTTCTGGGATCCCGACTGCGATCACTGTCAGGAACAGACCCCGATTCTGCACGATCTCTACCAGCAACGGGCCGACGAGCTTGATTTTGAGGTCTTTGCCGTGGAGGTCAACGACGACTACGACCGCTGGACGGCCTTCTCCGAGAAATACGGTCTCAGCGATTGGATCAACCTCAGCACCTCCATGGGCGAAACCAGCGAGGATTTCATTGAGTATTTCGACATTGTCACCACACCGGTGATATTGTTGATAGATAATGAAAAAAATCATGCAATAATCGCACGGCAAATTACGTTAGATGAGATTATGCGGTTGATGGAACGTGAACGATAATCCGTTGGGGCGTATCGCATACGCCCTATATGATCGCATACAATTGTATTAGAAACGAAAAAAACGATATATAATAATGAGAAAAAACGTTATTTTTTTGATGTTACCAGGTTTGATGTTCGGTTTTTTGATGTTGTTCGCGAATGCGGCGACCGCCCAGAGCGATGTGCCGAAGAACCTGCAGAAGTCGAAGAACAATCCGGCCAATTACCGCGACAAGGACGGTCATGAGCTGATTTTCAACGTCAAAGACGCGAAAGACACATTGGTCTATTTGGTGATCCATTACAATGAAAAGCTGATTCTCAAGGATTCCGTGAAACCCGCAGCGAAGGGTAAATTTGTGTTTAAGGGCACCGACCGCTACGATGACGGCATGTATTCGCTGGTTTCGATGGATAAGAAGCTGTATCTGAACTTCATCCTCGACAACAACCAGCATTTCGAGTACAATTTGGACACCACGATGAATCCAGAGAATTTTTCAGTGAAGAACTCGCCGGAAAATGCGGAGATGTTGCGTTTCCAGAAAAAGACCGCCCAGGCATCGCAGTTGGCTAACGAATGGTCCAAGAAACGCAAGGAGTTTGACGAAGCGGGAAACGCCGACAGCGCCAACTATTATAAGGAGAAGCTGGCCGGAATTAATGACGAGATGACCGCTTTCATCGAGGAGCTGATCGCCAAGAATCCGGATTACCTCTTCTCCAAGATGCAGAAATCCTATCAGAACGTTGATGTCCCGGAGTTTAAAAAGGAGGATGGCACGACAGACTATCAGGCACAGGCCGCCTATTATCGTCTGCATTATTGGGACAATTTTGATTTGGGTGACCATCGTTTCATCTATATACCTTCCTTTGAACCTAAATTGAAGGAATATTTCCTGAAATTCCTCTACCATCAGGAAACCGACACCATTAACAAATACATCGATATTTTCTTGAAGAAGACGGAGAAGGACACGTTCATGTACCATTATTGCTGCGACTGGCTCTCATACCAGTTTGAGACCAGCAAGGTGATCGGGCATGACGCGGTGTTCTATCATATTGCCAAAACCAACCAACTGGAGGGGAAATGCTACTGGCTTGACGAGGATGTCTTGGCCAAGTATCAGAAGCGTATCAAACGTATAGAACCCATTCTTATCGGGAAAATCGCTCCCGAACTTTTCATCCCGGACACCACGCTGACGGACGATATGACCAAATGGCATTCGTCGTACAGAATAAACAAGCCCTATACGATACTTTGGTTCTACGATCCCGATTGCCCCACTTGTAAGAAGGAGTCCAAGAAGCTCCGTGCGGTTTATGATTCACTGCAGGCCTTGGGCAAGCGTAATTTCGAGGTCTATGCCGTCGGTAACGATTCCGATATCGACCGATGGAAAAGGTATGTGAAGGAGAACAACTATCCTTGGATTCAAGTCGGGGGCAACAAGGGCAACATGGACTACCTCGAGTATTTCAACATCTACGAGATGGGCAATCCGGCCATGTTCATCCTCAACAACCGCCACGAAATCATCCTCAACAAACGGATTGAGATGTCCAATATCCCTCAATTCCTCGAAGAATACGAAAAGATGGAGGAGGCGAAACGGAAGCAGGAGTGACGATGATACGATGAAAACCGATGAATGATTGATGTATTCTCTAATAGATACTACTTATTGCTATTATTCCCTATTCCCTAATCACTGATCACTGATCACCAAACAACGAATAAACAACAAATAAATCGACAATAATATGAAAGACATTTTCGAAAGAATAAAAGAGTCATCCGGCGGTCCGATTGGGCAGTACCGTGAGAAGATAGATGGTTATTTCGCATTCCCGAAGTTGGAAGGTGAGCTAGGACCCCACATGCGTTTCAACGGCAAGGAGGTGCTTTGCTGGAGCCTCAATAACTACCTCGGTTTGGCCAACCATCCTGAGGTGCGCAAGGCCGACGCGGAAGGCGCCGCCCGCTGGGGTATGGCCTATCCGATGGGCAGCCGTATGATGACCGGTCAGACCGCTCTCCACGAACAATTGGAGCGAGAGTTGGCCGATTTCGAGCATAAGGAGGCTGCTTTCGAGTTCAACTTCGGTTATCAGGGCATCATGTCCACCATCGACTCTCTGGTTTGCAGACGCGACGTCATCGTTTATGACGCGGAAGCGCATGCTTGTTTGCGCGACGGTATCCGTTTGCACCTCGGCAAGAGCTTCAAGTTCCGTCACAACGACATCGTGGATTGCGAGCGAATCCTCGGCAATGCTTGCAAGATCGCCGACGAGCAGGGAGGCGGCGTGCTGCTGATCACCGAAGGCGTGTTCGGCATGACCGGCGCACTCGGCATCCTCGACCAGATTGCGGCTCTCAAGAAAAAATACCCGTTCCGCATCCTCATCGACGACGCTCACGGTTTCGGAGCCATGGGCCCTCACGGAAGAGGCACCTCCGAGCATTTCGGTGTGATGGACGACATCGATGTCTATATCGGTGCGTACGCGAAGTCTATGGCCACCATCGGCGGCTTCGTGGCGACGGAAAAGAGCATCATCAACGTTTTGCGTTACAACATGCGTTCTCAGATGTACGCCAAATCGCTCCCGATGCCCATCGTGGTCGGCTGTTTGAAACGTCTTGAGATCATCCGCAGCGAGGAGGGCGACCGTTTGAGAGCCCAGCTGTGGAAAATCACCCGCGCCTTGCAGAATGGCTTCCGCGAGCTCGGCTACGAGATCGGACCTGCTGAGGCATGTGTGACCCCAGTACACTTGTATTGTGGTGTGAACCAGGCCGCCAATATCGCTGTTGACCTGCGTGAGAACTACAATATCTTTTGTTCTATCGTCACCTATCCTGTCATTCCTCCGGGAATGCTCATCTTCCGCATCATCCCCACCGCTGCCCACAGCATGGAGGACGTGGAGCGCACGTTGGCTGCTTTCCGCGACATCAAGGTGCGATTGGCCAAAGGCGAGTACGACAAGCCCATACCGGATATGGCGTTGATTAAGTAGGGACGTATCGCATACGTCCGCAAAAGGCCTGGAGT
>JAEEGG010025803.1_pt1 | contig 11281 bp, 8 predicted proteins | sample 9134161 | NCBI WGS metagenome assembly JAEEGG01 (sample SAMN16246543, study PRJNA631951) | gut metagenome | biome: gut microbiome; feature: rumen; material: CR-attached | host: Bos | place: Iran: Karaj | collected 2018-10
GGAGATAACCCCAAGGTTTCTGACTCCAGGGTCCTTTTGGAAGGATGGGTGAGTGGCTGAAACCAGCAGTTTGCTAAACTGCCGTACGGGTTCCCGTACCGGGGGTTCGAATCCCCCTCCTTCCGCACCGAGGGGATTTCTCCGAGAAAGCACCATGATGGTCGATTCATCTAATGGTTAGGATACAAGATTCTCAATCTTGGCATAGGGGTTCGATTCCCCTATCGACTACCAAAGAACCGAGGAGGCACGAAGCCTCCTCAATTTTTTTATCTATACGGCATGGAGTCATACGCATTGTTTTTCGATATCGACGGGACGCTGGTGAGTTTCAACACCCACCAGATACCCCCTTCCACCATTCTGGCCCTGACGCAGGCCAAGGCCAACGGCCATAAAGTGTATATCGCAACCGGCCGTCCTCCCCTCATCATCACCAACCTGGGCGCCATCGAACATCTCATCGACGGCTACATCACCATCAACGGTGCCCTGTGCTTCATCGGCAGCGAGATTGTCAGCTGTAAGGCCATCCCCCACGAGGCAGCACAGATGCTGGTCGACGATGCCCGGAAGAAAGACTACGGCATCATCGTGGTGGGCGAGCGCGATGTGGCGGTACATGATCCACAAGGAGAGGTGGACCGCGTGTTCCGGAAGGAGATTGCCGTAGAGAACCTCGACCAGGTGAAGCCCATGGAGGTAGTGATGCAACAGCGCATCCTCCAACTGACGGCCTTCTTCTCTGCCGACTACGAGCGGTCGCTGATGGCCCGGATACCAGCCTGCACGTCAGGCCGTTGGCATCCAGCCTTCACCGACATCACCGCCACTGGTGCCGACAAGGGCGAAGGCATCCTCGACATGGCCCGTCATCTGGGTTTCGACCCCCGCTACACGATGGCCTTCGGCGACGGCGGCAACGACAGTTCGATGATCCGCAGGGCCGGCATCGGCGTAGCGATGGGCAACGCCCTCGAATCGCTGAAGCAGGAAGCCGACTATACCACGACCTCCGTCGACGATGACGGCATCCTCAACGCCCTCCGCCACTTCGGCTTAATTTGACTTGGCCTTTTTCTGAGCCGCCTTCTTGTAAGCCTTCATCTCGACGATGGTGGCCAGGCCCGCCTTACAGCGGAACTCCTGGCGCGCCAGCTGCATCTGCTCCAGGAAACGCTCACTGGTGTGCATGCGCGCATAAACGGCAGCGGCAGCCAGCCTGCCCGCATCCACGTCGCTCTGCCAGTGGGCACCCACGATCACACGGCTCTCACCGTACATCATGCCACGGGCCAGGATCGTGTCGGCACGCTCCGGGTTGATCTCCGTGAGCAGCAGGGCTGACGTCCAGCCGAGGATCGTGTGGCCTGAAGGATAAGAGAAGTTGCGGCGCAGTTCCGGCTCGAACTGGGGAGTCGCCGTATGTTCCTGGAACCGCACGAACGGGCGCTTGCGCTTGTAGAAATACTTGGGAAAGCCGCTGATGTTCTCACACGTGGCCTTCGCGTCACGCAGCAGTTTCCAGATCTCGGGCGTCTCCTCCTCGGAGATCTTCAGGCCGAAAGGCTCGCTGAACTCCTCGGCGATACATTCGAGACTGTACACGGCGTCGCGAATGGCAATCTCGGTGCGCACGGAGTCCTTCTGGCGCAATTCCTTGCCCCACATATACTGCATGATGTCGTAGGTGAATGCCGCCCCGGTGGTATCAGGGGGTGCAGGACACCACTTGAGCATGTTTGGCAACTCCCTGAAAGAGAAATAAGCTTCAGGTTTACTCTGTGCCGAAGCACTTACGGCTGCTGTCATCAGCACAGCCATCATCATGATCTTTTTCATCCGTTTATTGGTCTATTGATTGATTAATGAATAATTACAACGGCAAAAGTACAAATAATTGCTGACAACTCCAAATTTTAAACCACATTTGTGCATTAAAAAGCAAGCCAGACGCTCAATTTCCTTAGAGCATAGTACACGTCCAAAAGAACTATCACCTGACGCGACCAATGCTCTCCAATATCATATCGTAAACAAAATTCAAAATATCATTATTTCCTTTTCGTCTTTTGTATCCATCTGATTATCAACGTATTACAAATGCGTATTTTTAGACTAAGGAAACTCAGACTTTAGTTAGGGTAAACTCCGACTTTACCCTATCTAAACCCTGACTTTAGACCGTCTAAACTCCCAGTTTTCTATGACTAGAACAAAAATGTAAGATAATTTAATTCCTAAACGCTTTTATTCTTAGTCAAAGTAGATACCCAGAATTTGGCAATTCTGACAAATGACAGCAATAAAACTATTCTTCCATCAACTTGCGATAACGTGCGCGTTTGGGCTCTTCGAGTCCCAGACGCGCAGCCTTGTTGGCCTCGTACTCGGAGTAGTTGCCCTCGAAATAGAAGACACTCCCCTCCCCTTCGAAGGCGAGGATGTGGGTACAGATGCGGTCGAGGAACCAGCGGTCGTGGCTGATGATGACGGCACAGCCGGCAAAGGCTTCGAGACCTTCTTCAAGGGCACGTAACGTGTTGACATCTATATCGTTGGTAGGCTCGTCTAACAGCAAGACATTACCCTCCTGTTTGAGGGCGATGGCCAGATGCAGACGGTTGCGCTCACCACCTGAGAGCACGCTGCATTTCTTCTCCTGATCGGCACCGCTGAAATTGAAGCGTGAGAGGTAGGCCCGCACATTCACGTCGCGGCCTCCCATGCGGATGGTCTCGTTGCCGCCGCTGACCACCTGATAGACGGTCTTCTCAGGATCGATGTCTTTATGCTGCTGGTCGACGTAGGAGATCTTGACGGTCTCGCCGACGTCGAAGCTACCGGCATCGGCCTGTTCGAGCCCCATAATAAGCCGGAAGAGCGTGGTCTTGCCCGCACCATTGGGACCAATGACACCGACGATGCCGTTGGGCGGCAGGTTGAAGTTGAGGTCGCTGAAGAGCGGCTTCTCGGGATAGGACTTGGCGACATGCTCGGCGATGATGACCTTGTTGCCCAGACGCGGACCGTTGGGGATGAAGATCTCGAGCTTCTCCTCCTTCTGCTTCTGCTCCTCGTTGAGCATCGTCTCGTAGGAGTTCAGACGGGCCTTACCCTTGGCGTGACGGGCCTTGGGAGCCATGCGCACCCATTCGAGCTCGCGCTCCAGCGTCTTGCGGCGCTTCGAGGCCAGCTTCTCCTCCTGCGCCAGGCGCTGTGACTTCTGTTCGAGCCACGAGGAGTAGTTGCCCTTCCAGGGGATGCCCTCACCGCGATCGAGTTCAAGGATCCACTCGGCCACATCGTCAAGGAAGTAACGGTCGTGAGTGACAGCGATGACGGTGCCCTCGTATTGCTGCAAGTGCTGTTCGAGCCAGTCGATGCTCTCGGCGTCGAGGTGGTTGGTAGGCTCGTCGAGCAGCAGCACGTCGGGCTTCTGCAACAGCAACCGGCAGAGGGCCACACGACGGCGTTCACCACCGGAGAGGTTCTTCACGCTCCAGTCGCCCGGCGGACAGTTCAAGGCGGCCATCGCACGGTCGAGCTTCGAGTCCATGTTCCAGGCATCGGTCGCATCGATGATATCCTGCAGTTCAGCCTGACGCTGCATGAGCTTGTCCATCTTGTCGGCATCCTCGTAGTATTCGGGCAGTCCGAACTTCACGTTGATGTCGTCGTATTCTGCCAGAGCGTCATAGACGTGCTGCACGCCCTCCATGACATTCTCCTTGACGGTCTTCTCCTCGTTGAGCGGGGGATCCTGCGGCAGATAGCCCACCGTGTAGCCAGGTGCCCACACGACGTTGCCCTGATACTGCTGGTCGAGGCCGGCGATGATCTTCATGAGCGTGGACTTACCGGCACCGTTGAGTCCGATGATGCCGATCTTCGCCCCATAGAAGAAACTGAGGTAGATGTTCTTGAGCACTTGCTTCTGGTTCTGCTGGATGGTCTTGCTCACGCCCACCATCGAGAAAATCACTTTCTTGTCGTCTACTGTTGCCATTTGTATAATTGATAATTGAAAATTGATAATGGATAATTTCTATATATAAATAATGTATAAGCATAAAAGAAAAGAAAGCACTGCCCCTGTAAGCCGGGTTCTGTACCGCTTTCGCGGCGCCTGTCATTTATCTAATCCCTGAGTCACCCCAGGGCTTAAGCGTTCTACCCTCCGCCGCATGAGCCCCGGCCCTATTGCATTGCTGCTCAGACCTTCGTCAACTCGGGCGGGCAACCCTCTCTCGGGACGGTTTACATGAACTTGCAGCCCCCAGCGGGTACAGCCCAATGATCACCCATTGGCTGGTGGTCTCTTACACCACCTTCTCACCCTTACCTCTTTCGAGGCGGTTATTTTCTTCTACCCTTACCTACTGTCACCAATAGCTTCTACTTTCAGAAGTGGGGCGCCCTATGCTGCCCGGACTTTCCTCTCGCCACCCCCTTAATCTCCCCCTTTTGAAGGGGGAGAATAAAAAGAGGGGGTATGCCAGCGACAGACCGTGACAGTGCTTTCGGCTGCAAAGGTACGAAATTTTGTTGAATTACAAAAGCATCAGAACAAGATAATTGCAAATACACAATCAAAAACATGATATTCTCTTAAATTTGTCAGTAATTTAAGATTTCAACTGTTAATCGCAAAGAGCCGTTAAGCCTTCAAGTCGAATTGTTAAATTGGGACAAATATTCACGACATTTTGTCACATTCCGAAAAAATGCACCTATATTTGCACCCGAAAACGATGAACGTGATCATTAAACATCAAAAGTTAAACATTAAACATTATTATAAAAATGACAGAGAATATGAAAAAGATCATCAATGTGGCAACGCCAGCCTTCTGTGCCGTTGCTTTGGTACTCTCAGTAGCAGCCTTCAACAAGACCAATGCTGCTAATCCCTCTACTCCCACCACGATGACCGCCTCGGCTCCTGCCGTGCAGCCCGTAGATCTGACCTACGCCGCCGAGAAGGCGTTGCCGTCGGTGGTATATATTAAGAACACGCAGAACTCAAAGGTGCAGACCGTTGAGTACAGCGATCCCTTCGAGGACTTCTTCTCAGATCCCTTCGGTGGTTTCTTCGGTCGCGGACAAGGCGGTAACAACGGAAAGCGCCAGCGCCAGATCCAGACGCCGAAGCGCACGGCTGCCGGTTCGGGTGTGATCATCTCGGCCGACGGTTATATCGTGACCAACAACCACGTGGTAGACGGAGCCGACGAGCTGATGGTGACGCTGAACGACAACAAGGAATACTCTGCCCGCATCATCGGTGCCGACGCCACCACAGACCTTGCGCTGATCAAGATCGACGGCAAGAACCTGCCCGCCATCCAGATTGCCAACTCTGACGACGTGAAGATCGGCGAATGGGTGCTGGCCGTGGGTAACCCCTTAGGCCTGAACAACACGGTCACCGCCGGTATCGTCTCTGCCAAGGCCCGTTCGATGGGTTCTGGTGTCTCGTCGATGATCCAGACCGACGCAGCCATTAACCAGGGTAACTCAGGCGGTGCGCTGGTGAACACCAACGGTGCACTCATCGGTATCAACGCCATGATCTACTCGCAGACGGGTTCGAACATCGGTTACGGCTTCGCCATCCCCACCACCATCATGAACAAGGTGGTCGATGATATCAAGAAGTACGGCAACGTGCAGCGCGCCATGATCGGCATCAAGGGTTCCGACGTGAATGTCTATGTGGACTCAGAGAAAGAGAAGGGCAACGAGGTAGACCTCGGCACGATGGAGGGTATCTATATCGCTGAAGTCGTGGAAGACGGTGCCGCCGCAGATGCCGGTCTGAAGAAGGACGACGTGATCACCCACATCGACGGTCAGAAGGTGACCAAGTTCGGTGAGCTGCAGAACATCATCGCCCAGAAGCGTCCTGGTGACAAGATCACCGTGAGCTACCTGCGCAACAAGTCGAAGAAGACCGCCACGCTGACTCTGAAGAACGAACAGGGCAACACGAAGGTGGTGAAGAACGCCGACCTCGACGTGCTTGGCGGCAACTTCCGCGCCATCACCGACAGCCAGAAGGAGCAGCTGAACATCGGCTACGGTCTGGAGGTCATCAAGGTGAACGGTGGTAAGCTGAAAGACGCCGGCGTGCCTAAGGGCTTCATCATCCAGCGCGTCAACGACAAGAGCATCAAGACCATCGACGACCTGCAGAGTGTCGTGAAAGAAGCCTCGACGAGTAAGGAGCCTGTGCTCTATGTGCAGGGTATCTACCCGACTGGCAAGAAGGGCTACTTCGCCGTACCGCTCGAGAACGACTAAACACCCTCTATTCCATACAAAAATGGCAAAAACTGAAAATTTTTGCCATTTTTTTTGGTCGTTTCATAAAAATGCCATAACTTTGCATTTCACTACGTATACTCAACCAATGAGACAACTGAAAATCATAAAATCGATTACTAACCGCGAGAGTGCCTCGCTGGAGAAGTACCTGCAGGAAATCGGCAAAGAGGAGATGATCTCTGCCGAGGAAGAAGCAGAACTTGCCCAGCGCATCCGCAAGGGGGACCAGAAAGCCCTCGAGCGACTGACCAAGGCCAACTTGCGATTTGTTGTCTCAGTAGCGAAGCAGTATCAGAATCAGGGCATGAGTCTGCCCGACCTCATCAACGAAGGTAACCTGGGACTGCTGAAAGCTGCAGAACGGTTTGACGAGACCCGTGGCTTCAAGTTCATCTCCTACGCCGTGTGGTGGATCCGCCAGGCCATCCTGCAGGCCATCTCCGAGCAGAGCCGCATCGTCAGGCTGCCGCTGAATCAGGTGGGATCGTTCAACAAGATCAACCGTGAGATCAGTAAGTTCGAGCAGTTGAACGAGCGCCGTCCGTCACTCGATGAGATTGCCGAGCACATAGATCTGCCGACTGAGAAGATCGACGAGGCGATGAGTATCAGCGGGCATCACGTATCGGTAGATGCACCCTTTGCCGAGGGCGAGGACAACAGCCTGCTCGACGTGATGGTGAACGAGGATATCCCCTCGACGGATAAGGACCTCGTGATGGAGTCGCTGAAATCAGAGATCCGCCACGCGCTGAGCATCCTCTCCGAACGGGAACGGAAAGTCATAGAAGACTCCTATGGCATCAACGGTCAGGAGCTCACACTCGAAGAGATCGGTGTGAAGTACGGCCTCTCGCGGGAGCGCGTCCGCCAGATCAAGGAGAAAGCTATCCGAAAGCTGCGCACCTGCACGAAGAATAAGATATTAAAGACATATTTAGGATAATGAAACCCATCAGACACATCACTATCAGCGCAGCACTCACCATGTTGCTCGCTTTGTCATATTCTGCCGCACAGGCAAAGAACGTCGTAGAGAAGAAGGCCTACATGTTCGGCTTCTCTGCTTCGTTCAACGACTCCATCCTCTATTTCACTAATATCCAGGAGGTTGACAGCGTGTGGTTTACGCAGAAGAAGAGCTTCCTCGCAGGCCGCAGAGAATATGCGAACCAACTGCGTGATTATTGTAACGACAAGCTCAACCAGCCCAAACGCACTTGCATCGTCATTGGCGACAAGCAGTACAAGAAGGTGGCGAAGAAATACGAGAAGATGAAAAAAATGTACACCCAGAATAAGAAAGTCACTTACGACGTTCGTTTTATCTCTGAGGAAGACTTCAAATTTGTGCCCGTCAACATGAGTGACAGCAAGGAGGAAGTCACCCCGGAGAAGCCTCAGAAGAAACCAAAGGCACCAAAGGAAAAGAAAAAGGATGGCAAGATGCCACCCCCACCAAAGAAATAATCCTCGGTTTACCGAGGATTATTTGTTTCAAAGAGTTTCATTCGTTCTTCAAGCATCGCGTACTGATGATCCTCGATGAACGAGGTGCAGACGCGCAGGCCCTCCTGTTCTGAGCCGCAGGTGATCAGGCAGATGGCCGATACACCATAGTACATCAATTCATGGGCCAGTTCGCCCGACGTCATGCCAGGATAGCCGATGGTGAAATAGAAGCCGTCGGCGATGGGTTCATCGAGGTCTTTGTCGTACACCACATAGAAGTTGTGACGACAGAAGATCTCCTTCAACTTCTTAGCGCGTTCGCCATAGACAGAGATCTCCTTGCGGAAGTCGTAACGACCCTCGTAGGCAGCCTGCAGCATCGCAGCCATCGCATACTGGGCGCTGTGGCTCGTGCCGGAGCTCAGGGCATAGAGCATGCGGGTAGAGAACACGGGACCGAAGGGCAGACCCTCGTAACGGTTGGCGAGGTCTTCAAAGTGACGATGGAACAACGCGTCGGAGATACAAGTGACACCGATACGCTCGCCGGCATAACTAAAGGCCTTCGAGCCGCTGATGAGCAACATATAGTTATCCGTATAGCGGGCGACGGTGGCCTGATAAGGCGGCTGGAACGGTGTGGAGAGGTCCTTGCGGAAGTCCATTGCGAAGTAAGCCAGGTCTTCCATCACGATGGCATCGTACTTCGTGGCCAGCTGACCGATCACCTGCAACTCTTCCTCCCTGAGACAAATCCAAGATGGGTTGTTGGGATTGGAGTAGACGATGGCGCAGATATTGCCCTTGCCCAAATAACTCTCGAGCTTCGGACCAAGTTTGTCGCCACGATAGTCGTAGACATCGAAGGTCTCATACTTCACACCCATCACCTGCAACTGCATCTTCTGCACGGGGAAGCCGGGGTCGATGAAGAGGACGGTATCCTTGCGACGGTCACATTGTGAACAGGTAAGGAACGAGGCGAACGTGCCCTGCATCGAGCCGCTGACAGGTACACAGCCTTCGGGCTTGATGTCGACACCAATGAACGCCTTGACAAACTGCGAGGCAGCCTGTTTCAACACAGGGGCGCCCTGAATATCGGGATACGAATGGGCGATGCCGTCTTCGAGGGCTTTGATCTGTGCGTCGACACCGACCTGTGCGGCAGGCAGTCCGGGGATGCCCATCTCCATCTTGATGAACTCTACCCCACTCGCCTTCTCAGACTTCGCGGCCACCTGCTTTACCTCACGGATCGTTGCCTTGGCAAAGTCCTTGATGCCGAGTTCCGCCACCAGCCCGTCAACGATTTCTTTCTTAATTGGAGTTTCCATATATTTTTATTTTGGCACGGATTTCACGGATTAACACGGATTTTTTATTTTAATTCCGCGCTTGTATTTTTGCAGATTATTAAATTAATCCGTGTTAATCCGTGTAATCCGTGCCTTATTAATAATTATTTCTGCGCAGCCTTGCCAATGGCGAGGGCCTTGATGTTAGCCTCGACGATAGCCTCACCCTTACGGCCGAAGACGCGGCGGATGGCATCTTCTAACTTCTCGTACTCAATGCCGAGAGCCTTCTGGGCAGCGCCCAGCAGGATGACGTTCGCACTACGGGGCACGGCGTTGTCCTTGGCCGCCTGTTCGATGTCGAGCACAATCACGTTCTTGATCTTTTTCAGATCCTGGTTGATCTTCTCGATATCAGGATAGTTGGGGATATTGACGAACGGCGTGCTCGATGTGATGATCCAACCATCCTTCGAGAGGAACGGCAGATAGCGCAACGCCTCCATGGGCTCCATGGAGATGATGACATCGGCACCACCGAGGGGAATCAGGTCGCTGGCAATAGGACTGCTGGAGATGCGCAGGTTTGACTGCACATCACCACCGCGCTGACTCATGCCGTGCACCTCGGCCTGTTTGATATAGAGGTTCTCCTTCATGGCGGCCTCGCCGATGATGGTGGCGATAGAGAGGATTCCCTGTCCTCCTACACCGCATAAGATAATATCTGTTTTCATGATTTTACCTTTTTACTTTTTTACCTTTTTACTTTTTCTCAGCCGCTTTCTTTTGTTTAAGATGACGTTGTAAAGTCTGCATGCACTCACGACGCGGGATGATGACACTCACACCGTGGTAGTTGATCTCATCACGGATGGCCTGGGTGATCTCAGGCATGTTCTTCGGAATGGGGTTCACCACCTTCAGATGGTCGTCAGAGAGACCCAGTCCACGACAGATCGCCTCAAACTTATTCGTACCGGCAGAGTCCTGACCGCCCGTCATGGCCGTTGTCAGGTTGTCTGAGATAATCACGGTGATGTCCGCATTCTCGTTGATGGCATCGAGCAGGCCCGTCATTCCCGAGTGGGTAAAGGTAGAGTCGCCGATGATAGCGAGGGCGGGCCACTGGCCAGCGTCGGCAGCACCCTTGGCCATCGTGATTGAAGCGCCCATATCCACACATGAGTGGATGGCCTTATAAGGCGGCAGGAAACCTAAGGTGTAGCAGCCGATATCGCCAAACACACGAGCGTTGGGATAGTCGCGCAGCACCTCGTTGATGGCGGTATAGACATCGCGGTGACCACATCCCTGGCAGAGTGCCGGTGGACGCGGTGTCACATCCTCACAAGGTGCATAGTTCTCACCGTTCTCCAGGCCCAGAGCCTTCTTCAACAGGTCGGGATTGAGTTCTCCTGTACGGGGCAGTTCACCTGTCAGACGACCTTTGATGACCGCATTGCCCGGCATCACGCCACGCACCTGATCCTCGATGAAGGGCTGACCCTCTTCGGCGATGAGCACATATTCGCAGTCGTCGGTCATCTGACGGATCAGTTTCTTGGGAATAGGATACTGTGAGATCTTCAGCACGGGATAAGGACAACCATCGGGATAGCACTCCATCAGATAGTTGAAGGCGATACCGCTGGCGATGATACCCAACTTGTGGTCGGTACCGTCGATATACTGGTTATACTTGCTGTCGACAGCCATCTGCTCCAAAAGGGGCTGCTGGGCTGTGACGATGTCATTTCTCTTGCGGGCGAAGGCAGGCAGCAACACCCAGTTAGAGGCGGGAGCGTCGTAGTTGAGATCGTTTTGTTGACGTGGCACGTCAACACACTCGACGACGGCACGGCTGTGGGCCATGCGGGTGGTAACACGCATCAGTATGGGGAGTTTCAACTGCTCCGACAAATCGAAGGCCTCCTGTATCATGTCGTAGGCCTCCTGCTGCGAGCTGGGCTCCAACGTGGGAATCATGGCAAACTTACCATAGAAACGACTGTCCTGCTCGTCCTGAGAGGAATGCATCGACGGGTCGTCGGCCACGAGCACCACCAGACCACCGTTCGTGCCGGTCATGCCCGAGTTTACGAATGGGTCGGCACAGACGTTCAGTCCCACATGTTTCATCCACACCAGCGCCCGCTTGCCCATATACGACATGCCGAGCGCAGCCTCCATAGCCGTCT
>JAEEGG010025805.1_pt1 | contig 11281 bp, 6 predicted proteins | sample 9134161 | NCBI WGS metagenome assembly JAEEGG01 (sample SAMN16246543, study PRJNA631951) | gut metagenome | biome: gut microbiome; feature: rumen; material: CR-attached | host: Bos | place: Iran: Karaj | collected 2018-10
TCTTGAACGCCGTCCTTAGGCAGCGCCACCATTTCTCGCTTCTGAACGTGCAGTCGCCGAACTGCTGCCCTTCCCACGGATTCTCGAACCGCGTGCGGTTGCGGATATCCGTCGCGAGAAAGGCGCGCGTAATACCGTTCTCCTTCATCCACATAAGGTCCTTCTTCACCCCATCCTCATCGACGCGCTCGTTCACCCAGTAGTAGTAGCAGCCGATCTTCACATCCGGCGGCGGATTCGCAAACCCCTCCCTAAGCGCGGCCTCGCACGACGATGCAGACTGTTTCACAGAGACTTTCGCCTCGCCGTCGTCGTATGACTTGAAGAACGGACGGAACGGCTGTGCGGCACCAGGATGGCACTTTACTGGAACAAGCGTGAAACCACCGGAAAGCTTCTCGCCTGCAGCAAACACCTTTACGTCGCACGGCCATTCGTACTTGTTGAACTTGTCGGCAAGCGCAGCATTGTGGCTTATACGGATTCTCCCGCCGACGTTCTCGAGCGCCACATCGCCCGAGCCGCCGTCAGGGATCAGCACAACGCCTGTGCCATCGTCCCGCAAAGCGGCGAGCCAGCGGACATCGCGGCGGTTGCCGGGGAAATAGAGGTCTTCCTTGGAAAGTTCCCACCAGCCGAATATGCTCTGCGCGTTGCTGAGAGTGTACGCCTCGAACTGGCCAAGTCCAACCCAGCGGACAGTCGTGAAATCTTCCTGCAGCGTGAACGATAGACCGGCCTCGACTGTGTGCCATTCCTGCGTCGCGGAAACGGCGTATGAAACATGGAGAGAGCCATCGGCACGCGGCTCTTCCTTGACATCCGCCGCGAATCCTGCGGGCTTTTCGAGAATCGAATATTTCTTCGTGTTTTTCTTCGGAAGATGCGCAGCAGACTTCGACATCATCTCACGCCTGTCCCAACGCGGCTCGAACACGAGAGGCGGCAGCGTCCCATTCGGCGTAGTCTTTACGTCAACCTTGAGCGGCCAAGCTTCGGCGCAGACAATGCGATTCCCGCTCTTCTCTTCGACGAAAACGTAAAGCGCCGCAACATCTTCAGTAATCTCCGGAAGTTCAACCGTGAAGGATGCGCTGGAATGCGGCGGCACAGAACAGGGAATCGCTCCCTTCGCAATCTCATGGCCATCCAAAAAGTCGCAGCAATCCTGCACGCCGCTTCCCCCAGTTATCTGCCACGTAATTTTCACCGTTGAAAGATCCATAAAGTCATATCGGTTTTCAATCGTCAGCGTCTTCTTCCCGTCGAAATCGATCTTTACCGGCGCGAAGACTGCGCGCGCCGCGTAGTAATCGATCTGCGGCGTGCGGTCGGAATAGACAAGGCCGTCGCAACCGTCGATGCCGTGCGTATCCCAGACGGTCTTTTCGTCCGCCCAGGCGAGCCACTTGCGATCCATCTCCTTCACCGCCGACGCCGGACGCGCAATGCCCTGGTCCTGGAACATCCAGATGCACCCCCCCGCGCATTCGGGACGCTTCCACATCTCCTCCCATGTCTCGGTAAGCGAACCGAAGTCGAGTCCGAGCGCGTGCGCGAACTCGCCCGCGAAAAGCGGACGGTCCAGGCGCGGCGCAAGCTCGCGTATCTTCGCCGCGTTGACGTAGTGGAAGTCGTAGAGCATCGCGCTCGGCGGCGCGCCGTCGGCGAGCATCTTTTCGTAGACGCTCGAATATTGCGGATAGCACGTCGGGCGCGTCGGATCGAGCTTCGCCACCAGATCGCCGCATTTTACGCAGATGTCGGTGAGCGGATTCTCGTTGCCGACGGTCCAGGCGATGACGCTCGGATGCAGCTTGTCGCGCGAAACGGTGAGACGTGCGCGCTCCTCAAGAACCTCGAGGTAGCTCGCATCGCGAAGGTTCTTCGTGCCCATGCCGAACGGCACCTCGTCTATCGCATAGAGCCCCAGTTCGTCACAGAAGTCGAGGAAAGCCTCGTTAGGCGGATAGTGCGCAAGACGGACGCAGTTGAAGTTTCCGTCCTTGATAAGCTGCGCGTCGCGCCGCAGCTCGTCTACTGTGATGGCGCGTCCGTGGCACGGACAGAGGTCGTGGTGGTTGACGCCATGAAGCTTTATGGGGCGTTCATTCAGCTTCAGCACCGCGCCGTCGCGCGAAATCTCGCGAAGTCCCACGCGTTTTTCCACGCGATCGCGTCCAACCTCCGCGACAAGCGTGTAGAGGTTCGGCGTCTCGCATGTCCAGAGACGCGCATTCTCCACGACGCCTTTGAGCGGCGAGTCGCCTTCCAGGACGATCTTTCCGTCTGCATCGATCAGCTTCAAACGAACCGCGCTTTCCCCGTCCGAGGCCGCGGCCGAAATCTCGACCTCCGCAGAAGAGCTTGCAGCATCGACCTTGCAGGAAAGCGAAAGATCAGCCACATTCAGCGGCGGACGCGAAATGAGCGTGACATCGCGGAATATGCCGTGGAGAATCCAGTCGTCGTTGCAGTCGAATCCCCAGCCTTTCGGATTCTTCAGCGTCTCCACAGCAAGGTCGTTCTCCGCATCGCGACGGACGAGAGAGGTGATGTCGAGTTCGTTGCGGTTGAACGACGAGCGGAACGAGCCGGCGTCCTTTCCGTTCACCGTCACCTTGGCGCCGAACATCACGCCGTCGAAGCGCAAAATGACGAGATCATCCGCAGGCCAGTCGGAAGGAATCGCGAACTTGCGCTTGTAGTGTCCGGACTCCGGCGCGTCGGCATCCTTGTAGCGCAGCGTCCCGACCCCCTGCAATTCCCAGCACGAAGGAACCGGCATATCGCGTTCCTCGCCGCCCTGAAAACTGAAACGCCATGTACCGTCAAGGGAAAGGTTCTGTTCTGCAAGTGCGGCAAGCGGTAACGCTACGACGAAAAGGACTGTCGCCGCAGCGACAATTACGACAGGATGCACGATTGAGAGAATCATTTTCATGCTTCCATTATACCAAACCCGACTTCGTCATTGCATACCCAGTCGGGTACCATTCAAGACACACATTTCTGATATACTGTTTTCATGTCTGTGACACCAGATAAAGATCCGAACTACATCTACGCGCATCCGTACGCGACGCTGATCGCGGACGAATACCGTATGCGCGGCGGCTACTGCATCGTGCGCCCGGGCGGCACGGACGACCATCTGATGCTGCTGACGCGCGCCGGGCGCGGACTCTTCCGCACGCCGCGCGGCGACGCCATGCCGCTCGCGGCGGGCTCCCTCGCGATCATTCCGCCGGGCGTTCCGCACGACTACGGCACGGACCCGGCCGTGGGAAAATGGCACTTCCTCTGGGTCCACGTCCACGCGCCGAAGGACTGGCAGCCCTTCCTCGGCATCCCCTTCGGCAGCGGACGCCTGACCTTCTTCGCTCGCGGCGCGCACGGCCTCGCGCCGGACGCGTTCGGCCGGATCCAGTCCCTCTTCCGCGACGTCGTCGCGCACACGCGGCGCGGCACGGCGCTCGACCGCGCCTTCGCGATGAACGCGCTGGAGAACATCTGCCTCAGGCTCTGCGCCTCGATCCGGCGCGAGGACACGCGCCCCGACGCGTTCATCGACACGGTCAACGCCTTCATCCGCGAACATCTTTCCGAACGGCTGACCGTCGCGCGGCTCGCCGCCGCCACGGGCGCGCTCTCGCCGTCACGCTTCGCGCACACGTTCACTGCGGCGTTCGGCGTCTCACCGCAGGCGTATGTCGAAAGCTGCCGCCTTGAATACGCCAAGCGGCTTCTGGAGACGACGAACGCCTCCGTGAAGGAGGCGTCGTACGCGGCCGGCTTTGCCGATCCGCTCTACTTCTCGCGGCGGTTCCGCCGCGCCTACGGCCTGCCGCCGCGCGAGATCGCCAATCGTCCGCCGACTAAAGCGCGTCGAGGCCTTTGACGGCGAGGGACTTGAGGTTTTCCATCTGCGCGTTCTTCACTGCCTCGAGGTCGTCCTCGAAGATCAGGAGAAGCGGCAGCGACGTCGCGAAGTAGTCGATCTTGAACGGCGTCTTCAGCCCCTTCTCCGCGAACGCACGCATGCCCTCGAAGAGCGCCTTCGCCTCGTCGGTGCGTCCGAGTTCCGCGAGGGCGAGTCCACGGTAATACGAAAGCTCCGAATACGCCGTGACCGCCATCGACTGGAAATCACCCGCCTCCGCCGCGCACGCCTCGAAAGCGGCTTTAGCCTCGTCGATGCGCCCGAGCCCCTGAAGTGCCTTCCCGCGCAGATAATTGACGTCCGCCTTCGCCTGCAGAAGGTGGTACGCCTCCCCCAAGTTCGGCGGCGTCGCGAAACTCCTGTCGGCGTGATCGAGCGCCGCGGCAAATGCACCGCGCTCAAGCGCCTTGAATCCGAGCTCGAGGTGCGCGCGCGTGTACTGCTTGAGCACCTTGCCCTCGCCGCCTTCCCACGGATGGAAGCGGTGCTTCGCAAGAATGTCCAGCGCCTCGTCGTGGCGCGCGAGGTCGTTCAGGCACATGACGTACTGCACCGTCGCATCGTCGCGCGAAAGCACGAGCCGCCTGTGCGCTTCGAGGAACGCGAGGCGCTCGGCCACGGCGACCCTGCACTTTTCGCGCAACTGGTCGTATTCCGCGACAAGGCGCGCGTCCGCGGGATCGGCGGCCATCGCGCGCGTACGCTTCCATCGCCGCCGCACCGTCACGGCGCACGTTCCAGAGCGCGACGCCGAGGTTGCGCCATGCCGTGGGGAAGTCCGGCGCAAGCTTCGTTGCGCGCTCCCAGCACGCGAGCGCCTCTTCGTGGCGCTTGCGGTCGTAGAGCCAGTTGCCGAGCGCGTAGGCGACCTTGTAATCCTTGAACCCGCTCGCCTCGTCGCACCACGTGAGCGCGAGGTAGTCCTCGAGGCGCGACGGGAAGAAGTAGTCGGCCGATCCGCGCGCGGCGGCTTCGACAAGGAGCGCCTTGTCCTGCGCGATAGAGGCGAGCACGTACTTGGAGAGCGTGTTTGCCGGGCCTTTTTTAAGGGCTTCGACAGCCTTGTCCTTCAGGCCCATCTCAACGAGATCATACGCGGCGTCGAGCGCCATTTCGGGATTGGAGGGCTGCCCAAACACAGTTCGGACTTCGTTGCTGACCTTCTCGTCTCCCGCCTCCCGTCTCATGTCCAAAGCGATTTCTTTCAGCATCTTCGCCTTCTCGTTGCGCGCGTCGGTGACGAGCGACTCGGCGGCATGTTCGCGCGCCTTCTCCCAGTCGCCGCGCCGCGCGTCGATGGTGGAGAGGCGGTAATAGCCCGCCGCGCGGAACTCGCCGTTCCATGTCGCTTTGAAGTAGCACGGATAGGCGCTGTCGAGCTTGCCCTGAAGATCGCGCGCAAGGCCGAGGTAATAGAGCGCCTCGCCGGTGTACGGGTTCGGCTGGCGGCGCGTCTGGCGCTTGACGGCACGGACGAGGTGCGCTTCCGCCTCGGCGAGAAGACCACGCGAAATGAGCCGCTTGCCGTAGAGCGTATGCGCACGGCTGTCTTCGGGGTCGCGCCTCAGAAGCTCGTCGAGATACGCCTCCGGCATGCGAGTCGGATGGCGGTACTGGTCGAGGTGCTCCGCCGTGATGAAGAGTTCGTCCGCGCTCGCGATATCGGCGGGTGCGGGCGGCTCGGTGGCGACGTCGCGCATCGGCACGTCGGCCGGCTCGGCCCACGCCTGGTTGATGGGCTGCTCGGTCGGCGCACGATTGGCGAAAAATGAAATCAGTTCCGCGCCGTCCCTGCGCACGATGATCGACGGAGCGTCCGTCGTGAACACGACCGGCGCGCCGATCCTGAGATCGGCCGTGCGGACTTCGCCGCCCAGAACGACTTCGACTTCACCGAGATTCTCCGCCGCGACAACGCCCGCCCTGCCGCCGCCGAGCGACACGGCGAGGCGGGTATTGGCGTTCTTCACGGGGCCGAGGTTCTTGTACGGCCACCAGTACTGGCTGAACACCTTCGTCTCGTAGGGGAGCAGATACGTGAAGTCGGGCTGATTGTCGGTATAGACGCCGGCCATCAGCTCCACGTAGGGTCCGCTGTCGTCGGTCAGCTCGCGGTCCCACGCGTACCCGAACGGATGATTGCCCCACGTCCACTGCTTCTTGCCGGGCGCAATGTGGCGGTCGGCGATGTGCACGAATCCGCCATTCGCCGCGTGGTCGTATCCGCCGAAGAAGTCGTATTCGGTCGCGCACACCATGTACGATGTCGGCACAGGAATGTTCTTGTACCACGCGAGGTTGTTCGCGCCCAGACGCTTCGTGTAGTCGACGCCGTAGTAGAAATTGTTCGCCTCCGGGAAGCTCGACGTCGCGCGCACGGCGTGGTCCGCGACGTAGGTGACGTCCGCCGGGAAGAAGCTTTCGTACTGGTCGTGTACCTTCGCCGCGACGTTCGCCCACCAGAGGAACGTCTGCGTGAACGGCGTACGGTTGTAGAGCCGCGCCTTGAGTTCGACGACGGACGAATCCGGCCTGAGGCAGATGCCGTGGCGGCCCTCCAGCCGGTTCAGTGGATCGTGGTCGCTCATCCACACCGTGATGCTGCCGTCTTCGCCGTGCTCGATCTCCACCGCGGTCGGCATGAACGTCGCCGGGCGGTGGTGCTGCGGCCAGTTGAATTCGACGCCGCCCGAAATCCACGGCCCCGCAAGGCCGACGAGCGCGGGCTTGATGACGTCGTTGCGGTAGAAGAAGTCGTAGTCGTTGTTCGTCTTGTCCTGTCCGATATAGATGCGCCCGCCGAGCTCCGGCAGCAGGACGACGCGCGTGTAGTCGTTTTCGAGCGTCACCGCGTCGTATTCCTTCATCACAGGTTCGTCCATCACCTTGTCGATGAACGGCACGGGGTAGACCTTGCCGCACGAGCCCTGATAGACGCGCTTCTCGAAGAACATCGGGTTCTTCTCCGGCGCGCCGACGGGATAAGTCTTGAGCACCAGCGGGCCCCGCGAGACCGTGACCGCCGCCAGAACTTCGGCAGCCGCACAAGCGAAAGCCGCCGCCAACAGGAATTTGTCGTGTTTCATGCTACCATTATATCACACGACGGCGTTCCGGCAGAACCGCGAAAACATGCACAACCTGCCCTTTCACATGGATTATTCTGCTACTTGCGACTCGCCATGGCGATTGTGAATCGCCGCCGCATTCAAGGCCAAAGGTAAAAGTGCTCGTAGTGCGATAAGAAAATTACATGAGATGCTTCCAGAAATCTTCGCCAGCGCGAGCGGCGACGGCGACCTTTGTCTCGAAATCCACCTCTTTGTAGAGGTTGCCAAGGCAAGATGTACCAAAAATTACTGGTGTCATCACTCCACTCTCCCGGTGTATGCCTCGGCGCCAGAGTTGTCGATTTCGTGCGCGAAGAATTTGTCGGCCGCCTTGTCACGCTGGCCTTCCCAGGGGCGTGGGCCTCCGCGCTGCTGCACCACCCAGAGCTTAAGCTCCTTCCGGTGCCAGTTGACCATGCAGTTCGTACCCCATGCTCCGCCATGTCCAAACCATTCGTCCTCACCATCCTGCACAGGCGCCTTCAGACCGAGCGAATATCCCTCCTTGAATTTCGCCGGACGCGTAGATACGGCAATGATCGATTTCACCGTCTCTTCCTTCAGGATGCGCACACCGTTCTCGCCGACGCCGAGGTTCATGAGCATCTTGTAGAACTTCAACTGGTCGCGCGCGGTAGTCCAAAGACCTGCACCGGCGGAGGGGAAGACGCGGTCGTCGCCGTATGGGGTCTGCATGTTCTTGTCGCATGGCTGCAACGCCGGTGCCCGGCCATTGGAGAGGGCGTACATCTCGACCTTGTCGGCGAGCTGCTCGTCGGTCGGCCAGAACCACGTCTCCGTCATGCCGAGCGGATCAAGCACACGCTCCTTCAGGAAGTCTTCCCAACGCTTGCCGGTCACAACCTCCACAACCGCCGCGCCAATGTCTATGCCGACGTTGGAATACTTGACTTTCGTACCGGGCTCGAACAGGAGTGGCAGCGAAGCGGCAACGGCGGCGACACTGCGCAGCGGCATTCTGCGCGACCATCCGCCCATGCTGTGGTAGTTCGGCAGTTCGAAGTCAAATCCGCCCGTGTGGTTCATGCACATGCGGATGGTGAGGATATTCGGCGCTTTCTTCAATCTTATCACGTCACCATCACGTCCGATGCGGACGTTGAGATGCTCGAACTCCGGCAGGTATTTAGAGACGGGATCATCAAGGGAAATCTTCCCCTCCTCGACGAGCATCGCAATCGTGACACCGCAAAACCCCTTCGTCTGCGAACACTGCATAAAATGCGAATCGAGCGTAATCGGCCGCCTCTTGTCAACATCGGCCCAGCCGACGCATGCGATTTCCTCGGAACCTGGCTTGGAGAAAACGCTGATTGCACCAGGCAGGGCTCCTGATTCCACGTAGGGAGCGAGGGCATCCCCGGCATAATTCGTCTCGCCAAAGGCGATGGCTGCGAACGCCGCTGCTGCGGCTGCGAGAATCATCAGTTTTTTCATGGCAGTTGGTTGTTTGGGAAGTGGGAGATTGGAAATTCAGCGGACGCTACTTGGCGAAAGGCATCTTGGTGCCGTCAGTGCGGAAGGTCGTGAAGAAGAGGCGTCCAGTTTTCTCCCTGCCAAGCACTTCCATTACTGGCGTATCAAGTTCGATTGGCGGAAAGAACACAACAAGGTCGCCGCCCGCCTCGGACGTGCCGATCGGTTTGACGCCCTGGCCGAACGCCACGAGCGACTGCGGCCCGAGGATGAGAGAGTCCACATCGACGTCAGTGGGCGGATTGAAACCGCGTTCCTTCGCGATGCGCACCTCAAGCCCCTTGCGGGTCTTTCGGAACGATTGCACACGACGGCCTGGATTGACGGGGATTGTGATGTTCTTCGATGAGTGTATGTCGCCGCCCTTGTCCTCTTTCTTTACGCAGTCGATGACCGCGAAGTTCGCCTGGACAACACGGCCGAACTCGTCCTGGAAAACTCTCATGCGTTCGTACTTGAACCAGTCGTTAGGGGCGATTCCGGGCGTATATGCCTCGCCTGGCTGTGTAGTCCAGTTGAAGCCGTCGGGCGAGGTGAGCTTCCAGGCGACTCGCCCGAGCCAGTCGTTCACAATCATGTGATACTGGACTTCATCGCGCCAAAGCACGGGATCTTCGAAGCATCCGTCTACATCGGGATAGACGCGCCCTTCCGACTTGCGCACGAACGGCTTGAGCCCATCCTCGCTAAGCCATATCCCGCCGCCGCGGCAGACGGCCAGCACACTGCCGTCGGGGCGCGTGCAGAAGGAAAAGTTGCTCTCGCCCTCGAGCATCTTCTTGCCGTCGAGGTCGAGCTGCATCCTCTCAAGCTTCCAGGGGCCATTGATCTCCTTCGCTCGATAAAGACAAGCCTCGCACGGCCTCTTGTCGTTTATGCAGTAGCAGGCCCATGAGCCATCCTTGCAGCGGAAGAGTTCCGGGTTGTGACCTTTGCCAAGCACTTCGACGACCTTGAAGTCGCCGTCTGGCCTTTTTGACACGGCGTGAGCGACTTCGCTGTGCGACCAGAACATGTGGCCCTTGGGCTCGCTCTCCTTCCAGCGAGCAACGAAGAGGTGGTATTCATTGCCGACCTTCGTGATGTTCCCACCCCAGTACGAATACTCGGCGTCCTCGATGCCGTTACGGATGTCGCGCGGCTTCACGTTGTCGCCGCCCCAGCACTTATCCGTCATGCCGTTGCCGATGACATCAGGCTTCTCGAAGCGATCCATGAAGCGGCCGCCGAAGACGAGGTTTTCCCAACCTGCCGGACGTGACCTCTCCACCACCTGCGCCATCAACGCAAGCGAACCAAACGCCGCCACTGCGGCCACTATGTTTCTCTTCATTGCCCTTTCCATTTTTATCTGTTTGTATGTTATACCAAAATTCCGTAGAACCGTGCGGCGTTCGCACACATGATTTTCCTCTCTCCCTAAATTCCTCTGTTGGGGAGGTTCAGTATGCCGCATGAGCGCATGAGACGTCAACCGACGGCATGATGTAGAGGCAAACGGCTCAGCATAGTATATGTTGGCATATTTTGCGCCTGCGCGCCGCTTCCAACGGCGGAATTCAGGGCAGAAGATTCGCGCGTTCAGACGCCGCGAAGGAAGCGGCCTCGGCGAATGTGGCGACGCGCACGTCATTCTGTTCTTTTACCCATTGAAGATGTTTGCGCAGCTCATCCTGGTTCTCCCATGCGTCATAGCCACGCGCGATGCCGTGTATCATAAAGACCAGCCATTCTCCGTTCTTTTCGGCCTTTTCGACCATCTCGTTCATGCGTTCGGCGGTCATCTTGCCGCCCGCCGCCTTCTGATGCATCCGGAAAAAATGAAGCCCCGCTTCTTTCGCAATCTCACGGACGTCAAGCCCGTCCCCGCCGGCTTTCGCATTGTACGGCGCGGCGAAACTGCGACATTCAACGCCGGCATTCTCCTTGATGGCGACCTGGTTTTTTCGCATATCATCAAGAATTGCCGTGCGATCCATTTTTGAATATTTCCCATGCGCCCATCCGTGGCTGGCGATTTCCATGCCGCACTCCGCCATTTCGCGGACCTGCGCCCATGTCATTGTCGGCGTGTGGGATTCCGCTTTCGAGCGCATACCGTCCGGATTGCCGATCTTCGAGCCGATGATGAAGAATGTCGCCTTCAGCCCGGCTTCGCGAAACAGCGGATAGGCAAGTCCATATTGGTCGAGAAGTCCGTCGTCGAACGTATATGAGACAATGCACTTCGGCGTGGATTCCTTTCGAGGAGGTATCGTTTTGATGAATTCCCCTTCGGAAAGTTCCATGACTTCGCAGCCCGGCAGCTGCAAGGAGGCTGTGGTGCCGGGCGGGACGACAACACGATATTTTACGGCGCCGTCGTTCCCGTATTCCCACTCGCTTTCGATTGCGCCGAAATCGGTTTTGTACTTTGCGCTGATGCGTCCCAGCCGCTCGTCCGGCTCCGGTGCGAGCGTGAAATGCCGCCACCCGCCGCGCACCGCATCCGGCTTGATGCCTGCGGGATGTTCGAAAAGCCAGCCTACCACCGCGCCGTATGCGTAATGGTTGAAGGAGTTCATGCGCACGTCGCCAAAGCCGCCTTCCTTCGTGTAGCCGTTCCAGCGCTCCCAAATCGTCGTCGCACCCTGATCGACGGAATAGAGCCACGACGGGAACTCCCGCTGGAGGAGGAGCGTATAGGCAAGCTCCGTCTGGCCGATTTCCGAAAGCACCTCGCATATGAGCG
>JAEEGG010025806.1_pt1 | contig 11281 bp, 11 predicted proteins | sample 9134161 | NCBI WGS metagenome assembly JAEEGG01 (sample SAMN16246543, study PRJNA631951) | gut metagenome | biome: gut microbiome; feature: rumen; material: CR-attached | host: Bos | place: Iran: Karaj | collected 2018-10
GAAGCGGCTCTACCCGGGCCTCTATGCGTCCGGCATGGCGGCGAACAACGTGCAGGGCGGCTTCCGCATGGGGCCGATCTTCGGCGGGATGTTCAAGAGCGGGCGCAAGATCGCGCAGATCGTCCTGAAGGACCTCGGGAAGTGACCGACTTCGGCTTCTACCTGGTGATCACCAACCCGGTGGTCGGCTACGCGAAGTGCGCCGAGGCGGCAGTCCGCGCCGGCGTGAGGATCATCCAGCTGCGCATGAAGCACGCCTCCCGCGACGAGGTGCTTCGCGAGGCACGCGAGATGCGCAGGGTGACCGCCGGCACGGACACGCTCTTCATCGTGAACGACGATCCCTCGATCGCCGCCGAGGTGGGGGCGGACGGCGTCCACGTGGGGCAGGACGACATGGCGCCGGACGAGGTGCGCTCGCGCTGGCCGGAGCTGCGGATCGTGGGGCTTTCCACGCACAACCTCGACCAGGTGCGAGCCTCGGTCACGCAGCCGATCGACTACATCGGCGTTGGGCCTGTGTACGCCACGCCCACGAAGGACATCCCCGATCCGACGCTGGGGCTTGAGACGATGGCGGCGATGATCGCCGCCGCCGCACATCCGGCTGTCGCGATAGGCGGGATCGATGCGGAACGGCTCCCCGCCGTGATCGCCGCCGGCGCGCGCAACTACGCGGTGGTGCGTGCCGTATGCCGGAGCGAGGACCCGTACGCCGCGATATTGAAGCTGACGGCGGCGCGGTGATGGGGCGCGTGTATTTCGTTTCGGGCATCGATACGGGAATCGGGAAGACGGTTGCCGTGGGGACGATGTGCCGCGCCTTGCAGGCGGCGGGGCGCGACTGGATATCCGTGAAGATGGTGCAGACCGGATGCGAGGGGCATTCCGAGGACCTCGACGCTCACCGCGAGATGGCGGGCGTTGGGAGGTTCCCGGAGGATGACGAGGGGTTGACGGCGCCGCAGATATTCAGGTTCCCGTCGTCGCCGCTCCTGGCCGCCCGGATGGAGGGGCGCGCCGTAGATCTCGCGCACATCGCGGAATGCGTGGCGCAGTGCACGGCCCGGCGCGAGACAGTGCTTGTGGAGGGCGCGGGCGGGCTTTGCGTTCCGCTCACGGAGGATACGCTCACGGCGGACTTCGTGGCGCGGCAGGGCTGGCCGCTAATTCTCGTGGCGAGCGGACGGCTTGGCGCGATAAACCACGCCATCCTCTCGCTTGAGGCGGCGAAGGCGCGGGGCATCCCGCTTGCAGGCGTCGTGATGAACGACTGGCCAAAGTCCGATCCGCGCCTTTTCGGTGACGCGCTCGAAGCGACGGAACGGACGTTGAGGCGGCTCGGGTTCGCCTGCCCCGTGGTGACGATGCAGGATGCGGGGAGGCTTGTGACATGAATGCGCTCGAGTTCGACCGCCGCCACATCTGGCATCCCTACGCATCTATCGGCGATCCGCCGCCGGTGAGGATGGTCGCCTCGGCGAAGGGGACGGAGCTGACGCTCGCGGACGGGCGCACGCTCACCGACGCCGTGTCGAGCTGGTGGTGCGTGGCCCACGGGCACAACCATCCCGCGATCGTCGAGGCGATACGGCGGCAGAGCGAGAGGCTCTCGCACGTGATGTTCGGAGGCTTCACGCACGAACCGGCGGTGGAGCTTGCGGAGGCGCTCGCCGCAATCGCGCCGGCCGGGCTCGACCGCGTGTTCTTCGCCGATTCCGGATCCATCGCGGTGGAGGTGGCGGCGAAGATGGCGGTGCAGTACCAGCATGCGCTCGGCCATCCGGCGAAGGGAAAGCTGCTCGCGCTGAAGGGCGGCTACCACGGCGACACCTGCTGCGCGATGGCGCTCAGCGACCCGGACGGGATGCACACGCTCTTCCGCCAGATCATGCCGCAGCACCACTTCGCCGACCCGCTCGACTTCGGCACCGTCGTGGATGCGCTCGATAGGCATGGCGACGAGATCGCCGCCGTCATTTGCGAGCCTGTGTTCCAGGCGGCGAACGCGATGCGATTCTACGACCCCGGCTACCTGCGCAAGCTGCGCGAGATATGCGACGGGAGGGGGCTGCTGCTGATCTTCGACGAGATCGCCGCCGGCTTTTACCGCACGGGGCCGCTCTGGGCGGCAGAGTGGGCGGGAGTTGCGCCGGACGTAATGTGCGTTGGCAAGGCGCTCACGGGCGGGCACATCACGCTCGCCGCCACGCTCGCCTCCGGCAAGGTGGCCGAGACGATCTCCGCCGGCAGGCCAGGGGCGTTCATGCACGGGCCTACGTACATGGCGAACCCGCTCGCATGCGCGGCAGGGGTTGCGTCGCTCAGGCTTTTCGCGACTGGCGACTACGGCGCGAAGGTGCGGCGAATCGAGGGCGAGCTTGCCGACGGGCTTGCGCCGTGCCGAGCGCTGCCGAACGTGAGGGACGTGCGCGTGAAGGGCGCCGTTGGCATCGTGGAGGTGGGGCGCATGCCGGCGCGAGCGGACATCGAGCGCGTCATCGATGCGCATGGCGTGTGGCTGAGGCCGTTCTGCAACTTCATCTACACGATGCCGCCGCTCATATCGGATGCGTCCACCATCGGCCGCATCTGCGCGGCGATCCGCGACCTTGCGGCATGCGGGCCGGGGCCGGTTGTGGATGACGGCGGTTTCCACGAGTAGGGACGTCGGCATGGTGGCCGCTTGCCGCCGACTTGTGGTATAATGTGCGGCATGAATACGGACAACAGGCTTTTCTCGAACCTCGCGGCAGGCAAGGTGTCGGTGGGGTGCGTCGTAACGATGAGCGACCTCACGGTGAGCGAGCTTGCGGGCGACTGCGGGATGGACTTCTGCTGGATCGACGCCGAGCACGCGCCACACACGATACAGGACGTACAGCGGCACCTGATCGCCCTGCGAGGCACTGGCTGCGCGGGACTGGTGCGGGTGCGGGCGTGCGAGCCGATGCTCATCAAGCCGTACCTCGACCTCGCGCCCGACGGCGTCATCGTGCCGATGGTCAACACGCCCGAGCTTGCCGAGGCCGCCGTGGCCGCATGCCGCTACCCTCCCGCCGGCATACGCGGCTGCGGGGTGCGCCGTGCGGTGCGCTACGGGGCGGTGGACTTCTTCGACTACCTGAAGCGCTCCGAAGGGTGGCCCCTCGTCATCTGCCAGATCGAGCACATCGATGCCGTACGCAACCTCGACGCGATACTGAAGGTGCCTGGGGTGGACTCGTTCTGCATCGGGCCGTGCGACCTTTCCGGCTCGATGGGCATTCTCAACCGGATGGACGACCCCGAGCTGAACAGGGTGATCGACGAGGCCGCCGCCAAGATCAAGAAGGCCGGCAAGTGGCTCGGCACGGCGGCGGGCGATTTCCCGCGGTGGAAGGCGCGCGGGGTGGACTGGTTCGCCGGCACGAGCGACTGGGGCGCGATGGCGGCCGGCATCAGGGCGTTTCGCAAGGAGTGCGATGATGCGTAGGGTGCGCCTTGTCACGGCGGGCGAGGACCGCCTTCCGCCGGGGACCGCCGACGCGATACGAGCGTTCGCGGACTTCAGGGCGGCGAGGTGCGGTACGCCGGACGAGCTGGTGGCGACGTTCCCCGACGCCGAGGTGCTCTGGATGTTCGGGCCGAACCTCTGCCTCAAGCCGGAGGCGCTCGACAGGATGCCTTGCGTGCGGGCGCTGATGCGCTCGGGCTCCGGGCTTGACGCGCTGCCTCTTGGGTGGGCGAAGGCGCATGGCGTGGGCGTGTTCAACACACCCGAGTCGATAGCCGAATGCGTAGCCGAGCACGCCGTGGCGCTGCTGATCTCCTACGTCCGCCAGGTGCCGCAGTACAATGCGCGGGCGAAGGCCGGCTACGAATGGGGCAAGGTGGAGGGCATGGACTGGCACCTCTCGCACCGCACGCTCGGGCTGGTCGGCTACGGCAACATCGCCCGGCGGGTGGAGCGGATGATGTCGGGCTTTGACATGACGGTGATCCACTGCGACCCGTTCGTCGAGGGGTCGCTGCCGCTCGACGAGGTGCTGAGGCGCTCGGACTACGTATCGGTGCACTGTCCGCTCACGCCAGAGACGGAGGGGCTGATCGACGCCCGCCGCCTTGCGCTCATGAAGCCGAACGCGATCCTCGTGAACACGAGCCGGGGCGCCGTGGTGGACGAGGATGCGCTTGCCGACGCACTCGATTCCGGCAGGCTTGGCGGCGCGGCCATCGACGTGATGCGCGAGGAGCCGCCGCCTGCGGAGAGCCGCCTGCTGCGCCACCCGAAGTGCATCGTCACGCCGCATGTGGCGGCGTTCTCGTGCGACTTCGAGCGCAACTTCTTTGCTGCGTCGGTGGAGCGCCTGCGCTCGATCTGCGAGGGGCTGGATGCGGAGGGGGAGCGCGCATGAGCGGACGGGCGAAGACGTGGTTCCTGCTCACGGTGGGCGGTCTCGGCGGCCTGCTGTACGGGATAGACTTCGGCGTGATCGCCGTCTCGATGCCGTACATCAAGGCGTTGAGGATATACACCGACGCCGAGGTCAGCTGGATCGTCGGCGCGGTGATGTTCGGCGGCAGCATCGCCTCGGCGACGGCGGGGGTGCTCTGCGACAGGCTCGGGCGCAAGCCGATGATCTCGGCTGCTGCTGCGCTGTTCCTTGCGGCGATACCAGTGGTGTGCCTCTCCGGGACGTCCCTCGCCGTGATGCTAGCCGGGCGTGTACTGCAGGGCATGAGCGCCGGCTACATGGCGGTGGTGATGCCGATGTACCTTGCCGAGACGCTGCCGCCCGACCTTCGCGGACGCGGCACGGGGATCTTCCAACTGTTCCTCGGGATCGGGCTTGTGACGGCGGCGGCGGTTGGGATACTGATCTCGGCGGCGTATGGGGCGGCGGATTCGGCGGCGGCGGACGCGGCGAAGTCCCTTGCCTGGCGCGTCAACTTCTGGTGGACGATGGCGCCGGTGGCGGTGCTGTTCGTGTGCAGCCTGCGGCTTGCGGAAAGCCCAGTATGGCTTGCGCGAAAGGCGGGCGCCCCGCAGCCATCGGCCAGCAGCTCTCAACCGTCGACCACCGTCTCATCCACTCCCGACCTTCCGCTCCTTTCGCGGCGGTACGTTGTGCCGTTCGTCCTGGCGGTGCTTGTGCTCACGTTCAACAAGACCATCGGGATGAGCTCGATCGTGGCGTATGCGGTGAGCCTCTTCCAGAAGGCGGGGCTCTCCGGCGCGCTGGCGAACGTGGGCGACCTCTCGCTGAAGGGGACGAACCTCGCCGTGACGCTGCTTGCGGTGGCTCTCGTGGACCGCAAGGGGCGCACGTGGCTGCTGAAGGTGGGGACGGCCGGGATGACGGCGGGGCTGTTCCTGATCGGCGGGCTGTTCCTTGCGATCGAACGCGGCTGGATGCCGGCGTCGAGGGTGTCGGGCTTCGTGACGCTTGGGGCGTTTCTCGCGATGCAGGCGTTCTATTCGCTCGGGCCGGGGATATGCGTGTGGCTGGTCCTGTCGGAGCTGATGCCTGCGCGGATCAGGGCGAACGGGATGGCGATAGCGCTGTTCGCGAACCAGTTTGTCGCGTGGGGGCTGGCGTCGTCGTTCTTCCCGATGGTGAACGCGTGGGGCTACGGGCCGGTGTTCTTCGGCTTCGCGGTTTCGGGGGTGCTGTACTTCCTCACGGTGCTGTTCATCCCCGAGACGAAGGGCCTCTCGCTCGACGCGATCGAGCGCCTCTTCGACCGCCGGGAGCGGTAGGTGGTTGGTAGGGCGCGCCCTGCCAACTATCAACCACCAACATGTGATATAATACGCAACATGAAAGCAATCATTGTCTCATTGGGTGTGGCCGTTGCCGCGCTGGCGCAGGCAGCCGTCCATGACGTGCGGGCGTTCGGCGCGAAGGGCGACGGGCTTGCCAAGGACACGGCGGCCATACAGGCGGCGATCGATGCGGCGGCGAAGGGCGGCTCGGGGCGCGTGACCCTGCCGGCAGGCACGTACCTTTCCGGCACCATCTACCTGAAGAGCGGCGTGGAGCTGCATCTTGCCGAGGGCGCCACGCTGAAGGGCAGCCCCGACCGTGCGGACTACTGTGCCGCCGACGCCTTCCCGCAGAATGCCGCCTCGACCGCCGACAACACGTCGGGCGGACATCTGCTCGTCGCCACGTGCTGCACGAACGTGACAGTGCGCGGACCCGGGAAGATCGACGGGAACTCCGTGGCGTTCCTCGTGGACCCGAAGACTGGGCGGCAGTATCCCGGCGGCAAGAGGAAGGTGCCGTGGCGCCCGGCGCAGATGGTGTTCTTCGTCGACTGCGTGGGCGTGACCATCGATGGCGCGGAGATCGCGAACTCGCCGTACTGGAGCTGCTTCATCCTCAACTGCCGTGACGTGACCGTGAAGGGCTGCAAGGTGCACACCGAGCGCAAGAGGTTCTGCACGTGGAACGGAGACGGGATTGACATCGACCGCTGCTCCAACGTGCGCGTGACGGACTGCGACATCGACACCTACGACGACTCCGTGACGTTGAGGGCGTCGTGCGCGAGGAGGCTTGCGGCGCCGCAGGACTGTTTCGACGTGACGGTGGAGAGGTGCAGGCTGTCGTCGTCGTGCAACGCGGTGAGAGTGGGCGTGGGCGAGGGCGCGATCCACGACTGCTCGCTCTCCGGGCTGGAGATCCGCAACACGCGCAAGGCCATCTGCCTGGTAAGCTCCTACTCCGCCGGCTCGCGCGGCACGGACATCAGGAACGTCAGGTTCTCGGACAGCACGGTGGACTGCGCGATGTTCGTTGACATCGGCTACCGCCATGCGACGGAGACGGAGATAGGCGACATAGTTTTCGAGAACATACGCGGCCGCGCGAAGGGGAAGAACGAGATTCGCAGCGAGCGCGGACGGAAGTTCGGCAAGATCACGTTCGATAACTGTGCAGTGGAGGGAATGTGAAATGGAGATGACAGTCAACAGGCGCAGCTTCCTGCTTGCGGCGGCGGCGTTCGGTTCGGTGCGCGCGTTCGGCGGCGGACTGAAGGTGTCGCCCATACGCGAGGGCGGCGTGGACGAGGTGCTGAAGATCACGCCCGTCGAGATCAAGGTTGGGGCGAGCGCGCCGTTCAAGGCGTTGCACTTCTCCGACACGCACCTCAACTTCTGGGACGTGGAGGACTTCTACGGCAACCCGAAGAAGGAGGAGCATTTCGGGCACCGCTGGGTGCGCTTCCCGCAGGCGCTCAACTCGCTCTACGCCACGATCGACTACGCCGCGAGCCGGAACATGATGCTGCTGCACACGGGCGACCTGATGGACTGGAACACGCGCGCGAACCGGAACGTGGTGCGGCGCAACCTTGCGGGGCGCGACTTCTTCTACGCGCTCGGCAACCACGAGTACCATTCGTCGCAGGGGAAGATGCCGGAGATGACGCATTCTGAGGCGCGCTCCGCGATGCAGAAGGTGATAGGCAACGACCTAACCGTTGCGAGCAAGGTGGTGAACGGGGTGAATATCGTGGCGTTCGACAACGGCGAGCTTCGCCTGCGCGAGGAGACCGTGGCGCGAGTGAAGGCGGAATTCGCGAAGGGGCTGCCGGTGGTGCTGATGTGCCACATCCCGCCCACGTACACGCCGAAGTTCCTCGAGAACGGCCTTGCGATGAAGAAGCAGATCCTGCGCGGACAGGGCGTGCCGGAGGAGCAGCTCGCGAAGATGAAGAAGTCCGGCCCGATAGAGCCGCACTACGACGAAAGGACGTCCGCGTTCTATGGATGGCTGCGCGAGCAGAAGGCGCTGAAGGCGATACTTTGCGGACATGCGCACGTGGAGGAGCAGGACTGGTTCTCCGAGACGGCGCAGATGTATGTTGCGGGCGGCAACTACGAGGGCTGCGGGTACGAGGTGACGTTCGTGTAGTTGGCAGTTGGCAGTTGATAGTTGGTAGATGGGAAGAAAGGACAAGGCGGAGAGATGAAGAAGCTGAATGTGGCGATAGTTGGGTTCGGGTTCATGGGGCGCACGCATTACGGCGTGTGGCGCAAGATGCGCAATGCGCGTGTGGCGTGCGTGTGCGACTCGAATCTCGCGCAGATAACGGCCAAGACCAAGGGGAACCTCGACGTGGCCGACAACTCGGAGCTGCCGCCGTCGGTGCGCGTGTACGAGAGCTTCGACGCGATGCTTGATGCGGAGAGGCTTGACGTGGTGGACGTGACGCTGCCAACGCCGCTCCATGCGCCGATGTCCATCAAGGCTCTCGAGCGCGGCCTGAACGTGCTATGCGAGAAGCCGATGGCCGTTGACGCGAAGACGTGCGACAGGATGGTGGCGGCGGCGAAGAGGTCCAAGGGCAAGCTCATGGTGGCGCAGTGCGTGCGCTACTGGCCGGAGTACAGGGTGCTGAAGGGCTACATCGACTCTGGCCGATACGGGCGCGTGATCGCCGCCGACTTCACCCGCTTCTCGCCGGCGCCGGGCTGGAACAGGGGCGGCAAGTGCTGGTTCCTCGACGAGGCGAAGTCGGGCGGCGTGGCGCTTGACATGCACCTGCACGACACTGACGTGATACACTACCTCTTCGGGATGCCGGCGAGCGTATCGTCGAAGTCGCACCTGCACAAGGACGGCTGGACGGACTTCATCGCCACCACGTACGGCTACAAGGACAAGGTGGTGACCTCGTCGTCGAGCTGGGCGATGGCGCCGAGCTTCGTGTGGGAGAGCGGCTTCCGCGTGGTGTTCGAGAAGGCCGTGGCGGTGGCGAACTCGCATTCGGCCACGCCGTTCATCGTGTATCCCGAGAAGGGCAAGCCGTTCTCGCCGAAGCTGCCGAAGGCCTCCGGCTACGAGACAGAGATCAAGACGTTCGCGGCGTGGATATGCGGCAACGCGAAGGCGGAGCCGGTGACCGCGGAAAGCGCCCGAGATTCCGTGGCGATAGTCGATGCCGAGCGCAGGAGCGCGCGTGCCGGCAAGACGGCAAACGTCGTTTCGTGATATAATACGCGGCCATGCGCATATTGTTCAGATACGTTTTTCGCGAGTTCTGCGTGCCGTTGGCGTACTGCCTGACGGGCTTTCTCTCGATATACGTGCTGTTCGAGCTCTTCGGCGTGTTCAGCAGGATGATGGAGGCGAAGCCGGGGTGGGAGAAGACGGTCATGTATTTCGCGGGGTACCTGTCGCCGTACTTCGAGTGGCTTGCGCCGGCCTGCCTGATGCTTGCGGCGCTGTACACGATGTGGAGCTTCTGCCGCCATTCCGAGCTGATAGCAATGCGCGCGAGCGGAGTCGGGTTCTTCGCGATAGTGCGGCCGATGCTTGTGGTGGCGGCGCTGATGGCGTTGTTCGTGTGCTGGGTGAACGAGGAGTTCGTGCCGCGCCATGCGCAATGGGCCAAGCAGTTCAGGGCGGCGCGGTTCAAGTCCTCCGAGATGGAGCAGGAGGACAACATAGTGTACCACAACGTGAAGGCCTCGCGCACGTGGAACGTGGGCGCCGTGATGAACGCCGGGGCCACCGCGATCGAGGATGTGTCGGTAAGCGAGGACTGGGAGAACGGCGGGCGCAAGCGCACGGTGAAGGCCCCGCGGGCCGAGTACATGGACGGCGAATGGTGGCTCATGAACCCCGTGTCGATCTACTTCGACCGGAACGGCACCGAGATGCCTTCGCCCACGCCTGAGCTCGAGAGGCTTTCCTTCCGCGCCTTCCCCGAGTTCGACGAGACGCCCCGCGACTTCCTGCTCCAGAACAGGTCGCCCGAGTTCTACTCCACCGCGGACAGGCTCCGCTACCTCTCCACGCATCCCCGCATGTCGGCGAAGTTCCGGCGCGAGATGGAGTACGACCTCTGGGCGCAGATAGCCTCGCCCCTCGCCTGCATCGTCATAACGCTGTTCGCGATCCCCGCCGGCGTCGCTACCGGGCGGCAGTCCGTGTTCAGGGGGATACTTGGCGCGCTTGTGATGTTCTTCGCGTTCTATGCGCTCACGATCGGATGCCTTGTGCTCGCCAGGCTGGGATACCTGCCGGCGATACCGGCGGCGTTCCTGCCGGACGTGGTGTTCCTTTCGATAGGCGCGTATATGTTCCACCGTCAAAGATAGAGAGGCTCCCGAGATATGGTTACCCGCAGACAGGCCCGCGAATGGGCGGTTATGATGCTTTGCGAATGCGATCAGAATCCGCCTGACGACATCGATGCGGCGCTCGCGTCGTTCTGGATGATGCTCGAGGAGATCGAGCGGGACCACGTGGAGGCGAAGAAGTACGGCGTGAAGCCCGTGCTCACTCGCAGGGGGACCAGGCACCTCGCGTCGCTCGCCGAGATGAAGGCCTTCGCCGAGGAGCGGGTCCGGGGCGTGATGTCTGGGATGCAGGCGATCGACGGAGCGCTCGAGCCGTTCCTCGAGAACTGGGCGATGTATCGGCTCGGGACGGTGGAGCGTAGCGTGCTGAGGCTTGGGGCTTGGGAGCTTTCGAATTGCCCTGACATCCCCGTGCCGATAGCCATAAACGAGGCTGTGGACCTCGCCAAGTTCTTCTCAGAGACCCAAAGCGGCAAGTTCGTGAACGGTGTGCTCGACCGCTTCGCAAAGTCTCTCCCGCCACGTCCGCCATCGCCGAAGCTCGGCTGACCATGGATTCCGCCGCCGAGATAGCCTTCATGGAGCGCGCGCTCGCGCTTGCCGCGCGCAGCTGCGGCCATACGCGGCCGAACCCGCCTGTCGGCGCGGTGGTCGTGAAGGGATGTCGCATCGTCGGCGAGGGGCGCCACGTGAGGTGCGGCTGCGACCATGCGGAGGTGGCGGCGCTCAAGTCCGCCGCCAGGCGCGGAGGAAAGGTGCGTGGGGCCACGGTGTACGTCACGCTCGAGCCATGTTCGCGCCCTGGACGCGTTGGCGCATGCTGTGACGCGCTAATCGCCGCCGGCGTAGCGAAGGTGGTGTGGGCCGTGCCCGACCCGAACCCGAAGAACGCAGGGCGGGCAGCACGCGCTCTCGCCCGGGCCGGGATCGCGACGGAATGCTGGAGCCGTGCGAGGCAGGGGACAGAGCGGCGCCGGTGCGCCGAGGATGCGTGGACGCTCATTGCGCCGTTCGCGAAGCACGTCTCCACGGGAATGCCGTTCGTCACCGTCAAGATCGCGATGTCGCTAGACGGCAGGATCTGCGACGACTGGGGCGAGGCCAGGTGGGTCTCGAGCGAACGGGCGCGCAGCTTCACGGGCAGGCTTCGTGAGAAGGTGGACGTGGTGATGGTTGGCGCCGAGACGGTGCGGAGGGACG
>JAEEGG010025810.1_pt1 | contig 11278 bp, 6 predicted proteins | sample 9134161 | NCBI WGS metagenome assembly JAEEGG01 (sample SAMN16246543, study PRJNA631951) | gut metagenome | biome: gut microbiome; feature: rumen; material: CR-attached | host: Bos | place: Iran: Karaj | collected 2018-10
GAATTATGGCAGAAGAAACAGAAGAAGTAAAGAAGGCGGAAGCAGATTATAGCGGTTCAAGCATTACCGTTCTCGAAGGTCTAGAAGCAGTTCGTGTCCGCCCTGCAATGTACATTGGTTCCACCGACATCCGCGGGCTACACCACCTCGTTTGGGAAGTGGTCGACAACTCCGTGGACGAAGCCCTCGCTGGTTTCTGCAACCATATCGAAATTTCCATTTTGCCGGGTAACGGCATCCGCGTCACCGACAACGGCCGTGGCATTCCGACCGACATCCACCCGAAAGAAAAGGTGGGCACCATCCAGGTCGTGATGACCAAGCTCCATGCCGGTGGTAAGTTCAACAACAGCTCTTATAAAGTCTCGGCCGGTTTGCATGGCGTGGGCGTGAGCTGCGTGAACGCACTTTCTAACAAGCTTATCGTGACCGTGCGCCGCAATGGCCGCGTTGTCCGTCAGGAATTTGCACGCGGTGTTCCGTGCGGCCCGCAGGTCGACATCGGAGAATCCGACGGAACGACCGGTACGTCCGTTGAATTCTATCCGGATGATACCATTTTCTCCGAAACCGTTTACGTGTACGACACGCTCGCCACGCGTTTCCGCGAACTCGCATTCCTCATGAGCGGACTTCGCTTGACGCTCACGGACGAACGCGATCCGGAACACAAGCAGACCGATACGTTCTGCTTCCCCGGTGGTGTTTCTGAATTTGTGCGCTATGTGGATGAACACCGCACGCCGCTTTTCAATGAACCGATCCACTTGTTGCTCCCCGATGGCCAGTACCCGCTCGAAGTCGCTATGTGGTACAACGACGGCTATCAGGAAAACTTCTTCAGCTTCGTCAACAACGTAAATACTTACGATGGCGGTACGCACGTAACGGGTTTCAAGACAGCCCTCACCCGCGTCATCAGCAAGTTTGCACAGGAAATGCCGAAGGGCAAGAAAGAAGCGCAGATTACCTCGGACGATATTCGTGAAGGCCTTACCGCCGTTATCGCCATCAAGGTGTCCCAGCCGCAGTTCGAAGGCCAGACCAAGCGCAAGCTCGGCAACTCCGAAATTGCTGGTTACGTGGCTTCTGCATTCGGTGCCAAGCTCGAAGAATACTTCCAGGAAAATCCGGCTGCTGTCAAGATTATCTTGGATAAAGTTTATAACGCCGCTGTGGCTCGTGAAGCAGCCCACCGCGCACGTACACTCGCCCGCCGAAAGAACGTTCTTGAAAGCGGAGGCCTTCCGGGCAAGCTCGCCGACTGCTCCAGCCGCGACCCGAAGGAATGCGAAATGTTCATCGTGGAAGGTGACTCTGCAGGTGGTTCTGCAAAAATGGGCCGTAGCCGTGAATTCCAGGCCATTCTTCCGCTTCGTGGTAAGATCTTGAACGTCGAAAAGGCAAGCCTCCACCGCGTGCTCGACACCGAAGAAATCCAGAACCTGGTGAACGCTATCGGTACCGGCATCGGAACGGAATTCAAGATCGAGAAGCTCCGTTACGACAAGATCATCATCATGACCGATGCTGATGTGGACGGCTCTCACATTCAGACGCTTTTGCTCACGTTCTTCTTCCGCTACATGCGCCCGCTGATTGACACAGGCCATATTTACCTTGCTATGCCTCCTCTGTACAAGCTCAAGGTTGGCCAGAAGGAACGCTACTTGTTCGACGAAAACGAAAAGGACAAGGTCATGGCCGAAGTCGAAGACAAGAAGAATGTCACGATCACCCGATTCAAAGGTTTGGGCGAAATGTCGCCGGAACAGCTGAACGAGACGACCATGGATCCGAAGACCCGTTTCCTCAAGCAGTGCCATGTGGAAGACAGCGTGCTTGCCGACCAGATTTTCAGCATGCTCATGGGCGAAGACGTGGAACCACGTCGCAAGTTCATCGAAACGAATGCATATAAAGTCTTGAACGATTTGGATATTTAAATGAGTCCGACGAAAGCCGACTTCAAAGCCGTTTTATCTCAAGCACGTGACTTGGTAAAACAAGAGCTGGACCTGACGGAACAAGTCATTATGCAGGTGGCAAAGAATGCCCCCGCTGGGATTAGCGACCGCCTTGTAACGCTATTCAGCCGTAAAGGCAAGCGCATCCGTTCGACGCTCCTTTGCCTGCTCGCAAACTGCGGCACGCAAAAACCGGACCTCAACCGTGTGGCGCACGCCTGCGCCGCTGTTGAACTTTTGCACCTCGCAAGCCTCGTCCACGATGACATCATTGATGGCACGGACGTTCGCCGTGGTCAAAAGACTGCCCACCGCGAATGGGGCACACAAGTAGCCGTTTTGATTGGCGACTATGTGCTTTCGCAGTCCATGCGCTGTGTCATCAACGAAGAAGCCCGTAACGTTCCTCTGATCATTTCTGATGCGGCAGACAAGCTCATCATCGGTGAAATCCTGGAGCTCGACCATTGCGGTGACATGGGGCTTTCTCGCAAGGCTTACAACGAAATCATCGACGGAAAGACAGCCGCTCTCATTGACGCAGCCGCTCGCCTCGGTGGTATCATGGCTGGCTTTGACCAGCCTATGGTTGACGAATGCGCCAAGATGGGAACGCACTTTGGCATCGCTTTCCAGATTATCGACGACCTGCTGGACTATGGCTACGGTTCTGTGAATATGGACAAGGCGAAGTTCACAGACCTTTCGAACGGACTTATCACGTTGCCGCTCCTCTATTACTTCGAGGACTGCACCGCCGAAGAACGTCGCGAAATGGAAGGCTTTATCGCTAAGGCTTCTGAAGAAGGCATCCCAGAAAAGATTCAGGACCGACTGATGGCAAGGAAGAGCTTTGCAAAGGCAAAGGCCGAAGCCCAGGAACACTTGGAACAAGCGCTTGCCATTGCCGACAAGTTCCCGAAGAGCAACTTCACCGAAGAAATCACCGCTATGTTTGCAAGCATGAGCGATCGCGGAAACTAAAACGGCGATACATTCTTAGAATAAGTTTATAATTAGTCAAGCCTGCGAGATAATCGCAGGCTTTTTCTTTTTTTATTTTATGCTATATTTTGAGCACAAATAAATCCAAAAAGGAGAAAATGGAATGAAACTCAAACTGATTTTACTCGCCGCAATTGCATTGATTTTTGCAGGTTGCGCCAAGAAAGCCCCAACCTTCTCTGTTGCACAGACATGGACCGAGAAGCCTTCCAAGCTGACAATCGTGTTCACGGAACCTCTCGTCGAAAACGAAGACGACCTCAAGGACGATATCGAAGAATACGCAAACAACTTTGGTGAATGGTTCAAGCTCGAACTCAAGAAGGACTACGAAACCTACATCAAGAACGCCATAGCATTGGAATACCAGAAGGTCGATGCCGAAGGCATGATCATCGAAACGGACCACGTAGACTCCACGGAATTCAAAACACCGAAGCCGGCTTCTATGGAACAGGGCAACGGCTACTACTTGGCCATCTCTAACGTCATCTTCACCCGTCGAGAAGACGCATCCACAAACCCAGCCTACTACAATTCAGGTGCTGCATTTGGCGCTAACGTCAATCCTGGTGAAAACAGCATGGCATTCGCAGGCGAAACCATCGTCCAGAAGGGCCTCTGGATTTACGCTGACTACGCCATTTACAACCAGTCTGGTGAACGCGTAGCCTTCGGTCACGAAGAAATCCGCAGCTCTTTCACTTACGCTATGACCCGTTCTGACTGGGAAAAGTGCGTCTTGGCATTCGTCAAGAGAAGCATCGCCAGAACGCCGATTTTGAAGTAAGCGTCAAACATCCCGTTTAAACGAAAAGCGCGGCCACAACGGTCGCGTTTTCTTGTAACTAGTAATTCGAGTGACTTGCGCAAAGCGCAAAACTACTTCTTGCGCATCCAGACGGCCAAGAAGACAAACACGGAGAGGAAGCAAATGGCGATGATAATCCAGAACGCCACCGGGGATCCGACAGTCGCATCGCCGTTCATGCCAAACGGGAGCTTCACGTTCATGCCAAACAAGCTTGCGAAGAACGTCGGGAGCGAGATAGAAATCGTCACGATAGTGAGGTTCTTCATCAACTGGTTCACGTTGTTGTTGATCACGCTTGCGCGCGCATCCATCATGGACGTCAAAATGTTCGCGTAGATGTTTGCCTGTTGCAAGCTCTGCCCGTTTTCAATCTGGATATCTTCCAAGAGTTCGCGTTCGGCTTCGGTCCAGTTGAGGCTGCGGCCAAGTTGGAGCTTGCGGAGCAGCGTATCGTTACTGTTCAAGGCGCTCACGTAGTAAATCAAGCCCTTGTTCAAGCTGAACATCGAGAGCAAATACTTGTTTTCCATCGACGTATTGAGACGGAGTTCCAAGTCGTCATTGATGCGGTTGATGATCTTCAAATGTTCATTGAAGTGTGCAATAGCAAAGCTCAGCACGCGGAGCACAAACGTATTCAAGCTGTCGATTTTCGAGAACTTGCGTTCATCCATCACCGGGATGTCGCTGTCCGTAAGGAGCAAGACCCAGTCCTTGAAAATGAAGATGCCAAAAGATTCCACGCGGAACTGGAAATTATCCTCGGCAGAATAATTCTTGGGCTTTTTGAACACGATGGTCGTAAAATCATCGTCGTATTCGATACGGGAAAGTTCGTCCGAGTCAAATGCGGAGGCAATCGTATGTTCCGTTATCTCATATTCCTTAACAAGGATGCTGCGCTGTTCCTGGCTTAAAGAACCCATCATAACGATGTCAGCAGCTTCTTCGTTCGGAGCTACTGAGAGACGACCGGATTCGATTTTGTAATACTTGAGCATACCGCCCCCTTTATCGAACATGGGCAATATAGAAAATTAGACGAAAGTCGAAAGACCAAGGATGAAAAAATTCCATTAAAAACAGCAGATAATAGCAACAGAAAAGCCCCGGCGCTAAGCCGGGGCAATTCCATAGTCTCTAGCCTATTGGGCCGATGGCCCATTCTATAGTCTAATTACACACCCTTCTTGAACTTCTTGCTCCACCAGAGAACGATCGGAGAGCAGACGCACACAGAAGAGTAAGTACCGATGAGGATACCGAAGCACTGGACAAGGCCGAAGTCGCGGATGGAAGAACCACCCATAACAGCGAGAACCACGCAAACGAAGAGAGTCGTGAGAGAGGTAATCACCGTACGGCTGAAGCACTGGTTCAAAGAGCTATTGATTGTCTGTTCGTACTTTGCAGCACCGAAGAGAGCGGTATTTTCACGGATACGGTCGAAGTTCACGATGGTATCGTTGACGGAGTAACCAATCATCGTGAGGAGCGAAGCGATCAAGGCGCCATCGAAAGAAAGACCGAAGGCAGAGATGAAGCCGAGCGTGATGATGGTATCGTGAATAAGGCCAAGCACAGCAGCAACGCCGAAGCCAAGGCCAAGCTTACCGAATCGGAACCAAACGTAGAGGGCAATGCAGAGCCATGCGATAATCACAGACAAAATAGCATTGAAGCGGAGTTCCTTACCGATGGTCGGACCCACAGCGTCCTTAGCCACAATTTCGCACTTCTGGTTGGCGGCTTCGAAAGCCTTGGTCATAGCGAGTTCGAAGTTCGTGTCATCGCCGCGAACGCTGACCTGGTAAGAGTTAGCAGACGTACCGCCGAGAGAGCGGACGCGAGCACCTTCAATGCCAGCCTTGCTCAAAGCCTTGTTCAAGTCTGTTTCGTGCTTTTCAGTATCCTGATACTGGATCGTGTAGACCTGGCCACCCGTGAAGTCGATGCTGAAGTCAAAGCCCTTCACTGCGATGCAAGCGACACTTGCAATAATGAGAATCCAGGAGAGAACCTTGAACTTGCCACGGTTCTTCATAATCTGGAGGTTAGCATTGTTCAAAGTCTTGAAGCCAGAACCGATAGAGAGCGTCGTTCTGTCGCGCTTTGCAAGTCTCCAATCCAAGACGGCACGAGAAACCGTAATAGCGCAGAAGAGAGAAGTGAGGATACCGATCATAAGCGTAAGACCGAAACCCTTGACAGAACCCGTACCAATCTTGTACAAAATAAGACCCGTCAATACTGTCGTCAAGTTGGAGTCCAAGATGGCGCTGAATGCACGTTCATAACCCTTGGCGACAGCGGCGCGAGCCGTAAGGCCGTTCTTGAGTTCTTCACGGATACGTTCGAAAATAATCACGTTCGCGTCGAGAGACATACCGACGACGAGGATGAAGCCGGCAATACCCGGGAGAGTAAGCGTGGCGTTAAACACAGACATCACAGCGGCAGTCACAGCGGCGTTGATCATCACACCGATACTTGCGATAAAGCCACCGAGACGGTAGTAAGCAACCATGAACACCAAGCAGAGCAAGAGGCCGATAGCACCGGAACCAAAGCCCTGAGCAATGTTTTCTTCACCGAGGGTTGCACCAACGCTACGGCTTTCGATGATCTGCATCGGAGCCTTGAGGGCGCCAGCCTTCAAAACGACAGCGAGGCGGTTAGCTTCGGCAATGTCGTCGAGACCCGTGATCTGAGCTTCGCCGTTCGGGATACGGTCACGGATGACCGGAGCGCTAATGACCTGGTTATCAAGAACGATGGCCATCTGCTTGCCGACGTTAGCAGCAGTAACAGCAGAGAACTTCTTAGGACCGATGCCGCCGAACTTGAGGTTCACGGCAACTTCACCGGCGCTCATACCATCGCTGACGCGGTACGGACGAGCATCCGTGATATCGTCACCGCCCATTTCGGCACGGCGCTTGAGGAGGTAAAGACGCTTGGCCTTGATGTTGGCATCGCGGCGGAGCTTTTCGAGACCGCTACCGAAAGCGAATGCGACATCGCGCGGGATGAGCTTCTGGACACCTTCTGTGGCGAGGAGCTTCTTCACCTTTTCGACGCTTTCTTCAGCAATGAAACCGCCATTGCCGTAAGAGATGAAGAAGGAGGAAAGGGACTGTCCGACCACGTCTGCCGGAGCGGCTTCAGCAACAGCGGAATCCTTCTTTTCAGCGGTTTCAGCCTTTGCAACGCCACCAGCAAGAAGTTCTTCATCAGACAAGGCCTGATCCTTAGCTTCCGGAGCCTTCTTGGCAGAATCAACCTTAGCAGAATCGCTCACCGTGGAATCAGCAATGATATCCGTCGTCTGACGGGTCAAGTACTGGTCGATGAGGCCAACAACCTGCGTAAACTTTTCAGATTCAGCGAGAATCTTGAATTCGAGCTTTGCCGTGGAACCCACGAGAGCCTTAGCCGTGGAATCATCCACACCAGCCAGTTCAACGACAATGCGGTCATCGCCAGCCAGAGAAATCTGCGGTTCAGAAAGACCGTACTGGTCAACACGGTTACGAATGATTTCGAGGGACTGGGCCTGGATATCCTTGATATCTTCGCCTTCCTTGAGGCCAGACTGATCAATTTGGAGCGTGATGCTAGTACCACCAGCAAGATCCAAACCGAAGTTAACAGAACGAGAGCTCAGTTTCGGATTTTCCTTAAGGAAAGCCTGCTTGGCTTCACCCTTCTTGGAGTGAACCTGGATAGACGGCCATACAGAGATGGCTGAAAGAATGATGACTAGGAGAATGATAATTTCTCGGAAGCCGAATTTATGTTTATTCATTTGTAATCCCTTAAAAGGCATTAAACATACTAGTTGCGGGGTCAAATTTAGAAATTTAGACGAAAGACGATAAATGCGTAAGGCGAATATCGCGGCAAAAAACTTGTTTTTTGACATGATTGAGCCTAGCATTTAGCACATGTGCAAAGACGAAAGACGAAAGATTAGCACCTTGAAAGCCTCGTATTATTATAAAAGGGGGAAGAATCCCCCTGATTGCAGCCCCTACGGGTCTTCCATCACCCCTTCACTACGGGCTTCAAACGCCAGCCCGTAACGCCCGGCTTATTTTATCTCAAACGTAGGGTCCGGCGTCGCCGGCGAAACCGCAAGCGTCATCTTCTTCTTGCCGAGGGTACGGACAATTTCTAGGCGGCCTGAACTATAAGCAATCTTGAGCGAGCCATCACGCAGCACACGCTCCTTATTGCGGAGCGCAATTAAACCCTTTAAATAGTCATAGACAGGCGCCTTCTGCATTTCCGCAAATTTATCCCACGGGAATGCTCTGCGATTATCAGGATCCTTACCGCCCAACATGCCGATTTCTTCACCATAATATATACAGGGAGCACCCGGCAAAAAGAATAACAGCGCAAGCGCAAGCTTCACCCGCTGCAAATTTGAGCATGGAAGTGACGCCAAGCGAATCGTATCATGGCTCCCGAGCAAGTTCATCGGCACGCCGAAACGGCCGTCCGGGAATGCATCTTGCAAGCGCTTTGCAAACTCGGCAAGTGCAATCGACTTTTCATCAAAGAGGTACGCAAGCACCGCCTTACGCAAGGGGTAATTCATCACGCCGTCAAACTGGTCCCCTTGCAACCAGCGCGAAGGCTCGTCCCAAATTTCACCGACAATATACGCCTCCGGGTTAATTGCCTTGATGCGGCGGCGGAATTCCTGCCAAAAGCTATCGTCATCAATTTCGTTCGGAACATCGAGGCGCCAGCCGTCAATGCCGCGCTTCATCCAGTACTCGCCCACCGAGAAAAGGTAATCACGAACATCGGGATTGTCGGTATTAAACTTCGGGAGTGCAGGATACCCCCACCAGCAATCGTAATTGGGCTTGCCCGAATATGCATGGAGCGGCCAGCCATGCACATGAAACCAGTCCACGTACGGGGAATTCTTGCCGAGTTCCATCAAGCTGTTGAACTGGAAAAATCCGCGCGAGCAATGGTTGAACACGCCATCCAGAATCACACGAAGTCCAAGCTTGTGCGCTTTCTTGACAAGCTTGTCAAAATCCTTGAGCGTCCCTAAAACCGGGTCAATTTCAAAATAGTCAACCGTATGGTAGCGGTGATTCGAGTTGCTCTTGAAAATCGGGCAAAGGTAAATGGCATTCACGCCAAGCGACGCAATGTATTCAAGTTTTTCGCAAATGCCCACGAGGTTTCCACCGAACATGTTTTCACGGGTCGGGAGCGTATCCCAATCCACAAACTTCCCGACCGCCTTGTACTTTGCACTACGGCAAAAGCGGTCCGGAAAAATCTGATAGAAAACAGCGTCCTTGACCCAGGCGGGAGCGTTAAATCTTCCAGAGAGCACGGGACTTACGTTCTTCGACAAGTTTGCTAATCTCCGAAATCAAGCCCGCATTGGCAAGCAAGTCCTCGACACTGCACGGTGTGCGATATGTCCAGTTCTTGCCACCGACCGTTCCCGGAATGTTGACGCGTTCTTCCTTCGGGTCGCAATCAGAAAGCGAAGCCGAAAGCGCAAAGTAGTCCTGGATCGGCGGAATGCAGAACAAACTATTTGCAGTAAACACATGCGACAAAATGTCGTGCACCACCGGCGGCGTAAGCTTTTCAGGAGCAACACCCGGCAAACCGGCATGAGACCAGTAGAAGCCCTTGTCAAAGTCTGGCTCTTCCCAAAGACCGCGGAGTGTCGAAGTATCGTGGCAGCTCGTCGTGCAAACGGAAAGACGCGGGTATTCGTCCATGCTGTAGTACGGAGAATACGGAACATTCCAGTTGCGAGCCCAGCGTTCAATACGCAGCGACATGATATCGAGCTTCTTGAGCACGGTCGGCACGCAAGGCGGCACAGCGCCAAGGTCTTCAGCGCAAACGAGCATATCCGTTTCGTTGGCGAGTACAGACAAAAGCTTCATGGCATTCTGTTCCCAGAGAGCATTCTGAGCCTGTTCGTTCTGGCCAATCAAATCGTGCAATTTATCTTGTTCATTCTGTGGGAGCGTAAAGAGCACCGGCTGGTTGTACCAGTACCAGTACGGGTAGAACGTATTTTCGTCACCCGTCGGGATAAACACGCGGTTCCAGTAAACGCGGAGCATGGAATCCTTGACTTCTTGCGGTTCGTCAAGCGCAAGGATTGCGCGTTCCGACAAGTATTCCGGCTTAATGACAAAGCGGTCGAACTTTCCCGGCAAATTTTCAAAATACAGAGAGATAAGCCTGTCCGTTTCGCTGCCGAGGAATTCGCGCAACTGGTCCACAGAGAAGTTCGGACGACGCAAATATTCAAGCGTTTCACGGTAGAACCCCGCATTGCGGAGCACATCCCATGTAAGCGGAATGGACGGCTGGAAGCGGCCCAAGATACCCGTTGATTCAGATTCAGGAATTGCCCAAATGCGGAAGAATCCGAGCACGTGGTCAATGCGGTAGGCGTGATAGAACTTGCTAGCCTGAGCCAAACGGCGGCGCCACCAGCCGAAGTCATCGGCTTCAAGCACGTCCCAACGGTAAGTCGGGAAACCCCAGTTCTGGCCACCGTAGCTAAACATGTCAGGAGGCGCACCCGCGCGGTCGGTAAGCGAGAAGTACTTGCGGTCAAACCACACGTCGGCACTGTCTTCGTTGATGAGGATAGGCACGTCGCCCTTCAAGCGGAGCCCGAGTTTGGAGACTTCGTTCACGGCGGCGGTAAACTGGCCTTCGGCAGTGTACTGCATCCAGGCCTGGAACAGCACGTCCCTGTAGTTCTTCATCCAAAGCTTGTCGACATCGGCAGCGGAGGGGTTCTGGAACTTTTTCCAGTCCTTCCAGCTAGCTTCGTTGTTCTGAGCCTTGAGCGTGCAGTAGACGCAATAGGACTTGACCCAGGAGTTTTTGTCAATCCAGGCCAGGAGCTTCTTTGAAGATTTCAGGACATCATACTGGTTATCAAAAATCTTGCGGAGGATGGCGCGCTTCCACGTGGTAATGCGGTAATAATCAACTCGTTCAATACCAGCAAACTGCGCACGAGCCTTTTCGATTTCATGTTCAAGGACTGTAGCGCCTTCAACAGACTGCACATTGATGAACACCGGGTTCAAGGCAAATGCGCTGCGAGCACTGTAAGGACTCGACTCGGAGCCGGTATCGTTTACAGGCAAAAGCTGAATGATATTGAACCCGCAGAACTTGGCCCACTGGGCGAACGGAATCAAGTCCAGGAATTCGCCAATGCCAATGCTATGCTTGCTGTGAAGACTGAAAAGGGGAACGGCTACGCCGGTTTGAAAGGAAGTTAAATCACCATATCGCATGCTTCAAATATAACTCTAATTTTGTAAAAGAATCTTTTAAATCGCTAGCAAATAAAAAAAGGCTCGGAAACCCGAGACCAATTCTTATTCTTAATCGTTCTTTATAGAATTAAGCGCGCTTTGCGTACTTCTTAAAGCTCTTGATCAAGAGGGCGGCGAGAATGCAGTAC